>Ga0126371_10001520_pt1 | contig 19704 bp, 13 predicted proteins | sample PanSoiMetaPlot_4_FD_110145 | JGI IMG/M metagenome (GOLD analysis project Ga0126371, IMG submission 110145) | Tropical forest soil microbial communities from Panama - MetaG Plot_4 | ecosystem: Environmental > Terrestrial > Soil > Tropical forest > Bulk soil | place: Panama | collected 2016-02-17 | reverse complement strand
GCCCCGCTTAGAGCGACCGCTCTAAGTCGCAGCCACCTCACCTGGTCTTTTGGTACTACTGCCATCTGAACTTGTCATCAGACCACCTCCTTTCCGGTGTAATCGCAGACTAGTACGGAACGACCTCAAGAGTCAATCGGCACAAAAGTGGGTGCCAGCGAAAGCAACAGAACGCCAGTCATCAACCGGCAGTCCCATCGCTCAGCTCAGGGCAGGCTAAGAGCGGTCGTCGGGTCGTCGGCTCGTGCCCCTGCCGGACATGTCCGGAAGCTATCTGGTTGATTGTCCTACCGCGTCCCTACACTGGAAGTCTCTCCCAAGGGAAAGCCCTGGTTCTCTGACAACTGAACCTTTTCAAGCTTTCCAGCGGTAGGCGCCCGACTGCGGCAAGCCCAAATGGGCGAGCACGCGGTTGGCGAATTCGTGGGCCATGTCATCCAGGCTCGCCGGGTGGTTATAGAAGGTCGGGATCAGCGGAAACACGGTGGCTCCGGCATCGGCGGCGCGATACATGTTGCGAATGTGAATTTTGCTGAGAGGTGTCTCACGGACGCACAGAACCAACGGACGTCGCTCTTTCAAAGTTACATCGGCGGCGCGCTCGATGAGTTGAGCAGCGATGCCGTTGGCAATCCGGGCTAACGTGCCGACGCTGCAGGGAATCACCACCATCGCGTCAGCAGGATAGGAACCGCTGGCGACGTTGGCTCCGATATCGGCGTTGTTTTGCATCTGAATCTTTGCAGATTTTTTACCAAGGATGTGCGCAAGCAACGCGTCGCGCCCCTTAACGTTAAGTTCTTCGGCCAGGACGCGAAGGGCGCCGTCGGAAGCGATGAAGTTCGCGGTTTCAACGCGATTGTCGTTCTCGACCGCGAGCAGAAAGTGCTTGAGGAAGATGGAGCCGCTCGCCCCGGTGGTGGCTACAGTCAGGTTCTTGGGCGGGTACATGGGGAAACTGGACTCCTTTAGGAGACCCACTCGCAACTGGTGAGCATAGGGATGCGTCCGAATGTAAGTCAAGCCGAGGAGTGCTCCGAGAACGGCGTCTGAAGAAGTTAGGGCCGCACTCGATGGGCCAAACGATGGCAAGTGTTTCACATCTACGATCTCGTCGGTCGGCGGCGCAATTGCATGCGCTGGAGGGTGTGGAACGCGAAATCCGCGCCAATGATCCCAACGGCCGCCGCAAGTATCTAAGAGATTTCAGTCAGGCTTACCGTTCCTACCAGTCTGTTATCGAACTCGATCAGGTTTACAGGGAAGTGCAGGACGCCGATCTGGTGTTGATTGGCGACTATCACGCCTTGCCGGCTTGCCAACGGTTTGCGGGATCGTTGCTTGAGCGCTGTGCCTTAGATGGAGAACGTCCCGTCGTTCTCGGACTCGAGACGGTCTTTGCGCGCGACCAGCACATTCTCGACGAATGGTGGCGGCGCGAGATCAGCGAAAACGAACTGCGCGAACGAATCCGTTTTCATCTGGATTGGGGCTACGACTGGGAGCCGTTCTACGAACTGCTGGTCGTGGCGCGTGAACACGCGGAGGCGGTCTACGGCCTCGACTGCATGCCCCGCGAAGATTTACGGAAAATTGGCGCACGTGATCGCCATGCCGCCGACAAGATCGCAGAAATTCGGCAGAAGCATCCTGGTGCCGTGATCCTAATTTTGTTCGGTGAATCGCATCTTGCGCCAGACCATTTACCTCATTCGTTGGAAGAAAGACTTCCGACCGAACGCACGCTGACCATCCTGCAAAATGTCGATGCGCTCTATTGGCGGGCAGCCGGCGAGCAACACGACCGGGTTGAGGCGGTGCAGGTTAGTGATCGCGTCGTCTGCGTCTTCAATGCAACCCCGCTCGAGAAATACGAGAATTATCGACTTTGCCTGAACAGCTGGAAGAGGGAAGAGTCCGATCCACCTGATATCGCTCCTACGGTCTACAACCTCATCGATGGTCTTGTGCGCTTCCTGCGGATCGATAGCTACTGTTCACACAACACGACCCAGCCAAAGTTTCTGGTGGATTTGCTGCCGGAAGTGTATTTCCGTCATTCTGATGGATTGCTTCATCGCCTGCTCAGCCGCAAAGCCGTGAACGAAGAAGAGCGCGCTGCCATGCTCGGGCGCATCGAGGATCGTGGTTGCGTCTACCTTCCACAGGTCAACGTGTTTTACATGCATGAATTGCAAATGATGTTCGCGGCAGAAGAAGCGGCGCGCTTCCTGCATCATGCCTGCCGTGGTTTGCCGGCACGCGTCACCGCCCGGGAAGAGGCTGCCGACGAGCCCGGAGACTTCTTCTACGCACGCGTACTCGAGAATGCGTTGGCATATTTCGGATCGCGCGTGTTGTATCCGGCGCGTGCAGCGGTTCGCGAGGCTGACTTGCGCGACCTGAACGATCAGACTCGCGAGGATGTCGAGCGCCAGACCGGTCTTGGATTCACTGAGTCGAACCGCGCCATCAACTTCCTGCTCCTGCACCGCTTGCTCGAAGTGAATGCGAAGCAATGTGACGATGTCCGCGGATCGCTCGACGAAGGTATCCGCAGCAGCGGCGCTAAATTCGAATACGTGACCCAGCAGCTGGGCTACCTGCTCGGCTCAGACCTCTACGACGCCTACCTTGAAGGGCGTGCAACACCGCGATACGTCCGCGGGTTGTTCCTGACTCACGTCGAGGAACCCGGCGCCGCCCGCGCCGCCTACTTCGAACTCGTTCACAAGCTGCGCGGAAAACGACCGATACGCCGCGATTGTGCCCGGCCGTAGCAGGTAGGTACCCTCGGTTCTTCTTACTCCTCACCGATCACTACTCTCCCTTCATTGACTTGAACTTCGCGAGCGCCTACCATACGGCGGCTTTCAGATAGCGGTCCACTATCTCTACAGGAGATCGGCCCTTGGAGACCCTTCGCGAAGCTGCACACCCCCTTCGCAATCTCTCATTAAGGTGGAAGCGACTGTGCTCAGCGCGAGCCGTCTTGCGCGTGATCATCTCGGCGGTTATCTGTGCTTCATTCGCGTTATCCGCGCAGCAACCACCGACAGACGCTCAGCCTGCCGATCGTGTTTACCGCAACGGAGTCGTTTTTACGGCGGACGCTAATCACACCAACGCGGAAGCACTGGCGATTCGGGAGGGAAAGATTGTTTACGTGGGTGCTAATCAGGGGGTGGCCGCATTCATCGGCCCATCTACGCAGGTGGTGGATTTAGGCGCGGCTTTCCTGATGCCGGGCCTCATCGATGGTCACATGCATCCGCTTGAAGCAGGTGCACAGCTATTGAAGTGCAGCCTCAACTACGAGCCGCTCACCATGGGCGAGTTCCAGCGACGCATTCAAGCGTGTCTCGACAAAAGCAACTCCAAGGAGCCTGATGCGTGGATGGAGGTCGTGAGCTGGTTTCAGGAGAGCATGCGTCCGGCAGGGACAAAAACCAGTCGCGCCACACTCGACGCGTTGAAAACGAAACGGCCGATCATCGTCCGCTCTTCCTTCGGCCACACAGTGCTTGCCAACTCGCGCGCATTGGCTCTCGCCAAAATAACTGCGAGCACGCCTGACCCGATCGGTGGAAAGATCTGGCGCGATGCATCCGGCGAGCCCACGGGTCTGCTCGAAGACGCGGCGCATGCAGTCTTCGCGACGCTCGTGCCGCAAGCAACGGCCGAAGAGAACGTCACAGCTGCAAAGGCCGCGCTTCGGGCGATGAATCGGCAGGGCGTCACTGGTTTTCTTGACGCTGCCGCGGCCGAAGAAGACATCGTCGCCTTCACCGCCGTACGCCGGGCCGGAGAGCTGACCGCACGAGGCCATTTTGCACCGGTGATCCGGCCTTCTGAAGCGAACGACCCGCATGCCGCCGTCGCGCGTGTTGTAGCCCTTGGCAAAAAGTACGACGAAGGAAAGATCACGCGTGACCCATCCATCAGCGTTAGAAATGCAAAGATGTTTCTCGATGGAGTCATTGCGGCGCCTGCGTTTACAGGCGCTATGCGCGAGCCTTACTTCACAAACCAGGGAACATCCGAGAATCCGCATTGGGCTCCCGGCCCCAGTCGCGGTCCGGCCGTGTACTTTCCCCCGGAGGCTCTGGCCACAATTCTCGTGGATCTCAGCCGCAACGGCATCGACCCTCATATGCATGCCGATGGAGACGGCGCCGTTCACGCGGGCCTTGACGGCGTTCAGGCACTACGGAAGGCTATGCCCGGTGCTGATGTCCGGCCAGCGATCGCGCATGACGAGATCGTGGATCCCGTGGATTTCCCGCGTTACAAGCAGTTGGGAACTACCGCTGTCCTCTCGATGCAATGGGAAAAGCCCGCAGGCGATACGATGGGACTACGCGATTACTTCGGCCCCGAGCGGATGAAGATCCTGGAACCAGCCCGCCTGCTCGCCGCGGCTGGCGCTCCGATTGCATTCGGCAGCGATTGGCCCGTCGATCGCTTGGACGAATGGTTTGCTCTTAAAGTGGGGGTGACCCGTACGAACGCGCCCGACGCCCCCGCGGAGTTTCGTGGCCGCCTTGGAGACGATCCGGGACTGTCAGCTGACGCCGTGCTGCGCGCGGCCACCATCAACGCCGCTTACGAACTCCACGACGACGCAATGGTTGGATCGCTCGAAGTAGGCAAACTCGCGGACCTCATTGTCGTGGACCGCAATCCGCTGAAAATTCCTCCTGAGGACATCGCGAAGACGCAGGTTGTAGAAACAGTCGTTGGCGGCAAGGTCGTATATCAGGCATCTAGTTCACCGCAGTAGGGTGGCAGACCTCGGAGAGACGATTTCTACGGTGCTAATCTACAACCTGGGCAGTTGAAAGCCGGAGACACGAATCCCTGATCTCTCGTGAACGCCGAATCTATCCGCAAATTGTTTGAAGAAGTGCGCGCGGGGAAACTTTCCTCCGACGATGCCGTCGCACGCATGCGGCACATGCCCTTTGAGGACCTCGGCTTCGCCAAGGTGGATCATCACCGTGCATTGCGAGTTGGTATGCCCGAAGTCATCTTCGGAGAGCGCAAGACGCCCGCGCAACTGGCGGGAATCTTCAAACGACTCGCCAAGCATGGCGGAAACGTTCTCGCCACTCGCGCCGATGAGAAACAGTTCGCAGCCGTGAAGAAAGCAATTCGAGGCGCCGAATATCGAGAACTGGCGCGGGCGATTGTCCTGCAGCGCGATCACAAGATCTATGGGAAGGGAGTTGTGACCGTCGTCTCCGCGGGTACCAGCGACATCCCGGTAGCGGAAGAGGCGGTTGCTACGGCGGAGATGATGGGCAACGACGTACAGCATCTGTATGACGTCGGCGTCGCCGGAATTCATCGGCTGCTCGCCAATCGCGAGGCCCTTGCTAAAGCGCGCGTGATCGTGGTTTGTGCCGGGATGGAAGGCGCGTTGCCGAGCGTCGTCGGGGGTTTGGTCGGAGTTCCCGTGATTGCCGTGCCTACCAGCGTTGGCTACGGCGCATCGTTCAAAGGTATCGCTGCTTTGCTGGGAATGATGAACTCCTGCGCGTCGAACGTGAGCGTCGTGAATATCGACAATGGCTTCGGCGCCGGCTACGTGGCATCGTTGATCAATCGGGCGTGAAAGGCCAGTCGCCAGTCGCAAGTTTTCAGTCGTCAGGTTGATGTGATCAGTGAATGGCTAGGCCTGCTGTCAGCTTTCGGCTTTCAGCTATCAGATCGCGGTTTTCAGCCTCGCTATTAGCGACAATCGAAGCGTGGTCGTTAGTCTCACTGTGCTTTGTTCACTGGAGTAATCCGCGTTTCTTTGCGTCCTCTGCGGCCTTTCTTTGCGATCTCTGCGGTTAAAAGCCTTCCTGAACCATCTATACACGACAAAAAAAGGGCACGGCTTGTGGCCGTGCCCGGAGAGAGAGGAGTGGAACGTTACATCCCCGATTTGGAACTGTTTTCGACCGTCAGGTTGTTCTGGACACTGAACGCCCCGAACACCTGGTTCGCCCGCATTCCGGCGATCTCCTTATCCATGTTGTTGATCACCGTGCCATACAGGCTGATGTGGCCGTTGTCGACGATGATCCGGATCGGACGTGCCGGGTCGATCGCATATTTATTCAGCGCCGAGGCTCCGTAAATCGCCCGTACTGCATTCCGGCGAATGTTGTCGTCGAACATCGAGACCGGCGAAACCTTCACTTCGTTCACGATGTCCTTCACGCCATCCGTGCGCTGCAGCAGCGCGAGGGCGGAGTCACGGCCCACATCGTTGTACGTCTGACCACCCAGCGTCACCACGCCGTCCTTGATGTTCAGCGTGAAGTAGTTGAACGCGCTGTCATACCAGCCGACGCGGTCGTAGTAAAGCTTGCGCGACAACTGTTCCGTCAACTGCGCATCCGTCACCGCGGGTCCGGCAACCGTGATCAGGTTGCGAACGCCCTGCGCGTTCTTGATCTTCTTCGCCGTTTTGGCTGCGTCGAGCTTGTCCTGGTAGAGATCGACCGTGCCCGTGAGGGTCACGATGCCGTCTTCTACGTTGGACGTCACGTTATGAAATTTTTCGTTCTGCGCCAGCTTCTGCGTAACCGCGGTTTGCACCGTCGCGTCATTGCGCGACGCGCTGCTGGTCTGCGCCACCATGCTGACACTCAGAATACCTACCAACCAGAAAGCGGAAATCCCAGTGCTCAGTTTTCTCATTGCTATCTTCTCCATCCTCATGACAGTAAGTTTTAATTAACTAACCGTTCAGTTAATTATTGGATGAGGCGTCTCCTGGTTGGGATGCCTCGAATCGGCAATTTTTGAGCGGTTATTTAAACTGTTTACATTCAGCTGCTTACAGTTAGATTTGGAGGGAGCTTGCGGGCCCCGCAGCCTCTGAAAGCGCAGCTTGGAACCCGACGAGTTCGCGGCTAGGCAGATCGCCGCGGTTTCGATTTTTTGCCGGAGCGGACCAGCGTTGCCGTCCCGCCTTTTGACTTGGGAAGAGAGGGACCCACTGCCTTTTTTTCTTTAAACACCCGGGCGAAGATCTTGTCGATGTTGCGCAACTGCCGCCGCAGGTCGAACGCTTGCTCGATCTGCTTCGCCGGAACCCTGTCTGTGGTGTTCTTGTCCTGGAGCACAAGATTGTGGAAGTCCAGGTCTTCCTTCCATGCACGCATGGCGTGTCCCTGCACGAGCCGGTATGCGTCTTCGCGCGAAACGCCGTGCTCGACCAGATCGAGCAGCAACTGCCCGCTGAACACCAGCCCGCGTGTGCTATCGAGATTCGCCTTCATGCGCGCGGGATAGACGAACATCGTGTCGATCAGGTTGGTCGTTTTTTGCAGAAGATAGTCCACGAGCGTTGTCGAGTCGGGCAAGATGACTCGCTCCACCGACGAGTGCGAAATATCGCGCTCATGCCAAAGAGGCACGTTCTCGAACGCTGCCTGCGCGTTCGCCCGCACCACGCGCGCCAAGCCGCTGATCTGTTCGCACGTCACCGGGTTTCGCTTGTGGGGCATAGCCGAGGATCCCTTTTGCTTTTCGCTGAAGAATTCCTCTACCTCGCGTACTTCGGTTCGTTGTAGATGGCGGATCTCGGTGGCGATCTTGTCGAGCGTCGAGGCAATCACCGCCAGCGTCGCCACATAGTTGGCGTGGCGATCGCGCTGGATCACCTGCGACGAGATGTCGGCCGCTCTCAGTCCCAGCCGTGCGCAAATCTTCTCCTCCAGTTCCGGAGACAGGTGGGCGAACGTCCCGACCGCTCCCGAGAACTTTCCAACACGCATGCCATCGGCGGCAGCTTGGAAGCGTTCGATGTTGCGCTGCGTCTCCGAATACCAGTTCGCCAGCTTGAAACCGAAGGTAATAGGCTCAGCGTGGATCCCGTGCGTCCGTCCGATCTGCGGCGTGTCCTTAAACTCCCATGCCCGGCGTTTCAGAACCTCGGCCAGTCGCTCCAGATCTTCGGCGATGATGGCGGACGCCTGGGCGATCAGCAGCGCCTGTGCCGTGTCGACCACATCGTTTGAGGTCAGGCCGTAGTGGAACCACCGTGCATGCGGTCCGACGATCTCGGCCACAGCCGTTGTGAAAGCGATCACGTCGTGGCGGACTTCGGCTTCGATCTCCTGGATGCGTTCAAGCCTGAAATCTGCGCGTTCACGGATCGCCTTGGCCGCGTCTTTCGGAACGAGTCCAGCTTCCGCGAGAGTCTCGGTCGCAGCTACTTCAACGGCCAGCCACGTGCGAAATCGGTTGTCTTCGCTCCAGATGCGTCCCATTTCGGGACGGGTATACCGAGGAATCAAGGACAAACTCCAAATACCTAAAATTTGCGGAACGAAGGATTGTAAACGACCCATAAGGCGGCCGTCCAAGCGCCGCAAACCACTGGAAATTGTTCAACTTTTCAAACCGAGAAGGAGCGCTCGCTCTCAAAATCATAAATATCGTGTTACGATACATAGGGGGTCTTGTCTTGCTACGATATAATCCGCGGCATGGAATCACTCACCCTGTCGGACTACACTTCGTTGGCGGAGCTGCGTTATCAGATACGCTGCTTCCTTTCTTTCAGTGAACAGGCGGCCCGTGCCGCGGGCCTGGAGCCAAGACAACACCAACTCATGCTGAGCCTGAAGGGGCTGCCGCCAGGGGCGCGGCCCACGATTGGCGAAGTAGCGGAGCGTTTGCAGATCCAGCACCACAGCGCGGTCGAACTTGTGAACCGACTGTCGGTTTCTGGCTATGTGCGACGGCATCGGGGCGGGGATGACCGCCGCGAGGTGCTGCTCGCACTTACGCCCCGCGGTGAGAAGGTGTTGCGCGAACTCTCGTTGCACCACCGGGCGGAGTTACGCTCGGCTGGTCCGGCGTTGGTCGCGGCGCTTCGGCGAGCAATGCGAGGAGCCCGAAACTCCAACGGCTTCCACGCTAAGGCTGCCGCTCGGAAGAGGAGACGTCCTACCTAGAACATGTCTGATGAAAATGGTCGAAACGGAAACGACGGAGCTGGTTCTTCCCGCCTCCGTGGCGGCGATGCCTTGCTTCCGCTGGGAACCGATGGGGCGCGGCCGCTGTCGTCGGTGCGTGGCGCCAAGCCGGCACAGTTCCGGATTGTCCTGGTGTCGTTTCTGGCGGGAGGCATCGGCCTCGTCGCCGGACTGGTTGCGTTCCTGCTGTACAAGCTGATTGGCCTTTTTACCAACGTAGTCTTCTTTCACCGCTGGGATACCGCCTTCGTCAGTGCTCGCTTGAATCACTTGGGACCATGGGTCATCCTCATGCCCGTGATTGGCGGCATCATCGTCGGCTACATGGCAAAGTACGGAACCCCCAAGATCAAGGGCCACGGAATTCCCGAGGCGATGGAGGCCGTGCTGGTGAACCGCAGCCGTATTCAGCCGCGGGTGGCGATCCTGAAACCCATCTCCGCGGCGATTGCCATCGGCACCGGCGGACCTTTCGGCGCAGAAGGTCCGATTATCCAGACTGGCGGAGCCGTCGGCTCACTTGTGGGACAGGTGTTTCACACGACCGCTTCCGAACGGAAAGTGCTACTCGCGTGCGGCGCCGCCGCAGGCATGTCGGCAACATTCAACACGCCGATTGCCGGCGTCATCCTGGCCATCGAGCTCCTGCTCTTCGAATTCAAGTCGAGATCATTCATTCCTCTGGTGATCGCAAGCACCCTGGCGACGGCGGTCCACATGCAACTGCTTGGTGCAGGCCCGATGTTCACGGTCGCACCGATGGATTTCGGGATTCCGCGGGCACTTCCGTTCTACCTGCTACTCGGAGCGATCTGCGGTCTAGCTGCCGTCGGTTTCAGCAAGCTGCTGTACTGGGTGGAGGATCAATTCGAAAAACTGCCGGTCGATGAACTGTGGTGGCCCGCGATCGGCGCTCTTGGCCTGGGGATCATCGGCTACTTTGTCCCGCGCGTGCTGGGAGTTGGCTACGACACAATCGGTGACATCCTGAATGCGCAACTCGCGCTGAAGCTCTTATTGCTCGTCATGGTCGCCAAAGCGGCCGCGTTGGTAATTTCGCTCGGCTCTGGCACCTCGGGCGGATTACTCGCACCGATGTTCATGTCCAGCGCCGCAATGGGTGGCGTCTTCGCACTAGCGATCAATCGTATCTTTCCCACGGCAAACCTCGCCGCGGGAGCCTTTGCTCTGGTTGCGATGGGCGCTGTTTTTGGTGCAGCGTCTCGTGCGACGTTTTCATTCATCATCTTCGCCTTCGAAATTACACGCGATTACAACGCCGTTCTGCCCCTCATGCTTGTCAGTGTCATTGCCGACGGCGTTGCCATGCAGTTCATGCCGAAATCCTCGATCATGACGGAAAAGCTCGCGCGCCGCGGCCTCCGCATTCATCAGGACTACGAGACCGACATCATGCACCAGGTTAGCGTCTCGGAAACCATGGACAAGAGTGTCCCCACGATCCCGGAGACCGTTCATGTGGGCGAGCTCGCTGAGCGTATCGCGAAGCACGATCCTGCCGTCAGCCAACACCAGGCCCTCTTCATCGTCAACGAAGGCGGAAAGCTCGCCGGCCTGATTACCCGTGGCGACATTCTGCGTGCTCTCGATCAGGATCCTACTGGCGGCATCAAAGTCCTCGAGGCCGGGTCGCGGAATCTGATCGTTACGTTCCCGGATGAGCTGATCTACGAAGCTTCGGAGAAAATGCTGCATAACGACATCGGCCGTCTGCCGGTTGTCGATCGATCCGATCCTCAAAAGCTGGTGGGGTACTTGGGACGGCAGGGGGTGATGTCCGCCCGCCTGCGTCGCTTTGATGAAGAGCACGTGCGAGAACCCGGTTGGGTTCGCCGCTTTCAGAGAACGGCTGCTGAAGAATGAATGAGAGGTTGTGCCTGGTGGCATCGTCCTCGCGGGGATTAGTTCTTCATCCTCGCCGGGACAACCTGCATATCGCTTGCGGGCGTGCGTTTTTCCGCGGCTTCAATGAGCGGACGCAAAGCTTCCACCGAGATCCCGAGCGTTCCGCCAGAGAACCCATCGATGTAGGCGGAGTTGATTCCGATCACCTGTCCCGATGAATTGAACACCGGGCCGCCGCTGCCGCCGTGCGCCGTGGGCGCGTCGTAGATCAGCTTGTCCCCGATCGCATCGCCAAGGTGGCCTACCGTTGCCGATGGCCGGATGAGCGATAGCGCGGCCAACTCGCTGGCAGCATTGATGTCATCATGACGGTACGCCAGCCGCTGATAGACCTCGGTCGGGGATTTGGCCACCATTCCGGCCACTCCCATCGGATAGCCAATCACGGTCACCAGTTCTCCCGGAGGTGTCGCCGACGTCGCTAAGGGAAGTGGCGCCAGGTTCTTAGTCGCGGGCGTGAAGTCCAGGTGCAGAACGGCAAGATCGTTGTGTGCCGAAACCACCGTCGGCGTGATGTCGAACGGCGTCGGCGAGCCAGGGAAGAACGCTACGAGCTTTTCCAGGCTCGGCGTCGCACCTCTCTGGATCAGGGCCTCTGCCTCTTGATCGCCATACCACGGCTCTGCCACGTGACGATTCGTCGCTAACAGTCCCTTGGCCACGATGAATCCCGTGCCCGAAACGCGCGCTCGCAGCCGCGGTGGCTGATTCGGGAATCCCACCTGGTACACCCCGAATACGTAACAAATTGAGTTGCGATATCGATTCAGGACCATCACAGGCATGGCCTGCTCGCTCTTCAATTGCTGCACCTGCTGGGTGAGATCGTGAACCTCTTTTTGGAGTTCAACTCCATTGGTCGTGGTCGGTACGTAAGAGCGCACCGCGAGCGCAGCCCCAACCAGCAGAAGCGCGGCGGTTGCGATCTCGACCACGCGAGTCCAACTTTCGGCGGCCTGGTCTATTTCCGGCTTGGTTTCTTGCTCAACCATAGTCTTGTCCACTTCTGCCGGAAACCTGAGGGGAAGGAGGGCCCGGGCAATCTTGCTAGCCGTATATTGCAAGCAATCTCCCAGTTCCCCAAGGCACGGAAGGCGATGTACCGGGGAAATCTATGCTCCATCAATCGCTTACAGATAACGCTGGCTCGAATGGGTGGCTGGAGGAACGTAACTGTTACCGGCAAGAAGGGCAGCGTGAAGAAGAGACCTTAAAGGGGCTTCAGCCCAAGGCGTTTCGCCATTTCGTGGTAGAGGAACCCTTCACCCGGGCGATAGGGCTGCACCCACTCGCCGTCGATCACAAACTGTGGGATGGCACGCTTTCCCGTGCGCCGCACGACTTCGTCGGCGGCGCCTGGGGTGGTCTCGATATCGATTTCTTTGAAGGGAACGTGGTGGTCGTTCAGAAACCGCTTGGCAATGCGGCAGTCCGGGCACCAGTAGGCTGTGTAGACGATCAGTTCCATCTTGCGATTCGCGTTCGTTTCTAGCCTATTGGGATACGGGACTAGCCGCAAGGGGCTGGTTTTTAACGGCGAAGAGCCTATCGATATTCGAGTGGAAACCAGGCGGACGGCTATACCCGCTGCAATTCGTGCAGCGTGCGCTCATTCTCGACGTTGCCGGTATTCAATGTGGATGCCGGCTCGAACAGCATCACCCAGCACTCCTCCTCCGCTACGGGCCGGTGCTCGATACCTCGGGGCACGATCAGAAAGTCGCCTTCCTCGATCCAGATATTCCGGTCGCGAAGTTCCATCCGGAACCGCCCCTTCACCACCATGAACAATTCGTCTTCGTTGTCGTGATGATGCCAGACGAACTCGCCCGTAAACTTTACGAGCTTCACCATCTGTCCGTTGAGTTCTCCGGCGACGTGTGGCTTCCACGAACCCGCGATCTTGTCGAACTTGCCAAGCACATGCACTTTTTCCATTGGTCACCTTTGGACAACTGGCGAACCCGAGATTCGACACTGGCTAACCCTAAGATTCGGCCCTCCCGCGCCCGGTCGCAAAGAAGTTCCAAGGCGGCCGTTCCATTTCTCCCTGCGCATCTGCTGCGAACTTGCCATCTGCTAGACATTCGTAACAGAATGGTCGGCCCTGTTTTGATATACCGAGTTTCAACGTTCGGTGAGTGAGCATTCCTTATGAGAGTTTCCGCGCGCGTTTTCCTCTGTGCACTCCTTTTCGCCATTCCAACCTTCGCGCAGTCGCCTGCGGTTGCCGCCCCTCCCGCAACGCCCAAGCGGCCTGTGACCGACGAGTACCAAGGCGTGAAGGTCATCGACGACTACCGCTGGCTCGAGAACTGGGACGACCCTGAAGTCAAGCAATGGAGTGCAGCGGAGAACGCCCGCACGCGCGCCTATCTCGATCACCTGCCGTCGCGCTCCGCGATCAAGGACCGGCTTCACCAGTTGATCTCCGCCAGCTCTGATGCCTACTACGACCTGCAATTTCGCGGCGGAACGCTCTTCGCTCTGAAATTCCAACCCACCGCGCAACAGCCCATGCTTGTGGCGATGCGTTCGGCCGACGATCCCTCCAGCGCCAAGGTCATCTTCGATCCCAATACCGCGAGCGGCAAGGGATCGATTGCGATGGATTTCTACGTCCCGTCGCTGGACGGAAAATACGTCGCGCTGGCACTTTCAGAAAACGGCTCTGAAGACAGTGCTGCACACGTGATCGAAGTCGCCACCGGAAAAGAACTCGGCGATGTCGTGCCGCGGGTGAACTTTGCCACCGCCGGCGGAAGCCTCGACTGGAAGGCCGACGGATCAGGCTTCTACTACACACGCTATCCCCAGGGAAACGAGCGTCCACCCGAAGACGCCAACTTCTACCAGCAAGTCTACTTTCACAAGCTGGGCAGCGATCCCAAACAGGACACCTACGTCATTGGCAAAGGTCTTCCCCGCATCGCGGAAATCCAGCTCCGCACCAGCGACGACGGAAAGTGGCTCATCGCGTCGGTCGAGAATGGCGACGGCGGCCAATACGCCCACTACGTCATGGATTCCACCGGCCAGTGGATGCAGGTGACGCACTTCGACGACGGCGTCGTGCGCGTTCGAACTGGATCGGACAGCGCGCTCTACATGCTTTCCCACAAAGACGCGCCGCGCGGAAAAATCCTGCGATTGCCTTTGAACCATCTTGATCTTGCCGCTGCCACCGTGGTTGTTCCACAAACTTCGGGCGGCGGTTCCGAAGGGAACCGCGCGTCGATCGAGCAATTCATCCCGACGGCTGGACGCCTCTACGTCATTGATATCCTCGGCGGTCCATCCCGCATGCGCATCTTCGATCCGCAAGGGCACGCTCTCGCCGCGCCTGAACTCCCTCCCGTGTCAGCGATCGGACAGGTCGTTCCACTCGACGGTGGCACCGTCTTGTTCTATACCTCGACCTTTCTCAACCCGCCGGCCTGGTATCGACTCGACTCAAATAGTGCCAAGGCGACTCGCACCGCTCTCTACGAAACTTCCCCGGTGCAGTTTGACGACGCCGAAGTGATCCGCGACTTTGCGATCTCCAAAGACGGCACCCGCGTCCCCATCAACATCATTCGCCGCAAAGGTACGAAGCTCGACGCGTCCAACCCAACCGTCTTGTACGGCTACGGCGGCTACGGCATCAGCGAGAAGCCCTACTTCCTCGGCTCGGGAATTCGCATCTGGCTCGATCAGGGCGGAGTTTACGCAGATGCAAACCTTCGCGGCGGGGCCGAATACGGCCAAGAATGGCACAAGGGCGGAAATCTCACTCGCAAGCAGAATGTCTTCGACGACTTCATCGCTTGCAGTCGGTACCTGATCGATCAGAAATACACCTCGCCGGTGCACCTCGCCATCATGGGCGGAAGCAACGGCGGCCTGCTGATGGGCGCCGCGCTCACGCAGCGTCCCGATCTCTACCGCGCGGTCGTCTCCTTCGTCGGTATCTACGACATGTTGCGTGTCGAACTCGACCCCAATGGCGCCTTTAACACCACCGAGTTCGGAACCGTCAAAGATCCCGCCCAATTCAAGGCGCTGTACGCCTATTCTCCGTATCACCACGTGCGCGACGGGACGACCTATCCCGCAATTCTGTTTCTTACCGGAGAGAACGATCACCGGGTGAATCCCATGGAATCGCGCAAGATGATCGCGCGCCTGCAGGCAGCGAATAGCGCAGGCCGCCCAATCTTGCTGCGCACGACGTCGAATGCCGGCCATGGAATCGGCACCGCGCTCGATGAGGAGATGGAACAGAGCGCGGACATGTATGGCTTCCTGTTCGATCAACTTGGAATCAATCCGACGATGAGCAGTAGCACTACACCGACTAAGGGGGGAAAGTAAAACACGATGCGAACCTCGGCCCGCGTCTTGCGAAGTCAGGTCAGTTCCGCCGTCCTAACCGCAGCTCTTCTTCTGGCAACCTTCGCCTCCGCGCAAGATCTGCCCACTGCCAAGCCGGAGTCCGTCGGCCTGTCGTCGGAGCGCCTCGATCGCATCGGCGCGGAAATCCAGCGCAACATCGACGACAAGCGCATCGCAGGAGCTGTCACCCTCGTCGCTCGTCATGGCAAGGTCGCATGGTTCAAGGCGCAGGGCATGGCCGATCGCGAAAATTCCAAACCGATGCGCACTGACGCACTGTTCCGCATCTGCTCCATGTCGAAGCCCATTACCAGCCTCGCTGCCATGATGCTGTACGAAGAAGGCCGCTTCCTTCTCGATGATCCGGTCTCGAAGTATCTGCCTGAATTCAAGAACCCCAAAGTCTTCGTGAAGCCGGCGCACGGTGCCCCCTACACCATCCCGGCAACGAAAGAGATCACCATCCGCGACCTGCTTCGCCACACTTCCGGAATCACCTACCAGTGGCAGGAGGAACTCGGTCCGCTCTACCAAAAGGGCAATGTTCCTAGTGGCATTCTGCAATTCGACGGCACCGTGGCCGACATGACCAAGAACCTCGCCGCTCAGCCGCTGCTTTTCAATCCTGGAGAACACTGGGAATACGGCCTCAACATCGATGTCATCGGACGCCTGATCGAAGTGCTCTCCGGAAAGCCGCTCGACATATTTTTCCGCGAACGAATCTTCGAGCCGCTTGGAATGAAAGATACCTACTTCTTTCCGCCCGACAATAAAGTCGACCGCATCGCCACCGCGTACACCTACTATGCCGACAGGGGTCTGCAGCGCTTTCCTGACACGCCAATTGCCGAAGGCTCATTCGTCTACTCCGCCGACTATCCGTACAAAGGCCCCAAGAAGCTTTTCTCCGGCGGCGCTGGCCTCGTTTCGACCGCGCAGGACTACGCCCGCTTCGGTCAGTTCATTCTCGACGGCGGAAAGGTGGGATCGACGCGTCTCATCAGCCGCAAGACGCTTGAGTTGATGTCGCACGATCAGATCGGCCGGATCGATAACATGGGTTTCGGCATTGGCTTCGGTGTCGACGGCTCCAAAGGCCCTTTGCAAGAAATCGGCTCCGATGGCGCGCTGGGTTGGGGTGGCTTCTTCTACACGCTTTTCAAGATCGATCCAAAAGAGCAGATGATCATCATCTTCATGGGACAACTCCATCCGACCGGCGACCTGACTCTCGACCGCGAGGCACTCGCGCTGGCGTACCAGGCGATCAACGATTAGCGTACGAATGAAGTCAGTTATCAGGGCTCTTGGAATCGGCGTTGAATTACCAGACCAGGTTTTCTCGGTGACCTAACGGATTCTCCCGGCGAACGCTGCGGTCATGCTGCGTTTTGGTCAATTACAGCCGCGGCGATCGATCGCAAGTGGGACTACAATATAGGGCGATTTTGTGGTGGGGAGGCTCAGATGGATCCAGGCCTCGTTCGTTCCTGCTCGCGTTTCCCCGTACTTCGTATGGTCGTTCTCACTGCTGTAACCCTGATGCTAGGCGGTTGGAGCACCTGCAGCGCGTTGTTCGTGAGTTGTCAAACGTCGCAACCACAAATCACTGCACTCCTACCGGACACAATCCCCGGTGACACGGACTCGACGCTGTTAACGGTGGAGGGCAGTGACTTCCGTCCGGCGTCAGAAATCCAGTGGAACGGGAAATCTCTGCAGACGAAATTCGTGGACTCGCACCATGTGCAAGCAACAGTTACGCAGCAGATCTTCGCCTCTTTTGGCGGCTCCTCGGGAAGCACAGTGGGAATCTCCGTGAGATCTCCAGAATTGACGACACCGATGGGCTGTCCAATCGGAGGAAACTCATCGGTACTGGTTTTGTTGATCAACTGACAACAAATGGCTGTCACCGTGGCTCTGTACATTGGTTGTCAGGCTCGTCACCGGCCCACGTGGGGACAGGCGCCCTCGCCTGTCCGGTGGAGCGCAACTCCGCACCGCACCTGCAGTTCACCCTTTAAGTGTCATCTTGAGCGAGTGAAGCGCATACAGAGCGAGTCGAAAGACCCCATGCACCGCGACGTTGATAGCGGCCACTGAGGGAGTCTCTGCGCCGCGGCCCTCACCAAATTTTCCAAAGGATTGGCATTCGAGCGTCGTTGGCAGCGACAGATTCAAGGGCTTGCGGAGATTGAGCGCTGGAACGATTCATCGCCTGAAGGCGTGGCCTGATACGGATCTCCGTCTTGAGCCCGTCATTTCTCCGGCTCCACCAACGCCCCATACACGGCCGCATGACTCCGGTACAGAAGACTGTGATTGTCGTGGCCGCCCCTGCGCTGGATCATCCCAACGAAGACAACGTCGTTGGCCGGATCCACCCAGAACCACGTACCCGCAGCGCCATCCCAGAAGAAAGTGTCTTTACCGACGGGCGACCCTGCCGTCGGCGGATCGTAAATCACCGCGCCGTTGCAGCCATACCCAAAACCCGGCCGCATGACGTGCTGTCCGATCCCGAACTCACCGCTCAGCAGGTTCGGCGGCAGATGATTCGAACCCATCAACTTCACGCTTGCTGGCGCCAGAATTCTTTTGTCCCCCAGTTCGCCGCCGTTGCCGAGCATCTGCGCGAACCGAAAATAATCTTCCGCTGTCGACACCATCCCGCCTCCGCCTGAAGGCCTGCTGGGCTGACTCGTGTAGTCGCGTTCATTTGTGTCCGCAGCCAAAACCAGTTGACCTTGCTCGCTAACACGATAGTTCGTCGCAAACCGTGACCGCTTCTCTTGGGGAACGAAAAAGCCCGCGTCTTTCATCCCCAGCGGTTCGAAAATGTGTTCGCGCATGAAGTCCGGCAGCGTCTGTCCCGACAGCTTCTCGACGATGTACCCCTCGATATCCATCGAGACGCTGTAAGTCCAGCCCTTGCCCGGCTCATAATTGAGCGGAATGGTGGCCAGCTTGCTGATCATCTCCTGCAGGTTTGCAGACTGGTCCAGCTTCTTCTCCTGATACAGGGCGTCGACCACGCTGTTGCCTGATCCATACGAGAACCCTGCGGAGTGCGTCATCAATTCCATCATCGTGGGAGCATGCTGAGGATCGGCGAGAATCATCTTGCCGCCAGCATCCACGCCCTTGAAGACCTTGAGCCCAGCGAACTCCGGAATGTATTTCGAAATCGAGTCCGTCGGTAGCCACTTGCCCTCTTCGTACAAGATCATCATGGCCACGCCGGTGACAGGCTTGGTCATCGAGTAGTCGCGAAAGATCAGGTCTTTCGTCATAGGCGCGCCGCTGGCCAAGTCGCGCACTCCGTAGGTGCGGTTGTCGATCACCCTGCCGTGGCGGGCGAGAACCGTGATTGCTCCCGCCAACTGCTTCTGGTCGATCTCGTCTTGAATCAATTTGTGGAGGTTTTCCAGGCGCGCGCTCGAGAAACCAACCGTCTCCGGCTTCACAGGAGTCATGTCGAGCGTTCGATGGGATGACGTCGCATCAGAGAGACGGCGTGAATTGGCCTGTGCCGCACAAACGCTTCCAAGCCCCGCAGGAAGCAGAAAAACCAGTGTGATCTCTATTAACGATGCGGTTCGACCGTAGCTCATTCCGATCTCCTGATACGCGCGCGGTTGCGTCCTCGCGCTACATCGAGGCGCCGCTTGTTGGTTGGCGACAATGTATCAGAGAGATTGGGGAGGAAGTGGGCAGCGCCTCTTCTTAGGTGGGAGCAGACGCCTCGTCTGCCCGGCCGAGCGAAGCTCCGCACCGACAATGCCGAACAGCAGGGAGGCCGCCGCCCTGTGGGTGATTGGTATCAGGGCGCGCCTTTAGGCGCGCTCTTCCGGCTGCCAAATCAAAGCGCCTTCAGGCGCTGGAAGTTTTCTTCCTTGAAGATGTTCCGAATTTTCACGAGCGCCCTCGCCAAAAACCAAAAGCCGCCAGCTTTTCGCTGACGGCTGAGAGCTGATAGCTCTCTAATTCTCGTACAACAACACGCCCTCGGTCTCCTTCGAGTCCACCGGACGGTAGTACAGTTTGTCTCCCTCCAGAAACACCTCGATGAACGCGGGCCGCGTGGTGATCGTGCCTTGAATCAGCGCTTCTGACAGAGGGTCCTCGATGTACTTCTGCAAGGCTCTCCGCAGTGGGCGCGCGCCGTAGCTGCGATCCGTAAGCGTCTGGTTCAGGATCCACTTCTTCGCTTCGTCGGTCACGGTCACCGTGATCGAACGCTGCGCCAGGTTCTGGTTCAGCTGGCTGACCATCAGTTCGAGGATCTGGATCAGGTCGTTCTCGCCCAGCGCGTTGAACAGGATGATCTCATCCAACCGGTTCAGGAATTCCGGATTGAAGGTGCGTTTGACCTCGTTCTTCACAAGGTCTTCGACCTTTTCCGACACCATCT
>Ga0126371_10001519_pt1 | contig 19706 bp, 40 predicted proteins | sample PanSoiMetaPlot_4_FD_110145 | JGI IMG/M metagenome (GOLD analysis project Ga0126371, IMG submission 110145) | Tropical forest soil microbial communities from Panama - MetaG Plot_4 | ecosystem: Environmental > Terrestrial > Soil > Tropical forest > Bulk soil | place: Panama | collected 2016-02-17 | reverse complement strand
CATGCCCACATGAGTGCGGCGATAATGGCGTAAGCGGCGATGAGTTTCTCGACGTTATCAAAGCTCATTTCTTAGCGCCTCCCAATCGGGTCGGCCGTTTTCGTCCAGAGCACAGGCGAAGTAGAACCGCTGCCTGTCGAAATTACTATTCTCGGTGGCGAACAGATCGGCCAATCCTCTGGCGATGGTTGAACAGGTGGTGATCCGGGACTGTTCAAACAGTGGCGATGCTGACTCGATTTCATCGGCGATCAGCTTGGCAACTGCGATGTAGTGTTTACGTGACATGGTTGGTCTTCCTTTCCGTTTGATATGTGACCGGTGACAACCGTGACAAGAGTGACCGTCACGGTTGCCACTGGTCACAAGTGGGTTACTCCTCGTCATCGTCCTCAATCAGGAAACGGGCGAAAATCTCATCGAACTGCCACTTGAGATAGCCGCGATGGCTCCGCCGCTCCGCCGAAACGTACGCCGGGTGAGTCGGGTCGTCAACGGCGACATACGCCGATGTCCGGATCGACAATCCGTCCTCCTTGAACGTGTACGACATACCGGTCATCGAATTCGCGTTTACCGGGATGCCCGCTTTGGTCAGAGCGGTGAAAATCTGCTTACTGGTGAGACGGTCCTGCTTGACGCCACCGTTCGTCTCGAACAACCGGAAAATCGTCCGATACATGCGAACCTTGAGCGGCTCCACCACCTTGGCTCGATTGAACAGCGAGAACAGCGCCTTACGAACACGATTCTCAATGCCGCAGGCGTGGGCAAGCTGAATGATCGACCGGGAAATCTCCCATTGGCGGTTCACGAAATCACCCTTATCCGGGTTGTATTCGCGGAGGACCATGGCGTTGTCCTTGGCCCACGTCGATAGTTCCTGCTGGAGTTCTGCGGCCTCCTGATCGACGTTCCACGGGAAGAAATCGTCCAGCCTGGCCGCCTCCTCTTCGGTGGCGATATGCGTCTCAATCCGGATTGACCGGTTTGTCACGGTCTGCGGAAGAAACCCGTTATCAATGCCCATCAGAATCTTCGGGCAATACGCGGGATAGTTGATCGACACCTTCCCGGCAGCCCGAGGAATGTACGTACCCGTCTTATAGCCGATGTTGAACACCTGGCGTAGGTCCTCGTCCTTGGCGCCGTTGTAGGCGGCGTCGATTTCGTCAATGGACAGTGTCGGGTAGCGATTGATGATCGTGGTCTCGCCGTCCTCCGTCTCGATATCGACGAGTGACCGGAACAGTGCCGGGCCCGTGGCGGCGGCGAAGGCCTGCGGCTGGCGGCAAATGGCCCCCATTACGTCACGGCCATAGACAGTCTTGCCAGAGCCGCTGGGGCCGTTGGCGTAGATATAGGGGTAGGTGTAGGGCTGGCTGGGTGACATCGGGGAAAACGTCCAAGTCCCCATTGCCCAAATCGCCGAGAAATCAAGCTGGGCGTCATCAAGGGCGACAAACCGCTTGATGAAATTCCGCACCTTGGTAAAGGTGGGGCACGGCGTTTCCTTGGTGGTCTTGCCGTTGGTCTTGCCGTTGGTCTTGCGAGTAGCCATTGTGGCCTCCTGGGTGGTTTGGTTGGTTCCGTCCTGCACATGTATTATCGGTCACGGTTGTCACGTCTTGAGGGTTTCTGGACAAATATACGAGTCTGTCAGTCTCGCAACCCCGCGAAACTCGACTAATTTGATTGACATACTAGGTACACTGGCGTACCAAACCCTGACAGCCCGTGCGCGCGCGCCGGAAAAATGAGAGGCCCACCAGAGCGGTGAGCCTCCCGATGTGACAAATGACAACCGTGACTAACGTGACAACGGTTCTATTGTGACGCGCACGCCATTCTCGGCGCCATGCTCCTCCACCCACGCTTTGGTGACGTACACGGTTTGGATGGGCACCTGTTCGGCTCGCTCCTTGGTAGCGTCAAACCGGACACTGTGCTTTTTCGGTGTGGCTACGGGAAGGTCGAATGATGTGCTACGCGGCTGTTGGACGAGGAGGTCCCAGTCGGCCGGGCGTTCACTGGGGTTGCGCGGTTTGCGAGCGCTCCAATCGTCATGCGGTGATTTTTTGGTGTTCACCCTAGCTCCTCTGTCGGTTCGTAGGCGTCCGGGGATATGGAGATTGGCTCTAGTCCTTGATCTTCGCGGAGCCGGTTCAGGGCGTCCATGCACCCGCGACATATTGCCTCTCTTTCGGCGGTCGGATCATAGACGCCGAGTCGTATGCGGACTGACGGTACGGTGAGCGGGTTGCTGGCAAACAGCCCGCCACATAGCGGGCATTCAGAGTACATAAATGCAAATCCCATTTGCGTCCTTGGTTAGCTGTAACAGTAATGTGGCCCCCCGTCTCCGGGTCGAGAACGGGGGGCCGTGTAATCCTGCTCACAGGCGGGAAAGCAGGATCACGTTTCCTTGAGTGTTTCCGGTGGCCCCCAAAGATGCACGCTGGTGGGCCGGGTGGCAATTGACGGACTCAGAATTTCCCCGTTGGCCGACTCGTACCATTCGACCATGGTTGTGCGGTCGTGGTTGACGAGCACACGGCGGATAGGGTAGTCCTGACGATCCGGTTCACCCATGCTTTAGCTCACCGCGTTTTCTGCGTCGCGGCGCATCTGCGCCTGCCGCTCCGTATCGCCCTGACAATCCTCGACAAGCTGAGCAAGCCTAACGAGCAAGTCATCACCGGAGGTCATCGTCTTACGCTCAACGTGGGTGTACTGACTACTTCCGTAGCTACCCTCGTCACGGATTTCGATATCTACTGAGATGGTGTACATGGTTTGGTTGGTCTTTCTACCCATATCAGAAGTGAGGCCCGGGCAGCCGATGGGTGCGGGTGCCCGGGCCGGTGAGAGTCTAGCTCTCCGTGGCGCCGTCCTTGCGGGCGGACTCACGTGCTTTGCGGGTGGCTTCGATTTCCTCCTTGGTGCGACGCTCTCCCTTTTCCTTCTCGGGGTAGAACGTATCGAGCCATGCTCCCTGCGCCTCTGTCAGCTCGTTTGCCTTGTCCATCTGGCGAAGCTGAGTACGGTTGTTGCTGACGGCCTCCATGAGGTCGCCGCGCTCGCGCTCAAGGCGCTTGGCCTCTTCGATCCTGGCGTCGGCGATCACGCGCTGCGCTTCGGCGAGGCTCGGTCCGGGGGCGGCTGCGGCTTGGGGCATTGTCCTGTCCTTCCTGCGGGTTGTGGTTGCCATTCTGCGGTCCTCCTAAGTGGTTGGTTGGCCTGCCCTACGACCCAGATTCTACCACTTTGCAGGAGGTTTGTGGGATCAGAACGGGATGTCGGACTCGTCGGCGGCAGCTTCGGGGGCGAGGGCCGACTGGGCGGGCTTGGGGTCCTTCGTTTCGTCCCGCGTGTACGACATCGAGAGGAACTTTTGGCCTGTCCCGCGCGCCTCCTGTATCCAGGCGCTGATCCGGTAGAACTTGCTGTCGATGGTGCAGTTGCCGCGATAGTCGGGCCGGGCGGGGTTGTCTCCCTTGTCGTTGCGGAACAAGGCCCCACGCAATTCGTTATTGAAGGTCTGCTGGTCCGATGGATTCTGTGACTGTGCCATTACTGTCTCCTGTGACAAGTGACAAACGTGACAAGTGTATTACTGGGCTGCGGATGGGGGTTTGCCGTCGAGGAATGCCCGGCATCTTCCTTCCCTGATCGGACTCCCATGCTTGCACATCGTAGAAGCGTAGGTGGGTGTGGACTCGCTTTACCTCCCATGGTTCGGGAATTGGTGGCAGTGAATGGTTTTCGTTGTCTTCGATGAATACAGCGTCGGCGTAGATTGACAGTAACCGTTGGCCCTGGTGTTCGAGCCATTGGGCCATACCTATCGACTCGGTCCGGGTAGCGGCTTCGATCATACCACGGTGAAGGACGTTGGCGATGCCGGGCTCCAGCTTGCGCTTGCGGTGGACAGCTTTGCCGGTGAGTGACCGGCGCCCGGTCGGCCGGGTGATTTCCTCGCCGCCGCTGGCGAGCCGGAAGATAGCTTCGGCGTCGGTGGGCCGGGAGGCGAGTGTCCCATAGGTGGAGAGTAGTAGCTGTTTGAGCCATCCGGGATTGTCGTATTCGGTGAGTGTCGTTCGTGCCCAGGTGGCAAATTTGTTGAGCCCCCGGTCGCGGTGGTGTGATCCCCATGCGGCCCGGACTCCCAGTACCCCGTATCCCATATCGAGCAGGTGCGGTAGTTCGTTGGTGTAGACAAATTGCCGCTCGAGTTTACCGTGCCCCTTGATCCACGAGTGGGCGAAGAATCTGGGTGCTTTCAGATCGAGGCAGTACAGGCCGAGGAAATTTGGGTTGACGTGATCGGTGTAACAGTCGGAGAGGTTGTGAAAGCATCCGAAGGCGTAGAGGTGGTCGGCGTGGGGGAACCGTGTGCATTGGGCGTGGTAGTGGTGGGCCTGGTGCTGGTCTAGTTCGATGGCGGTATAGGTTCGATCTGGCGACGCGGTAACCATGAGCCGGTAGTGATTACCCGGTAGTTCTTCGCGGACGCGCGCGTTCGTTTTGGCCGGGACCTTGCGCCGGGCGTTGGGATAGAAGCGCGGGTCGGTGAGAAACTGTCCACTGATGGCGCCAATGGTCGGTCGTATGTCGAGGTTGTTGGCGGCACAGAAGTCGCGGAGGGTGATGGCCCATTTGAGAAGGCGGACGAGTCGTGACTCCGGGCCGGGATACACCTTGTCGAGGCTTTTACCATACATGGTTATCGGGTCGATCAGCTTGTGATAGTGCTTATTACTGCGATTCTTGAAACCGAAGAAATGTACGGCGATGGTCACCCGATAGCTCCGCGCCCGGTGCTGCGCCAGTTGACGGCCGTAGCTCCGCCGCTTTTGCTCACTCACACGCCACTGCCACTGTGCCGGGTGTGACATGGAAAAGATGTTATCGAAATAGGCAAGAAGATCAGCGGCCCCAGCAGCGGCAAACAAGGTTGACGGCAGATCGGGCATCCGGCAGACAAGCTCATCGAGGAGCAGGGTTTCGCCATCTTCGGTCAGAACCCGATCATCGACCACGGCAATCACAGGTAGAACGGAACGGTGACGGACGCGAGGTTTGACGATACGCGGCGGTGGGATGGCTTTCGGATGGATATCACTGTCCACAGTTGTGACCTATGACAACCGTGACACTCGTGACACAAATTCGGGCCTCTCGGTAAGGACGAGCCCGTTAGCCACATATTGATCGGGTAGAAGCGGCCCGATGTAGGCGATTTCCCATAAGTCATTTGGTTCGTGGTGAGTCCAGATTGTCCATGTTCGCCGGTTGCGACGATCGCGCGGTGGTATGTGCCGGTAGTCGTCGCGGAACGTATAAATGCCCCACCACTGCCCGGCGTTGGGAAGGTTACCTAGGAGTCCGTGTCGTTCAATCGACTCGCGGTGTCGTCGTGCCGTCGAGTGATAGACGATTACCGGGCTCACGTTTCGTATCCGTGGTCCTCAATGACAATGGCGATGAGGTCATACCAGTCATCCCAACTGTCAAGGTAGTCATCGGTATAGACCCAGTGGTAATGGGTGTCACCGGTCTGCGGGTCGGTGTACCGGCTGAAGGTTCCGTGTACCTCTTCGGGGTCTACATCTGTGGGCGTGCCCTTATGGACGTTTCCGTCCCAGTCCTCCCAGGAGGTAACGTCAAACTCGTACGCCACTTATTTTGGGATACGCCGCCGAGAACCCATCCGACGACCCTACCACATCTGGCGGCGGAAGGGTGAAAAGATTTCACCGCTCGGAGCGGGTTTCATGGTACAATCGGGCCGTGGCTTTGGTTGGCCTCAGTGCCGGGAGTGACAGGATACGTTCCGCCGAACAATGTCCTCCCGGCACTTTCCTTTGACTGACAAACATCATGCCATCTGCTGCTGAGATACGAAAACGTGGCGGTGTTGTCAGAACACGTACTAAGGTCATCAAAGGCCAGCGGTATATTGTGACCGTATATCGCAAACCTGGCAAACGCGGAGGACGTACCACCATGCACAAGGCAAGAAAATAATGGCACTGACAGACGAAGAAAAAGCCACCCTCAAAAAGCTTCAGCAAAAGGAGAAGGAACCGTCCGGCCCACCCGTCGGCAAGGTCATCAATGTCACCGTCGATTTAGGTAGCGATGAGCAGATTGCCCGCGCCATCAAGCACGGTTTTCTTACGCCTGCTGAGGTTGAGGAAGACACTGGTGGTGAAGAGGGTGAAGAGAACGATGACGCACCTAAGCGTAAGGGTTACTTCGGGTGAGGGGGTTCGGATACATGGCTGAACTAGACTTGGAAAAGGGTGACCCGGAGCGAGCCGAGGAGAGCACTCGCCGCCGTCGCCGCACCAGTACCACCAGTGAGGATAAGGAAAAGGAATCAACCGAAAAGCAGCTTGACCGCGAGCTACACGTCCGCCTGATCGACGCTTTCGATCACATTCAGGAGTGGCGGGAGACTCGCGATGATACGGAGCTGGCCGTTGCTATCGCGCAGGACAAGGAGAAGATGAGTAAGGGCCTGGTGTCACTGACACACTACGTCAATCCTCTCCGCAAGCCACTGGTCATTTTTCTTGCGTTCGTTGAGCCGATCCTGGCGTTTGGACGCATAGGCGCAATCCTCGGCGGACGGATAATCGGGTGGCGGCAACGTCGTGCCGAAGAGATAGCCGAAGCTCAGGCCGAGTGGGATCGGCAACACGAGAACGATGGTCAAGGCCCCACTCCATTCACCGTACCGGCCGCATGACCGATGAGCAGGCCGCTGAAGTCATCAACCTCCTCAAGGAGATTCGGGATAATTCAGCCAATCAAAACCGTCTCACCTCTCGGCGTTTCGCGTTTCTCAATAATCGCCTAGACGATGTAGAAAGGCTACTGGGAATTGCCGGATGGGAACCGAACAATCAATTACGCATAGAGCTACCGACACAGCAGACCTAACCATCGATCAGAAGGCCAAGCTCGCCGCCGCTATTGTGGTCATCAGGGAGACTCAAGGATCGCTCAAAGGCTGGTCGCAGTTCCGTGTCCCCGCTCTTGGCAATCCGTATGTGTTGTTTCTTCTCAAGCGACGTAAGGGTAAACTGATCGAGGCTTATCACGTATGCCGGGACAAGCCACCAGTTTAGCTGAGGCCCGGCGTCCAAGTGAGTTTGAAGTTCTCCAGTGGGAGGACTTTCAGGTCATGTTTTACAAGGGGCATAAGCAGGGTGAGCACGTGTCTCTGGTGGGTGCCACCGGTAGCGGCAAATCGGTTTGTGCTATTGAACTGTGCAAGCTGATTGGCCGTCACATCGCCAAGGACAAACGGCCGACCCGTGTTACCATCCTGGCGGATAAGCCACGTGATGACACCATTATGCGGCTTCATAAACGGGACGGGTGGCCGATCATCAAGAAGTGGCCCCCGAATTATGGTCAGGAACACGTCATCGTCTGGCCTCGTGGCGGCACGCCCACCGAAGAAGTGAAGCGCCACCGCGCCGTTTTTCTGCCGTTGCTGGAGAGCATTTACGTCGAGGGCGGTCAAGCAGTGATGATCGACGAGGCCGCTTATTTTGAGGATGCGCCACCGGCCGGACTGGGAATGAAGGGCACGATGAGTAAGTTTTGGCGGGCGGCCCGGTCTAACCGGGTGTCGATGATCGCCGGGACTCAGCGTCCGACTCACGTGTCCCGTTTGATGTGGTCTGAGCCATCATGGTTGTTTATTTTCACGGTAGAGGATGACGAGGATTTGAAACGGGTGGCCCAGCTTTCCGGCCGTAAAATGGACGTGTGGCGGATCGTGCCGCAGCTTGGCGGGCATGAATTTCTTTGTGTTCGACGCCAGCGAGACGGCAGACATAGCCTTTACGTTTCCAAGGTGTCAGATGTGACCCGTGGCAACCGTGACAACAATGACAAGGGGAGATGAATGGCTAAGCAGAAAATCATGCATGGTGGAACCATCGACGTTCTGACCCCGCAAGAAATGGAGCGGATTCTTCACCCGCCCGACGACGGTACGCGGGGTCGTTTTCAGGGGTACTCCAGTCTCTTTGATGTAGTTATGGGCGACTTTGATCATCCGGAGCCCGTTCTACTGGTCAGCCCACCTGCGCGGCGACTGCGCATCACTCGTCACCCCCACGGCGGCGACACCATCAACGTCACCACCACACCCAGCCTGCTGGTTGCTTCTAATGAGGGTCGCATGGCACTGGAGGTCGTCAACTATGGTGCTAATCCATGTTTTCTCTATCTGACCAATCTTGATGATCTGGTCATCGGCGGTAGCACTCCCGGTGCCCTTTGGCTGGGTGGTAGCGGCGGCGCTTGGGATGGTGAATTTGCCGAGGCCCTATGGGGCGGCAACGTGTGCGTCCGAGGCATTGGCGGTAACACCACCCTCTCCCTATGCGAGGGCTAAATTGCCAAGAGCACAACTTCCCACCACACCTAAGGGCTGGCTGGTCGCACTAGCCGCCTCTCTCGTTGGTCTAATCAGTGGCTTTATTACCGTCCGTGTTTTGGGTCGGTGGTTATAGTCACCATTATTGCCGTGGTTGTGGCCGTTGTGGCCGTAGCCTACTGCGTCCGTTTTTATATCGAGCTTCGTCGCTGGGCCAATGTCTGCAACCACGGGCGCATCGCGATAGCATACAACCGCAAGGTACAGCTACAGGCACCTCTGACAGAATGGTATTTGTGGACCCGCAAGTTGAACGCGGGAGAGACAGGTCGTGTGGTCTACCGTAACGGGAAGGTCACCGTGGCGATTGTCAAGCCAGTTGTTCCGCCTGGCAAGGTTCAGCAGCGTATCCGCAAATTCCGCGCTCAGAAGCCGGTGCCCCAGGCGCAGTCTCAACAGGGCACTTGGTCAATCAAACAAGACAAACCGTCATAGTTGTCACGGTTGTCATGCGTCACAAATGAGAGGGAGAAATGATCGGGTCAATTGCACGGGGAGTAGGAAAGCTTACGCTGCTACTCGTATCGCTTACTGTTATCACTGGGGTTTCCTTGTTGCTGTTTGGGTCATATCTCCTCACGTGGCCCGTGCTTCGCTTGTCACCGACTAATCGCAAGGTCAAGACGATGGTCGATCTAGCTGGAGCCGTGATGGCCGCACTCGCCGCCATGCAGCCACCCGAGAAAGATGCTGAAGACGCAACGTGATAGCTATTGGCCGCGCAGCATTAGCCGTCGTGCCACGTCGCCTCTTAGTGCCCGTGATCCTGTCGGCGGCATCATGTGTAAGGAATGCGGCCGTATGATTCAGCAGGGTGTTTATCACCATGCCCATTGGTGCGTTTATTTCAAAGCTGGACACACCAAGCCGATGGCCCCTTATTATGACCTTCTAAATGCGCCGCTTGATCCGTACTGGATGATTCACTAGATGAATATCTATCTGAGTAAACAGGAGCAGGACTTATTACGTAGTGCCGCCAAAGAGCTTGGCACCACCCAAGCTTACGTGGTTCGACTGGCCCTCCGTGTCACTCTCGGCCTCCCTATCGGCGAGCCGGGCGAGGACGATTTTGGACATATCCGCAGCTTGACACTGGACCGATAATCAGAGTATGCATACTCACTTCGGTTCGGCCACTAGTGGCTTCGCAGCGTTCCTGTCAGTTCTCATCTTCGGTACGTTCTGGCGTATCGTCTGGTTGCACGGATTGACGAGCAGGAACCGTCACGTTGCTGGTCTAGCACGCGCCGCACTCGCCCAGTTCTAGGAGGTACTACATGCCGGTTCCTGGAGGCGTGTCAGCGCCACCCGCTCACGCACAGCCAGCAGCGGGAGAAATCCCGTTCATGGTTGGCAGTAACCTCTACCGCGAGGCACCCTTCTCCACCTTCAGCATGCAGTTGGGTGCATCCTCACAGGAGGTTGTCAACAACGTTACCCCCGGAGGCTTCCTTCGTGGGATAACAATGCAGGTGACAAGTACAGGTGGTGTAATCGGAGCGGGGGTACTCGCCAATGACTCACCATACTCCATCCTACAGTCCTGTTCACTGGAGGACATATCGGGCGGTCCGATTCTCTACCCAATGGGCGGCTACCAGTACGCACTCATCCAGAAATACCTCCGCCCTTGGGATGGTGACCCGGCCAAGCGAACGAACTTTTCCAACACGATCAATCCGGCCTTCACCATCCGGTTCTTTGCAGAGGTAAAAGACACGCTTGGCGTCCTGGCAAACACCGATGCCCGCGCTCAGTACCGTTTCCGGTATACGCTGGCAGCCGGTAATCAGGCCGGACCATATGGGCTGACGACCACGGCTCCGACCACCCAGCCTACCGTTACGGTGAAGCTGTACATCGAGTCATGGGCTCAGCCCGACCTTCAGGATTTGCTGGGCAATCACATTCAGCAGATTCCGGATGGGCTGCACTGCTCACGCTTCAACATGCACGAGCAGCCACCGCTCACCAGTGCCAACAACGTCATTCGTGAAACCCTTACGGGTAACGAACTACGCGGACTCATCTTTGTTGTGCGTAACGGCGATGCTAACAAGACCCGCGTAGACCTCACTGATGCCAACTGTGGTCCAATCGACTTCCGTCTTGATGCCCGTCGTCTTTGGAAGATGACACCATCACAGGTCATCGAAGAGATGAATGCCTTTTATCAGGTGCTTGCGATGGGCACCTGGACAAGGGAAGCTGGTGTCTTTGTCGTACCGCGATTCTCTGGGCCTCCAGATGCCGCCAGCAACCTCGCTGGTGTTGGAGAATACTGGTTGCAGACCGTTGAGCAGACACTACTGCAACTGGAATTTGGTGGCAGTGATATCACCACTCCACCGGGGTCGTTTGAAATCATTTACGATGCGCTCGCCATCGCAGGTGAACTGTCGCCCGAGCTTGAGGGTGCATAATGCCACGGGCACGATTCGCGACCTCTAATCCCAATCCCTCCGGGATCAAACAAGGCACACTAGGAGGGCGGCCAGCAGCCGGGGCGCGTCCGGGGGCGCGTCCCGTGCTGGTTGGCGACGAGATGTATCTGTGGCTACTACTGGCGCTAGAAATTGGCACCATGGCGTTTATGCGTAACAAGTTCAAGCGTCACCACGGCGGATAACACTCCGTCATAGTTGTCACTGTTGTCACGGGTCACAAGTAAGGAGATAACGCTGTGAGTAGACTCAACTGGAATCGTCTCGGGTTCTTTGCACTCGGCACATTCTTCGGTTCGTACGTCGTCGGACTGTTCGGCGCCGTGCTTGGCGGCGGAAGGCGTGGCTGATGCCACCTTCTCGCCGTGCTACTGCCGAGGCCGAAGAAACTGAAGTCACGTCCGAAGCCGAAGCACAACTAGACGATGCACCGTACTACTGTCCTGGCTGCGGATTGAAGTACGATTACCCACGTCAATGCACGGGTCGGCCAGAGTCGCCGCATCCGCCTATTGAGGTGGTGTCTACCGATGAACTGTCAGGTGACCCTTCAAAGTTCACCGCTGCTCCCTCAACGGAGAACTTGGGGTAACCTTGCGCCTCGTCGGCATTCTCCTACTGTTCGGTGGCTATACGCTTGTTTACGCGGCGGTTGCCCGTGGCGGCAAGTATGCCACCGAACCGTGGGCAGGTCTTTTTGCTGATGCTTATGTGGGTGGCACCACAGACACCTTTACGCCGCCTCCTGGATTTTCGCCGTTGTCGCCCACTCCGCCAGCAGGATTTACGCCACGTCGTCCGCGTCCCCGCCAGCCTCGTCCGGCTCCCACCACGGGTCACGGAGGTACGTTCTAATGGAAACCGTGTCCGCCCCATTCTGGGCCATGGTCATCCTACAAACTATCGGATCAGTTGACACGCCCGGTAAGGGTGAGCGGAAAATGCCCGCGCCCCGGTCCTACGTTGCCATCATCGTCCTGTTTGGCACTCTCGGCCTGTTTGCCGACGCCGGATATGAACGTGCCGCCAACGTCATGGCGTGGGTGACCGTACTTGTTGGTGTGGTTATCGGACCGTTTGGTAAGACCCTCTCAAACTTTTATAACAGCATTGCCAACCAGTTTGCCATTCCACCACCTGGACCAAACGCGCCAACCGCTCAGCAGCTACAGCAGCAGTTAACCAATCTCCGACGCCGAAGGGCATCATCGTGAACAATACACTTACCGACATTGTTGTGTACTCGTTTCTCGTGGGTGCCGTTCTGGTGCTCACCCGTCCCGGTTCACAGGGACCGACACTCGTCAAAAACCTGACTGGCGGTTATGCACGTATCGTGCAGGCATCCACCGGCCAGCACGTCACCGCTTAGTCCATGCCCGTCCCTGGCCCCCGTACCCAAGAACGTCCGCGTCCCGGTTACCGTAACCCAGAAAACCGGGAACCCGACTTTTTCAATCACTGGCTCCGCCCTCCACCCGTCTGGTGGGCGGGGCGTTCACCCGGCACCATGATTGTCAATCTTCGCGGCAACGTGCTGGGGCACGGTCAGATTCGCCGTTTGTGGCGCCAGTCGATTGATTACATTCCCGCACAACTACCGTTCTCCTGGACGGCGAATTCACCGACGGCAGACCGGCCCGGTTCACCTGTTGACGGTTTCCACATCACCCGCGCCCTACGATACATGACACGTTCTCTGTACATGGGGCAGGGCAGCGATCACACCCGGTTTGACAATCTGCACACCAACGTGCCCAACTTCAACCTGGGTAAGCATCCGACCATTGGTCACGGTCAGTCTCGCGGTCGTCCTACGGTACGCAACCGATTGACATCGTTCGGTTCTCGCGTACCCACCGTCAACAAGCAACACCCGGCATCACATACGGCCACTCAGCAACGTCATGCGGCGAGGACGACACGATGAAAAAGAAGGGCGGAGTCAAAGCCTCACTCACCCGTAAGATCGGTCCACTACCCATCTGGGCGTGGGCGGGCATTGCTTTTATCGGTATCTGGTATTACCGAAACAAGCTGTCGGCAGCGGCGCAGCCGTCTACCACCACCAGTGATGTACCGACATACGTGGGTCCGATACCCAACCCGTGGGAAGGACCGGTAACAGGTCCGCCGATAGTGACCGCTCCCGGTCCGCCGATTACGATCAATGTACCCGGTGCCCCACCCGGCACCACACCCAGTGCCCATCCCGGCGCCCCTCACAAGCACCGCCATCGCCGCCAGCCCCCATCAGTTGGTAAAAAGGGTAAACAGCCACCTAAGACAACCAAACGTCACCACAAGCCGAAACGCCAGCACCAGCCAACAGCTAAGACTACCCACCATCAAAAGCACCATCAGAAGACACGTCACCGTTCGACGGCCAATCTTCGCACTCATACCGGTGGACGTACCACCGGACGAACCGCTCAACGCCTAAAGAAAATCATCGGCACGCTGCCAAGGAAGGTGGGCAAGATCAAGCTCAACCGTCATCGCGGCGGCGCCAAGCCTCATGCCACCCAGCCCCGGATCGGTCGTACTCGTCACGCCCACGGAGTCGTGGGTAAGGCCCCGGTGAGGGGTCATCTGCACCCGAACATGTCGCATCGCGTTCACACGCCTAGTCCGCCTGCCCATCACGTGAGTCATACACCACCGCGCACGGTGCGTTCCCCCGCTCGACCTGGCACAAAAGCCAATCGTCCTCCCCGGCCTCACCACCACAACCGCTGATGCCTCGGGGAGACAATGACGCTGCCGTCATCGGCATTAGTGCCGCCGTCGTTTATGACGTGATTAGCGCCACAAATAGCAGTCCACAAACCACCGAGATAAATGCAGCGGCCCGTGCGCCCACGTTGATGAAGTGGGTAAACATCGGCCTTGCTCAAGGCGCCCTGTTTGTAGCAATCATGATGCTTGCCGAGCCACCCGGTAAAAAGTGGCGCCCGGTAGCCGGTGGTGGTACTGCCGGTGTTCTCTTATGGGCTCAATACGTACACGCCAAGAATGCTGGGTTGAAGAATCCCGGTCCACCCACCGAACAGTACGGTCACAAACCACGGGGACGGATGCGATGAGTGACGAGGAACCGGCCAAGGTCATTCGGTCCGACGCTCAGCAGCTTGTTGATTTGGTAACAGCACTCATCGGTCTGGGACTGGTCTTGTACACACAAAACCCCGAGCCGTTTGAGCGGGCCTGGGAGCATGTCCGGTCATGGGGTTACGCCTGGATGCACCGGATAAGCGTGTGGGAAGCCCGTCAAGCAATCCGTTCTCTTCCCGAAACTGACGAATCGTCATAGTTGTCACGATTGTCACGAGTCACAAAATGGATACTCCATCACAAAGCAAAAAACCCACCGATAGTGGACAGACGCACGGCAATGCTCAGATCGTGCTCGCCTCCGGAACAAGCAGTCATCCGACCCCTGGAATCATTTACACGTGAATGGTCAGCACCCTCGATCTGCTGGTTGCCGCTCCACTCGCTTTTGTCGGTGGTCTAATCGTGGGGTTTGTTCTCTCTAACCGCTTCAAACTCATCAGACGAAACAGCAATGGAACTCCCAAAGACTGAAGTTTACGCCGCCTATGTCGCCGGTGTAGTGTCGGTCGCCATTTTGGCGTGGTTGTACTGGAAGTCGCAACTTCCGCCACCTGACGATGGCGCTTCTGGTGCGCCGATGTTTGATGGCGAGCCCGCACCCTAGCCCGCGTTTGCAGTCGCCCGCACCCGGCGCCACTTTGGGCCGGACAGATATGGGCGTTGATTGGTCGAATGTCAAGCAGATCGTCGCCGTTGGTGCCGGTCAAATCACCAATGTCTATACCGGCCTGAAGGGCTTTGGTACGACCATTATCGAACGTCTGCAATCCGGCCAGTATATTTATTATGGTGAGGAGACTGGTGGCGGCACCCCGCAGGTAACTCCCGGTCAGCAGGTTTCGGGTGGTCAGCAGCTTGCTCCCGGTACGGGTGGTGTGATTGAGGTCGGTTACTGGAATCCGGCCACGGGTGCGCCGGTAGGGGCCCCCGGCTATGTGGAGGGCCAACCCACGGCAGCAGGACAGCAATTTCGCAGTGCTCTTGGCGGTGGTGGCGGTGGCGTTCCTGCCGTAACCGCACCCAGCTACGTCCCGGGCCCGTATCGTAGCTGGGTTGTACAGGCTGCCAATGCCACGGGTATGCCCGTGTCGGTGGTCGCCGCGCAAATCAATCTGGAATCCGGTTTCAATCCTCGCGCTACCAGTAGTACTGGCGCTGAGGGTTTAGCTCAGTTTCTACCCAGCACCTTTGCCGGTCTTGGCATACAGGGCAGTCCTTACGATCCCAATAGTGCCCTGGCCGCTTACATCAAATACATGAACCAGTTGCTGGCTCAGTACAACGGGAATATCCGAGATGCCCTTGCCGCCTATAACGCCGGTCCCGGTAACCTTGCTGCTGGCTACGGCTATGCTGACAGCATTCTCGCTAAAGCAAGGGTGAACCGTGGTGCTACTGCCGGAGCTAAGTACGGTGGTACCCGTCCCGGTGGCGCTCCCGCTACGCCAAACGTTCAAGTTTCACAGGCATTGCAGGCTTACACCAAACTTCGCAACACCCCACGCACCGCACCACCCGGCAGCAAAAACCCGTTCACGTGGTGGTACGCCAGCTTCAGCGGCAACTGGGACAAGATGATTGCCAGTGAAGGCGGCATCTAGTGGCTCTATCAGACTTTCTCAACAATCTCGGCATTCCACTCGTCGGTCCGGCCATTGGCTTGGGCGAGAGTATCGGTGGTGTGCCCAATCTCGATCCCTTCACCGGTCTTGAAGATTTCGTCAAAACAGAGCAGCAGGTTGCTCATGATCTTGAGCAGCTACCCGGTGAAATGTCTACCGTCATACATGATGTTAATACCTTTTTCGGTTGGATTGCTCATCTGTTTCACCCGTTCAACTTGCTTCGAGCCGTTGAATTCATAACCGGTCTGGCGTTGATGATGTACGGTCTGCATACGTTGCTGGGAGTGGCTCGCCGCAGTTCCGCTACGCACCGCACCAGTATCATCAAAAGCGCCATCGCCTCGTTTGTGAAAAAGAAGCCCACCCACATTGAGAAAGCTACAGAATCGGGTAAGCGGCAGGGCGAGAGAGACGTTGCCTACCGTCGCGCTCGCCATGAGGCTCGCCGTGCCGGTTTGTCAACCGAGTAAAAAGATGGTCAAGTTGACTGAACAATTATCCTATTTTTCCGAGATACAGGACGCCAAGGAGCAGCTCGACTACGCCCGGTTGACGGGTGACAAGCTCAAAATCGACCTCCGCGAAGCCGCACTAAACGATCTACTGGACAGATACAGTAACGACACAGTTGTCACGGTTGTCACAAGTCACAAATAGGAGCCTTATATGACCGAAGAGACTGAAGTTCGCCCCGAAGAGGAAGACGCCGACCCCGAACCCAATCCGGAACCAGAGGAAGAGCCGACCCATCCCGACACCACACCCGACGATGACGATGAAAGTGCCGCGTAAATGGCACTGAAACGAGTCTGGATACCGTCACCGAACTACTCTTCGCGTGGCGGTAGCAGCGTTAGAATCATCGTCCTTCACACCGCCGAGGGTGCTCGTACCATCGAGAGCCTGGGATCATTCTTTCAAGGTCCGGTCGGAGTGTCATCACACGTCGGTGCCGATGATAAGGCAAACACGGTCGGTGAGTATGTCCACCGTCCTAACAAGGCTTGGACGTGCGCCGAGTTCAACCCTGCTGCCGTACAAATTGAACTGTGCGCTTTTGCTGCATGGTCAACCGACGAATGGAATCGTCATCCCAACATGCTCGACAATTGCGCCAAATGGATACGTGAGGAGGCAGATTATTATGGCATCCCCATACGAGCGCTTACTTCATCAGAAGCACAAGGCTCAGGTAAGGGGGTTTGTCAGCATCGTGACCTTGGTAGTCGTGGTGGTGGGCATCATGATTGCGGAAACGGTTTTCCTATTAGTAAAGTCCTGGAAATGGCTAATAGCGGATCTTCAGCCACCACCCCCACAGAACAAGGAAACGACATGATCACATCAGCAGTGGCGGCAAACGGCACACTGCACGTATTCTGGCTGGGCACAGATCGCAAGACCGTCTGGTATCGCTACCAGAAAAAGAATCAGACAAACTGGATCGACGGCGGAACACTCACCAAATCCAACGAAAAGCTAGCAGGGCTGTCATCAACAACGACGGCCACCGGAACGCTCGAACTATTTGGCCGTCAAGATGACGGAGGCGTTGTGCACCTCTGGCAAAAAGCCAATGAAACCAGTTGGTCCGGCGGTAAAGCCGGACAGCAAAAAGCAGCATTTACCAACCTTCCCAAATGACCGCGATAGGTGAGTCCTCATTGACCACTCAATCATACTGTGGGCCTGCGGGAGTGACCTTTACGTCAGAGGAATTGCTGATCCTGTGGAAGCTGCTTTGTCTCAATCCGACTGGTGAAAATGCCACTATCCGGTACAAAATCAAACAGTTCCTAGAACGCGATGCCCCTAGCAGTACCGGGCGGTAGACCTGTCCCGACATGGCGCAACCTCGCCGCCGAAGCCTATCCCGGCGTCAATTACACCGGTCCAACCGGCCCAAACTATTTCGAGTGCATCCTCCCCCTACCGTCACCAGATCAGTTTGTTCGCACAGGCCTCGCCCATCTGGAGCAAGAACGCAGTCAGACCATTCACGTCGTCTATCAGGGACACATCAATAACACCTCCCCCGCCGTTACCTATGCCGGATTCCTCTGGGCCGAACTCGTATTCACACCAATACCCTACACCGCCAGTGTCGTCAACGAGGGCGCCAGCGTACCTCAGCCCGGTCTTCCCAGCACATGGGTGGGTGACATCGTGAACTATGTTTCCACCGGCCTTACCGTCGATGGCGCCAACGTTCCGGTCTGGCTTCACAACAGCTTCGGCCCCCTGTCCACCGTTCTCGACGTTGAGGACAAGTCACGTGGCGATCTGGTCGCCATTTGTGCTGTGCAGCTTATTCACGGTAGTAACGCCAATCCTGACCTGTCAATTTACCATCGACTCTTGTGGGGGCCGACCCAGTGACCGTCCATAATCCAGGTGGCGCCAAGCCCTTTACCAACTATTATACGCCCGTCGCTACGCCGCTCGATATCTATACCGCTGGGGCCACATCGTTTTTCGCCCAGGTTCGCCTCACCACCGCCCTCGCCACTTTCCAAGCCAACATTCGCGATCTTGCCGAAGGCGCTGCGTTCTCCATCGTCATCATCCGCAGTGTTGGTGACGCCGGTTCAAGTAATGTCAGTGTCACGTGGTATCAGGGGGCATCCAACTGGGATTTTTTCACCACGATCACCGACGCCAAGGTACACGGCTTTTCTCAAAATATCGCCGTTGCCGACAACCACGAACTTATGCTAACCGGCATATACACCATCAACGGTTCATATGCCCTGACCGCACAAACAAGCGGATGAGCTTTACACCGAGTCCCACTTCACGCGGCGGAGCCTTCACCCAGCGTGGTGGCTGGAGTGCTACCACCACGTACTATCAGGACGATGTGGTTACCTGGCAGAACAATCAGTATCAGTCTCTGCTTCCCGTCAACAGGAACAATCAACCGGATCAGGTTGGATCAGCATGGCTGCTACTTGGTGGCATACCAAACATGGCGCCCGGCCTTGTCAACCTTGCCCCTAATCCGTCATTTGAAAAAGATACTTTGAATGCCGCTCCGTTTGGTTGGGCATTCACCGGAGCAGCCGGACAAGCCCTAACCGCTGTACAGTCAGGGTGGGCATCTAAGGGTAGTCAAAGCCTGCGCTGGACAACGAACTCAATAGCAACCTCACAGCAAAATACGGCTGTCATCAACTCAGGCCACAGTCCCGGTAATGCCGCCTTCTGGCCCGTCGTTCCTGGACAAGAAATCGCCACTCTCATAGACGTCAATTTCTTGTCATACACTCCCGGAGGCGTTCCCAGCATCTACCAACAGGTAAACTGGTATACATCTGCATCAGCATTTATCAGTGCCGCCACCACTCCCGCAAGCCAGCGACTTACCGGTAACTGGCCTCCCGGCGTAGTTCCTACACCCCCCCTGGTTACCCCGATTCAGGGAACTTACTCCTGCGTTTTCACCGCTCCTGCCAATGCTGCATTCTTTCAGATTTTTATAACGGCTATTGCCGGTAGTGCTGGTGGTCCCATAGTTTTTGATATGTATCTCGACGGATTCATGCTCGCCTACTCACCCGTTCCCGTCAGCTATGTTGATGGTGACAGTTTTGGTTACATGTGGGCCGGAACTCCCGGCCAAAGCGCCAGCGTCCCGATTGCTCCCACCGCTTCAATGCCGACATGTGCCGGCCCCCCTACTTGGACTCCCGCCCCGAATTACGGAGCCTTTCCCGCTCCGTCCCCCCTCGGCAGTGTTCCCATGGTTTATGACACCACCACGCACAAAATCTGGGTTTACGACGCCGGATGGAAGGGCGTAGTTGTCGCCTAATCATCTGCCACACTTGTCACAGTTGTCACGGGTCACATCGAGCCCTCCTACGATGGTTGATTGTCCGTTCTGTGGCGCGAGGGCCGGTCAAAACTGTATTACTATGACCGGCAAGGTTCGGAAGAATGTTCATACCGCTCGACGGCGGATGAGTGACACTCCGACCTGGACGCCCCGGCATACCCGTTGACAGTAAAAAGCTGCCTTCTCGCAATTCTCATTTCACTTGTCATTTGGAT
>Ga0126371_10001518_pt1 | contig 19709 bp, 9 predicted proteins | sample PanSoiMetaPlot_4_FD_110145 | JGI IMG/M metagenome (GOLD analysis project Ga0126371, IMG submission 110145) | Tropical forest soil microbial communities from Panama - MetaG Plot_4 | ecosystem: Environmental > Terrestrial > Soil > Tropical forest > Bulk soil | place: Panama | collected 2016-02-17 | reverse complement strand
GTTGCCGCAAACTTCGCTCTGGCCGCGAAGTCCGGAAAATCCACGCTGCGCCATACCGGCGAAAGCCGCTTGTGCAATTCCAGGGCGCGCGCATATTGCCCGGATTTAACGGCGTTGAGCATCTCCACCGTCTGACGAGGAAAAATCGCTGAGGTTCCGGATATGGTTCCATCCACCCCCAGCATGAAGCAGGGAAAAATCATGTCATCAATGGCGGTAAATATCTTAGCCTTCCCGGCCATGACGGCAACCAGAGCGGCGAGCGTGTGAATATTCCGCCCGCTCTGCTTGATGCCAAGGATCGCGGGATTATCCTGAATTAGCTGCTCGAGCGATTCGACAGCGGCCTGCGCGGTAGGCATCACATTGTAAATAAGTAGGGGAATCCCGGAAGCATCGGTGATGGCGCGATAGTACGCAGCCAGCACCTTAGTATCCGCCGAGACGTGAAAATGGGGTGGTGGAACTTGGAGTCCATTCGCCCCCGCCGCACGCGCGGCTCGCGCCAGACGAACCGCCTCCGCCGAGCTGTCGGCGATGATCGCGGCTAATACGGGTAACTCGCCCTCTACCGCCTCGACCACCGTGCGAACGGCCTCGCTCAGCTCCTCTGCCGGCATGCCTGCGCCTTCCCCCATGCTGCCACCAACGACCATCCCGCCCACGCCGCACTGTTTCAGGAATTTCGCTTCGCGAATCAGACCCAGCAGGTCAATCCGGTCATCTTCGGCAAAAGGCGTAAGCATCGGCGGAACCACGCCTCGCAGCTCGCGCAAGTCGCTCAAAGCACCTCCTTAATCACCATAAAATTCCAAGCTAACATCGCACCCAGGACCTGTCAATTAGAACGGAACGTATTCCGATATTTCAAAAACGGACCGTTCGGTGAATCGAAAACAAAACCGGACGCCCGTCATGAGCGCCCGGCGCAAAAGTTCCGACTGGTCAGGAGCCACTGTCTTAGCTGAGTTCATTCACAGCTTTACAGTTACAGTTTTCACTTCGGTGTACTGTTGCAGACCATACTCGCCCATCTCTCTTCCCATACCCGACTGCTTGAAGCCGCCGAACGGGGCCCCCGGGTCGAACACATCGTAGCAGTTGACCCAAACTGTACCCGCGCGCACCCGGTTGGCGATGGCGTGGGCTTTGCCGATATCCTGCGTCCACACCGCCGCCGCCAGCCCGTACATCGTTCGGTTGGCGCGTCCGACCACCTCGTCGATGTCTTGGAATTTGATGATGCTCATCACCGGCCCGAAAATCTCCTCCTGGGCAATTTTCATGTCGTCTCTAACATCAGAAAACACGGTGGGCTTGATAAAGTACCCACGCGAACCGGTTTTCTCGCCGCCACACTGCAGCTTCGCGCCTTCGCGCTTGCCGGCATGGATGTAACCCATGACCTTTTCAAACTGAACGTCATCCACTTGCGGACCCTGCTCCGTTTCCGGATCCAGCGGGTCTCCGACTTTGCGGCTCTGGGCCCGGGCCACGCTGCGTTCAACAAACTCGTCATAGCACTTCGCTTCCACGAACACCCGTGAGCCCGCGCAGCAGCATTGACCCTGGTTAAAGAAGAGTCCAAAGTGCGAGCCCTCGACGGCGGCCGCCATGTCGGCATCTGCAAAAACAATGTTCGGACTCTTGCCCCCGAGTTCGAGGGTTACGCGCTTGAGATTGCTCTTCGCCGCCGCTTCCATGACCAGGTGCCCCACTTCCGTAGAACCCGTGAATGCCACCTTGTCTACGTCCATGTGACTGGCTATGGCAGCGCCTGCCGTCGGGCCATATCCCGGTAGCAGGTTCACGACGCCCTCGGGGAAGCCGGCTTCCATGATGAGTTCGCCAATGCGCAACGCCGTCAGCGGCGTCTGCTCAGCGGGTTTCATCACCACGGTGTTCCCTGTGGCCAGCGCCGGTGCAAGTTTCCATGCCTGCATCAGGATGGGGAAATTCCAGGGAATGATCTGTCCGACCACGCCGACCGGTTCATGTTTGGTGTAGCAAAAGTACTTGCCCGCGATAGGAATCGTCTTGCCGTGTACTTTGTCGGCCCAGCCGGCGTAATAGCGGTAGGTCGCAATCGCCAGCGGGAGGTCAGCGGTTCGGGCAACGTGTTGCGGCTTCCCATTGTCCAAGCTTTCGAGCATAGCCAGCTCGTCGGCATGCTCCTCGATCAAATCGGCCAGGCGCTGCAGCAAGGTGCCGCGGTCGGCCGCCGACATGCTGTGCCAGGGCCCAGTTTCAAAGGCCGCGCGGGCTGCCTTAACGGCTTCATCCACATCCGCCGCGTCGGCTTCGGCGACCTGACAAATCTCTTCTCCCGTAGCGGGATTCAGGGTTGGAAAAGTTTTGCGGGAACGGCTGTTGACCCAACGATTCCCGATTAAGAGCTGGGTCGGCCCGACGGCAATGGGAACTTCTTTGGGAGCTGTCGCCATAAAGCTGGACTCCTTTCGGCTTTCTCCAGGAAGGTTGTGCCTTCGCCCACATCTGCTCTTTGGCGAAGACGCCAGCGCGAGCGCAACACAAACGCCCCGACTGTATCACTGAGCCGCTATCAGGTCAATCGGAATGTATTCCGATGGCTAGATTAGCGATAACGATACGCCTCGAAACACCTCTTCAGAGCGACTTTGCGGCCGATCGAGCCTTCTTGCGTCTGCCGAGCACCGCCCCACTCTGAATGGGTTGCACGATTTCAGAGTAGATGGCCAGCCATCCCGGCCTCAATTCGCGTTCTGGAAGCCTCCAATCTTTGACTCTGGCCTCGAGGTCGTCGACTTTGAGATCGATGCGGCGCGCGGCCACATCAATGCGAATCCTTTCGCCTTCGCGAACCACGGCCAACGGCCCCCCACACGCCGCCTCGGGCATGACTTGTCCCACGGTGATCCCGCGGTTCAGGCCGGAGAGTTCGCCGTCCGTGACCACCGCCACCTCATCCCCCAACCCAGCACCGACCAGCGCAGCCATTAAGCTGCAGGCAAATACAGTACCCGGTCCCCCCACTGGCCCCATCATGCGTAGGACAACGACATCGCCAGCTCGAATCCGCCCCTCCCTTAGCTCCTGAATGGCAGCATCTTCGTCCTCGAATACCTTAGCCGGGCCTTCGAATTCACGAAGCGATCCTGGGACCGCCGAAATTTTCATGATTGCGCCATCAGGAGCCAGATTGCCGCGCAAGATGACTAATCCCGGTTCCGGCCGGAAGGGCCGATGGAGCGGACGCACGACCTCCTCATTAATGCGGATCGGCTCCTCGAGCACCTCCCCAAGCTTGCGTCCAGTAACGGTGGTCGCATCAAGATCGAGGAGTTTGCGCAGACGCGTCTGGACGGCCTGAGTGCCGCCGGCGGCCTCAAAGTCTTCAATCCGATCGGACCCGTTGGGTTTGATTTGCGTAAGCTGCGGAATATCACGCCCGAGTTCCTCGAAAGATCTGACCACATCGAGATCCAGTTCCGCTTCCGTGGCGATCGCTGCCAGATGCCGAACCACATTCACCGATGCTCCCATGGCAATCGCGACGCGGATGGCATTGTGTAGCGCGCCGGGAGTTAAGATTTTGCGAGGCCTGAGGTCTTCAGCCACGAGTTCCACAATCCGGCGACCGGCCCGCCGAGCTACCTCAAAAAGCTTCGCACTACCGGCACGGATGGGAGTGGTACCGGGCAGGGCCATCCCCAGCGCCTCGGCCATGATGTGCATGGAATTGGCAGTTGCCAGGCCGGCACAAACACCCGGACCCTGGATCGCGACCTTGGTCCAGGATTCCAATTCGTCCACGGTCATTCGACCCGTGGCCACGGTGCCCACGGCTTTGTAAACTTCCTCGATGTCCACTTCTCGTCCGCCACAATGGCCTCCGAGTTGATATCCGCAGGGCACCACGATGGATGGAATATTCAACCGTGCCGTCGCCATGAGGTGCGCCGGCGTAGTTTTGTCGCATGATCCGAGCAGCAGCATGCCATCCAGGCATGCGCCTTCGACCATGACCTCGATGTCATTCACGATGAGGTCACGGCTGGGGAGAATGTAGCGCGCCTTCAGGCCCGCGGAGGTAACAAAATCAGACGGCGCGGCAGTGCGGATCTCAAACGCAAGCCCTCCATTCTCGCGTATGGCTTTCTGCGCTTCGCGGGAAACATCGTCCAGGTGGATGTAGCAGACCGAAAGCGTAGATGAGGAATTCACTACCGCGATCTTCGGCTTGTGGAAGTCCTCCTCGCGTATGCCCATGGCACACCATTGGGACCGCCGCACCGCCCAGCGCGTGCTGCCTGGTTCAAAATTGCTCCGTAACATCGGCTGCTAGACCTCCGCGGCTGTCTTTAATCGGCGAGCGCGCATCCAGTTTTGAACCTCTACTCCGGTGAGCTGCTGCGTACTGAGATTTTCTTTCAGCATCAGAGCAGCAGCCGCGCCCGCCGCATAACCCATTCCGAAACACTGCGCGGTAACTCGCGCCGAGGCCATGGCTTCGTGTTCCGCGGAAAGCGAGCGCCCCGCCACCAGCAGATTTTCTCCCGTCTGCGGCACGAGAGTTTCGAAGGGGATGTCGTAGGTGTCGTCTTCGAGATAGGTGATGGTCAACTCGCCCGCGCTATGCGATTCGATGGGCCAGGCGGAAAAGGTCGCTGCCCCTGGAGACTTCCGCCCGCGCACAACATCTTCGTTGCTCAGCCGGCGTTTGCCCACCAGGGAGCGGGTTTGGCGAATTCCAACTTGCGCCCCGGTATCGATGAGATAGGAATCCTGGAACCCTGGGACACACTCCTTCAGGAATCGGCTGTACTCGCGCGCCTGCAGGCGGCCCTCCATCTCGGCAAAACTCATGTCTGAACTGGAGAGGCCCACGGGCACGGAGCCGTCCGGAAACGTGATACGGGTCATGTTACAAAGCACGTCCCGCCCGTTCGGCATCGGGAACACATAAACATGATGGCGAGGCAAACGGTATCCGCCACTGCGGTCGGCGTCTCGAACCCGCGCGGAAATCTCATTGGGGTCCAGCTCCAGAAATGCACTCATATCGACGCCCCCGAGCCGAAAAACCATGGTGGGCGTCTGTACTACGCCGTTGTTGCCCATCGTGGTGGAGGCGCCGGAGCTGTCGACCACCTCGGCGTCTCCCGAAGCGTCGATGATCACCTTCGGACAGATCGCTCTCAGCCCCTCCATCCCGCGCACCAGCAAGGCCGTTACTTTCTGGTCTGCGCTGTACGCGCTGATGAAGTTCGTGTGATAAAGGACCTGGATTCCTTCGCTGCGGAGATAGTGGTCGGCCAAGCTCTTCCAGCCAAAACTGTCATGCGGCACCAGCATGGTGCGACCGAACCGCACCGGACATCCTGCCGCGCCCGCTCGCGCGAGAAGGTCATGAAACTCGCCCGCAAAGCCAAACACAATGCGTCGCGACCGCTTGCCGCTGCTGAAGAGGCCGCAAATGGTTCCGCTCAGACCGGCGACCGTAGCGCCGCCACAAAAGCCGTATTTTTCAATAACCAGGACTTCGACCCCGCAACGGGCGGCGCCCACTGCCGCAGCGAGTCCTGCGGCTCCCGCGCCGACGACACACACATCCGGCTCGGCAATCACCGGCACTGACTGAGCGGGAACGTTAAAGGACTTTTCCGCCATCGCTAGTCTCTTTGCTCGAAGGCGCTTAACCCTAACAGCCCCTGAAAAAGCGAGTCAATCCGATCGAAACACATACCCAAGACTCGACGACCTGCCACCGAAGGCAAAGGCAGGGCATCACACCAGCGAGTACTCAACCGGAATCGATGTTCCCGCACGAATCACCCCCTGCTGCTCCAAGCGCTCGAGATGCCCATAGAACGCAAATTGCAGAAACAGGTTTGCGTCCTCCGGCCAGGTGCCGAGCGTGGATCCCACCTCGCCGATTAGTCGCTTCAGTGTGGCCCCTTCCCGGTGCCGCTTAAGAAATGCCGTAATGCCGCAATCAACGCGATTTACGAACTCGCTTGAGGTCCGCAAGAAAGTTTTCGCGTCTTCTTTTCTGTGCATCGCCGGCCAATGTCCCGTAAACATATGCTCGATCGGTTGCTGCTCCAGAAATGCGATGCTGGCCAGATATGCATCCACCGCGTAATAGGTTGGGCCAAAGGCCATGTCGCCTGTGACCGTCGGATATCCGCCCGACTGCACGGCGTCGCTGCTGAAGAGGGCGTGATTCTTTTCGTCGAAAATGGCCAGGTGCCCGGCGGAATGCCCAGGGACGTGCCAGACTTTCAGGTTCCAATCCGGAGCAAGATTTAGAGTTTCGTTGGCCGAGAGGTTCACGTGAATGTGGCATGGGCGGGGACTATGGACCATGCCTTCGCGGCCAAAACCCAGCTCGTGATCTTGCGATAGGAAGTTATATCGGTCCCGATACAGGCGCTCAGGATTCTCGATGAGGGCTTGGTCGCCGGCGTGACACGCCAGCTGAGCCGCAGGCACAGCATCGCTGATCGCGGGCAGACCCCCGTGGTGATCGCCGTCGGCGTGCATGGCGATGACCAGCGATAGTTTCTCCGGCGAAATTCCGATCTTTTCCATGTACGGAAAAATCGCAGATTCGGGGGTGCTGATGACTCCGGCGTCTAACAGCAGGACGGTTTCGCCCACGAAGAGGTACTGCTGGATGTAGCGATCGCCAAACAGCGACTTGATTTCGTGCACATTAGGAAAGACTTCCATAGCAAGGGTCCGGCCCGTTCATGCTCGAGGGCAGTAAAACTCTTAACGAATCAGAAGAACTTCCAGTTCAAGAAGATGTATGCGGCCACCACCACCAATGCGTAAATCTCCGGCGTCGTATACCATGGCCCTTCCCGTCGCAGGCGGGCGGAATACGAGTACGTCAGGCCTTTCAAGTGGATCGGGTCCGGCTCTTCGGTGAGTAAGGTTGTCAGAATTGTGACTGTGGTCCCAGCTGCAAAAGCCCACACTGATGTCCACACGTTTGAAGCCATCGGCGTTTTGAAGTGTAGGACGCCGGCCCGATACAGAATGTATTCGCTGGAACAGGCAACCATCCCCGCAACGATTCCGTAAAACGCCGCGGTCGCTGAAACTCTCTTCCAGAACATGCCGAGAACGAAAACAATGAAAAACGGTGCGATCGAGAGCGCGCCAAGCAACTGCATATAGTCCATCAAATTGTCGAAGTGCAGAGCAATATAAGCAGAGCCACAGCTCAGTAACGTACCCCAGACCGTGGCCAAGCGCCCGACTCTCAGGTAGTGGGCATCAGGTTTGTTCTTGACGAGGTAAGTTTGATAAAGGTCGTACGTGAATACCGTGTTGAAGGCAGTCACATTCCCCGCCATTCCCGACATGAAGCTCGCCAGCAGCGCCGTGAGTCCGAGGCCCAGCATACCGGTCCCGTAATACTTTCCCAGAAGCATGGGCAAGGCAAGGTTGTAATTGGATTTCACGACATCCGGACCGACCACGAGCGCAATCATCCCGAGCAAGGTAACGATGGCCGGAAAAAGCATCTTGGGAACGGCGGCCACCAAAGGCGTTTTGCGTGCCGATTCCAGGCTCTTGGCCGCCAGCGCGCGCTGCACCAGGAGAAAGTCGGTACACCAGTAGGCGGGCGCTGCCGTAAGCCCAATGCCAATGACCATGACCCACCACTCGACACCGAGAGGGTCGCCAGGCGCGCCCATGCCCTTCCAGGTATGGAGATATTGATCGGGGAGGCGCGACACCAATTGGTGCCAGCCGCCGACTTTATGCAAACCAATAAAGGAAAGCGGGAGGAATCCGACGATAATCAGGAAAAACTGCAGTACTTCGTTCCAGATGGACGACGCCAGTCCTCCCCAGAAGGTGTAGAGCAGCACCACCCCTCCCGAGAGCACTACGCTGACGGTAAAGGACCAGCCCAGCATGCTATGAAAGACGACCGCGAAGGCAAACATGTTGATGCCGGACATCAGAATCGTGACACAAGCGAAGACACTGGCATTCACGATATGGGCACGATGATCGAAGCGCAGGCGCAGATACTCGGGAACGCTGCGGATCCCGTTGGCGTAGTAATACCGGACCATGAACAGACCGCAAAAGACCATGGCCGGAATTGCGCCCGTCCAGTACCAATGATTGGTCCGCATGCCGTACTTGGCGCCATTGGCGATGTGCCCCATGATCTCGAGCGAGCCGAGATTGGCGGACATAAAGGCAATGCCGGTGATCCAGTGCGAAAGCGTGCGGTTGGTCAGGAGGAAATCGGAGGAGCTGTGAATCCTGTCTTTGAGGAAATATCCGACAGACAGGACCACGACGAAGTACGAAATGATGATGGTCAGATCGAGCGCACTAAGCTTCATTAACATAATGCCGGCTCGTCTCCTCGATTGACGAATGCTGAAATGTCCTGACCTTGCAGCTGAAATGTGCAGACCCAAAAAGTGGCTGTCGATACGGCGGGACTCATGCCATCCCCTGCTCGGTTGTAATCGCCAAAATAGCGATCGCGGATTGGCCGCCGCTGAGCTTGCATTTCAAGCTGCGAATCCGGAGCGGTCTGACGGCAACCGACCACAGCAAGAACTGATACTGTTCTCGCACCACATCCTTCGAGAACTCAACCGCAGGTTGCGCCGCGACCGCAACGGGATCAACTCGGGTGGCGGCGTGGATCCGATTCGCTCGCGCCACTTCAAAACCGTTCCGCACCGCCAAGTCCTGCGATCGGCCGTCGACTCCAACCAGCGAATATACGGCGACCGTCTCTCCGCGCTGGCCCTGTAATGGATAACCGCCGGGGAAGGTGACCTGGCCGAGAATATGCAGCTTCGAGCAGAGCTGATTAATGGGAATAGCAATCTCGGGAACTTCCGGGGTAAGCAGAAGCGGTCGAATCGAACCATCGATCACAGGCGATCGAAAAGTAACCCCCGCGATTTCGATCTCCGGAGTTTGCCAAAGGCGAAAGCGACTCCCGCTTCGCGCCCACTGGTTCTCCGCCATCTCAGCGGTGCTCCAGAACGCTTTCATCCTGGTTTCAAGGGCGGACCAGCTCTGTCGCGCCGATGTGCTATCCGCCAAGGCCTGCAAATCAACGATGCCATGGGTACTTCCAGGCGAGAAGGGTACATATCGCAATGGCAGTACCCGTGGCGACGCGGGTGCTACATAGCCTGGAAGTTCCCGTCGCCCGGCAAACAGTCCGGCAAGCCGGGAGTAAATCGGCTGCCTGATTTCCCGATCCTCGGTGACGGCTCCCGAAAGCAGGATGCCGTTTTCGGTGGCCCAGTCTTCGCGGGTGTACTGCCGCATGTCGTTCCAACTCCAAAACACGTGCCCCGCGACCGTGCCGGTTTCCGTCTCGTCCAGCAGACCATCGAAATTGCGTTCGTAAAACCAGTCGCCGTGACCGCCCTCTTCCCATCCCCACTCGGTAAAGGTCAGCGGCTTGGACTGCCCAAATTCCTGCGGCAGCTTTTCAAACTTGTCTTCGGAGAACTCGTAGGCATGCCAATCGTAGAAATCGAGCCCGGTTTGGTCAAAGAGATCTTTCGCATGCTTGACCGAGCCGTTGATATGGGCGACGGAAACCGGCCGGAAGATGGGATCCAGCTTGTTGCAGAGCTGCTTTCCGGCGCTCAAGTAACTGGCCGTGAATTCACTCTCATTCCCCAGCAGCCACGCCATGACCGCGGGAGAATTCCAATCGCGGCGGATCGTGCTCTCTAGAACCTGGAGCGCCAGATCCACAAATGAACTATCCATTTTGGCAAAATCGACTTGCCAGATGCCCGGCTCCTCGCTGACCAAGAGACCCAATTCGTCGGCCAGTTCTACAATCCGTCGGTCGTGCGGATAGTGCACCAGGCGCACGAAATTACAGCCGAGCGCCTTGATCATGCGCATATCTTTTTCCTGCTGCTGCGGCGTTAACGTGAACCCCTGGTCCTTCCACATATCGTGGCGGCACGTCCCTTTGAGGACCAATCTCTCCCCATTCAGCAGGAAATCGCGGCCTTGAATTTTGATCTCGCGAAAGCCCGTGCGGCAGGACCACGCGTCTTCGACGGCAGGGCTCTTGAGCGTCGCGCGCAGCTCGTAAAGATTGGGCCCGTCTGGCGACCATAGCGCGATATCGTGCACGTCGAACTGCAGTTGCACGGTACTGACGCCTTTGGCATTCAGCTGTACAGGCGCCTTTGCCCGGGCGATCTCGGACAGTCCCCAGAACAACGCGACCTCGCAATCAGCCTCGCCGGCCTCGATCGATGCCACCCATACCTGAGCCGTGCACGATGCCTTGTCATATCCATCATCGAATCGATAACCCAACCTGACGTTTTCGATGAAGGTGGCGGGCCGAATCTGGACGTAGGCGTCGCGGATGATGCCGCCGTAGCTTTCCCAGCCGCCCGGAGTCCCGTATAGAACTTCGTTCTTCCCTTCCCCATTTTCTCCGGCACCGGCGTCCACAATGGTGACTTCGACGAGGTTGCGTCCCTCGGCAGCCTGCTGGGTACAGTCAAATTCCTGGGGCACGTAAGGAATGGTCACGCCGAGTGGTTTGCCATTCAAGGAGACGCGACCGTGGTAATTGACCGCATGGAAGCAAAGAAATGCCCGTTCGCTGGCTTTGAGCCGAGGCAAGAGGAAGCTTCGGCGAAGAGTGTACTCGCCAGAAGGCCGCAGAGACGAAGGAACGCGGACCACATCGGTAAGCCTGCCGCGCGAGTGGCGTTCCCAGTCACCATTCAGATCAACCACAGACCGGGTCAAGTTCGAACCATGTGTTGTTTGTGCCATTGCCTCAGTTCTTCACAAATTCTTGCACTCGCCGTAAATGCCCCGAACTTCACGCGCGCACAAAAGTCTCGCTGGTAATTGCAAACAAAGCTAGCGGTGATTGCTCTCCGTTGAGACGGAACCTGATCCGCACCAGGGGCGAATCTTCGACCGGCAGCGAATAGAGCAGAACCTGATAGTGCTCGCGCGCCGTATCTTTGACAAAGAGCAGAGCTCGCTGGGTCTCAGTCGCCTCAGGATTGATTCGCGTTGCATCCTGAATGATGTTGGCTTGCGCTACTTCATATCCGTTTCGCAGGGCAATCTCTTTCGTGCGGCCATTCGAATACTCGAACACGTACGCGCCAACCTGCTCCCCGTCTTTTCCGGCGATGGGAAAACCATTGGTCAGCGATACCTGTCCCAGCAGGTGCAGGCCGTTGCAGCGCCGGTTCAGCGGGATCACAAGCTCAGGGCTCTCGGGCGTTACGACCAGCGGTCGCACACAACCATTTGCGGAGGGCATCTGAAAATCAACGCCGCCGATCTGAATCTTGTCCTCCGTCCACAGCAACAGATCCTCGCCCGACTTCTTCCACTGATCGCGGGCCAACTGCTCCCAGTACTTCGCCATGCGGCCTTTCAAACCGTTCCAGGCCCGCTGGCCCTCGACGCTATCGACCAGCGGCTGAAGATCCACGGCGGCAAACTGGCTCTTTCGCCGCCACGGCGACCATCGCAAGGGGACCAGTTCCGGCGTCGTATTCGGCTGTTCATCGACGTGATGGCGCCGCTGAAATAAACGTGACAATTCCATCCATACCACATGCCGCGGCTCGCGTTCCTCGGTAACGACACCCGACTCCAGCACTCCGTCGCGCATTTCCGCATCGATGCGGCTGTATTGGCGCATGTCTTGCCACGACCAGAAGACATGCCCGGAAAGCTCACCGGAGTCGACCAGCTTAATCAGGCGATCCACTTCGTTGCGCATGATGAGCGAGGTTTGACCAATCGCTTTGCCACCCCATTCGGTAAAGGTCAACGGCTTACCGGATCCATCGAACTGCGCCTCTTTGTCAAAATCCTGAACGTCATAGGTGTAGGGATGCTGATCGAAGAAATCCATCTCGGCCGCGACAAACAGCGGCTTTGATTTTGCCGCGTCCATGCTATTCGCCGCCGAGACCAGCCGCTTGATCGGGTCCAGCTGATTGCACCGCTGTTTGCCTTCGGCCAGAACCGCTTCGGTGAGATGACATTCGTTCGAGAGCAGCCAAGCCATCACCGACGGCGAGTTCCAGTCGCGACGGATCGTGGCCTCGAGGATCTGGTATCCCAGTTCGATTTCCGCTCGCGGCATGGTACGAAAATCCATGTTCCAGTAACCAGGCTCTTCGCTGACCAACAGGCCCAACTCATCCGCCAACTCAACGATTCTTCGGTCATGCGGGTAATGCACCAGGCGAACAAAGTTCGCACCCAGCGCCTTGATCATCCGCATATCCTGCTCTTGCTGGGCACGGCTCAGAGTGAAGCCCTGCTCCTTCCACATGTCGTGACGGCACACGCCATTTAAGATCAGGCGCTCACCGTTCAAACGGAACTCGCGGCCCTCGACGTGGATTTCGCGGAACCCAGTCCGGCATGACCAGGAATCATCGCCGGAGCCCGATTTCAGGTTGGTGCGGAGCTCATAGAGATTGGGCTGGTCCGGAGACCACAGTGCCGGCGCCTGGAGCTCAAGGGCAAGCTCTACCGTGTTGGTTTCTGACTTAAGCTGTACCGGTTGACTCGAGCGCGCCAGCTCCGATCCATTTCGCGAAAGCACGATTTCCAGTTGCCCGGCGGCGCTTGTAGCACTTGCCAACATGACTTGCGGTCGGAGCGATACATTGTGGAAGCCTTGGTCCAGGCTATAACTCAGGCGTACGTTCTCCACGAACGCCGCAGGCCGTATTTCCACCCACGCGTCACGAATGATGCCGCCGTAGGCCTCCCATCCAGGATTCACGCCCAGCGCGATCTCCGCCTGGCCGGTTCCGTCAGGGAAGGGAACCAGGTCGGCCATCTGAAGTTCAACCTCGTTCTGCCCCTCTCGCGCCACGTCGGTGAATTCGAATTCGTGGGGAACGTATGGGCCGAGCACCCCCAGCGGCTTGGCATTGACGGCCAACTTGCCGCAGTAAGTGATGGCCTCAAAATGGACGAACGCGCGCACGCCGCTGGTGAGGCGAGGCAACAAGAAGTTACGTTTAAGGGTGTATAGGCCGAGCGGATGGAAAGAGGAAGGTACGGCGATGGAGCCCCAGGGCGTGCCTTCAATCTCAAGCCCCCAGTTCCCGTTTAGCGAAACCTGGGGCCGCGGCCCGGGAGCGGCTGTGGCAGCCGTGCTTCGGCTGCCAAGAACTGGAACTGAACTTAAAACCGCTGAAGCCCCAAGCGTGCCCAGAAACCCACGTCGATTAATCATCTAGTGCCCAGCCACCGAGATGACGATAAAGTGCACCGCTGATCACAGATCCAACTTAAATCGTTTAAGACGCCCCATGGGCGGCTTGATGATAATCCAGGAGCTACCGTCTGGCAAGTCAACAGAGAAATTTCCTTCGAATCGGAATACGTTCCGTTTGTATGAGATGAAGCAACACGGGTAACAAAGAAATGGGCGGCTCCCGCCGCCCATTCGTCCAAGGTTAGAAGCTGAGCTTCACGGCCAGCTGCATGGTGCGAGGCGTACTGGCGGAATCATAGAATTGCCCGAAGGTCGGGTTGTTCCCCCCGCACCAGCAGTTGTCGAAGTCATGGAAGGTTTCGCGGTTGAAGGCGTTATACATCTCCCAGCGGAACTGCATTCCAAGGCGTTCGGTCAGGTTAAAGCTCTTCGAAAGACTTGTATCCCAGTTGTTCCATCCGGGATAAAACATTCCGGTTGGATTTCGCCCAATGCCACCTTTTTGCCCTTGTGGTGTGGCGACAAACTCGCTGGCATCCAAGTACGAGCTTGTGCTTCCCGGGAGTCCGGCGTGCCCTTGGTAAGCGTTGCGCCAGTCTTTGGTTGTCACCGAGTCGTGACCGGCTGCATAGGTCGGATAATCCTGCCCCCGGGTATCCCAAGCTGTCGTTGTTCCTGAGACCAGCCAGGTCGGATTGCCGGAATGCGCTTGCCAGATGCCACTAATTTGCCAGCCGCCGAGCACGGCGTTCATGCCACGGTGCTGCAATTTCGGCGTGCTGTAGATGAAGCTCAAGTTAAACGCCTGCGGAACATCGATGGAGGAGTTCGCTCGATTACACTTCAGGCATTTCGGGTCAAAGATGCCACCGGTGAACGCGGTCGTCGCCGTGGTGTACCAGTCGATGGTATGCGAATAGGTATAGTTTGCGTTGAATTGAAGCCCATTCGCAAATCTCCGATTCAGCGTGAATTCAGCGGCCTGATAGTTGGCGGTCCCGTTCGAATTGACGATCAGCACCTGACCAAAGTTAGGATTCAGCCGGGCGCCGTTGTTAGGATCGCCCACGCCAAAGAACTGACCGTAGTTGGCGTCGGACGCTATCGGTTGATGGTCGGTTTCTGCGCCGACATAAGCCGCCTTGGTTAACCAACTGTTGCCGAACTCGTGCTCGATACTCAGGTTCCAGGTATAGGTGCGGCCTTCGACGAAGTTGGTGGTAAAGCCGTCACCAATGCTCAGCGGAAACGTGATTCCGACGCTTGACGATGGAACCGAGCCTGGTGCCGCGAACGGTGGGAACGGGCTGGCTCCAGCGGTCGGGGAAAATACGGACCACGGAGTTTGGAAGGGAATAAATCCTATCTTGTTACCAATGCAAGCTCCTGAGCTGGCTAAACAAGTACCTACGTCGCCCGCGTTGAACGAAAATGTGGGACTGAAGGGCGCCATATCGGAAGCGTGATTGAAGTTGGCATAATCCATGGGGTTGGCAAACATACCGAACGCTCCACGAACCGACGTATTGCTGAGCGCTTTCGGCTGCCAGGCAAATCCGAAACGCGGGTCGAAGAATTTTTTGTAGTTGCTCGGCACGCCACCGCTGGGAAGCCCTCGGTCTCCCGCAAAGATCATTCCGAGAGGGGCATTGGGGTAACGGGTACTTTGCTGTCCCGGTACATAGGATGCAATTCGCCCGCCAGTGACATTGGGACCTATCCAAGGCTCGTATCGCACGCCGAAGTCCAAGGTTAAGTTTGGCTTCACTTTGAACTGATCTGCCACGTAAGGGGCAATCATCCAGGCATGAATTTCGTTCGACTCGCCACCCCCCTGTTCAAAGCTGCTCAAGTCACCAAGGAGGAAATCCGCAAATCCGGACCCGGTAAACTGCCCATTCGGTCCGCCGCCAAAACCTACGATCGGCAACCCCAGCCAGTCCGTGTTCTCATACCAGTACTGGCGCAGAACATCGACACCAGCCACGATCATGTGCCTCCCTTTCACGATACTGACCGAGTCGGAAACACCCCACGTGTAGCGATTAATGGCATTAAAATTCTGGGCGTTGAAGGGAATCCCCCCGAGATCATAACCGCCACCTGCGCCGAAGCTCTCGATGGAGCACGGGGTATTCGGTTCGTTGACTTGGATCAGCTTGGAATAGCAAATCGTCTGACCGTTAACCTTGATGCCGCTGTTGCTATGGTCGTACAAGCGACTGTAGGAACCAGTCACGGTGTTGACGACGTTGGGATTAAAGGTATAGGTCCAAGTCCCGGCATAGCTCTGCCAATGCGCAATCCAGGATCGATCGGTGCTGAGGAAGTTAATGGAAGTGGGTGGTTGGTTGAAGTAGTTGATGAATGCACGCCCGCTGATCTTCTGCTTCTCGCTGACGTTGTAGTCGCTGCGGAAAGTTTCTTCGTTGAAGTCGTTGATATTCGGCCAGCCGGCGACATTCAGCGCGCCGTATTTGTTCACCGTGTTGGTGGGCATCAAGCTTGCAAGCGTCACCGAGGCGGGAGCAAAGGTAGTGGGGTCGATGAAGTTGTTCTGATAGTAAGCCCCGGCTGCGATGGAGGCGAGCGAGGTACCGCTCTTGGAATAACCCTGATACGCGTTTGAGCTCGGAACGAACAGCTGGTGCTCTACCAGAGTCCCGGTTGAGTCACGATCGTTGCAAAGACCTGGAAGCGCCGAAGACGACGACGAAAACCCAGTTTGACAATAGGCTGAAAAGTCGCCCTGCTGCATGGCGACCGTGGGTACGTAGCCCGTGCCGCTCAGATGCGATGTCCTTTGGCGAGTCCCCTGATAGTTGCCGAAAACAAACAATTTGTCTTTTTTGATGGGACCACCGAGCGAACCGCCGAACTGGTTGCGCTTCAGGAGGTCGGTGGATTGTGAGAAATAGTCGGTGCCGTTCACGGCGTAATTGCGAATAAACTCGAATACGTCGCCGTGCCAGTCGTTCGTCCCCGACTTGGTGACGATACTGACCACGCCGCCCTCTGTGAACCCATAGCGAGCGTCGAAATTGTTGCCGATAACCTTAAATTCCTGGGTAGCGTCGGGATTGGGAAAAGGCGCGGCGAGGAGATGGTAATTGTCCTGGTTGTAAGCGCCGTCCAGGAAATACACAGTACTTCCCTGTCTTCCGCCGCTGCTGGTCGCACCAGTCTCAATGGGGAACGTCGTGTAACCCTGGTGCTGTCCCACATCGCTAAGTTGAGCGGCATTGGGATTGGGGTTCAGCAGTTGGGTAGTGCCAGGAGTCAGCAAGACCAAATCAGCCGGGTTGCGACCGTTGAGCGGCAACTCGTTGACGCTGCGGTTGTCAACCACCTCACTGAGAGCCGCGGTTTCGGTTTCGACACCTTGTGCATTGGCTTGCACTTCCACCTGCTCGTTGACTTGCCCTGGTTTCATGGTGAAATTCAGGCCAGCCTCCTGCTCCGCCGCAAGAACAACGTCGTTGGCGACCTCCGTCTGGAAGCCCTCTTTCTTCACATGCACGGTGTAGGTTCCGAGCGGCAGATACGGAAACACATACTGACCGGCGCTATTGGTCTGAGCAGTGCTAGACACACCGGTACCTTGGTTGGTTGCCGTAACGACGGCGCCAGGCACGACGGCGCCGGACTGGTCCGTGACCGCGCCCGAGATAGTGGCTTGCCCGGCCCGCTGCGCCAGCAACTGTGGCATTGAAAACAGGCAAACTAACCCGGTTACGCACAATAAGAATTTCCCACTGCGGCCCCAAATGGTATTGCGTCGCATAGGCTTCTCCCCTCCTGCTAAAACGGGCGCAAGATTAGCAACGATTTCTAAACCTTGTCAAGCTTTTTCGGAATTTGTTCCGTATTACTGTAAAGAGATCGAGAATGGAGTGAGTTTGGGAGGAAGACGGTCTCGGTACGGGCCATTTTCGTTTGGCAAGTCGTATCGATTAGAAAGCCGTAAACAGTGACCCTTTGTCAAGTAACTGGGAAAGAAAGTTTTGCAGAAACCAACATCCAGGCCCTGGTGGCTAATGCCGGTACCGGATCGGAGAGATCGCTCCTTCGGGTGGATGCTGCGGCTCTTGGGCGGGATCTGGATTCCACCCCAGCAGTGTCGAAATGGTGTGCACCGCCTCGCGAACCGCTGTCTTGATCGCCGGCAAGTTCTGCGACATTCGAATGCCTGGGCCGGAAACGCTGAGAGCCGCGATCGGTTGTTTGGCACTGGCGAAAATGGGGCCGCCAACGCAAATGATCCCCTGGGCATTCTCCTCATTGTCCACGGCAACGCCTTCCGAGCGAACTTGCGACAGTTCTTCCTCCAATTGCTGCCGCGAGGTGATGGTCGCCGAGGTCACCGGGGGAAGCCCGTGGCGATTCAGTTGGCGTTCCCGATCTTCGTCGGAGAGATAGGCAGCGATGGATTTCCCCACGGACGTCGAGTGCAAGAATGAGAAGCCACCCACGCTGGCGGCGACCCGGTGCGGCTTCGGGCTCTCGAGCACGGCAATATAAATCGCGCCGCCGCCCTTGGGTACGGCCAGATTCACCGATTCGCCAAAGCTCAACAGCAAGGTTTGCATGAGGGGCTTAGCAATCACCGTCAGGCGCTGATAGGGCAGCGCGTTCGCGCCCATTTCGAAGAATCTTCCTGAGAGCGAATAGAGGGTCGTAACCGGGTCCTGCTCCACGTATCCCAGTTTCTGCATTGAGTACAGCAAGCGATACACAGTGGTTTTCGGAAGGCCACAGATCTGCGTGACTTCTTCCAGGGGTAACCCAGCTTTGGGCTGTTGGCTTAGGGCTTCCAGCACTGCAAATAGCCTTTGGGTGCCCGCCACGAAATGCTTGTCGGGCTGCGCTTTCCGGCTTTTCGATGCCTTTTTCACTCCGCTACCTCGAGAAGAATTCAACTGATACTTACATTTTAACCTCGCGGGCAAGCCCGTGGAGATGGTACTTGAATTCGCAACGAGTTCCGTTACCGCTCCTGTGGCATAATCTGTCGAGGTTCGCGCTCCATGACGAACCGGCGATAAATCTCAGCCGCGGATGAGGTCGTGGGATTACCACGGACGACATCGGCTGCCAAGGTGTTGCGCTTTCTGTCCACTCGCTTCTCGCGTAAGGCTTACCTGCTGCTCGCCCTGGCTGCTCTGCTGGCAAGACCCATCATGGCCGCAGGACCGCAACCCATTTTTGGGGAAGTTCCTCCCCACCAGAGCGGGGTCACCTTTGTTCATCACAATGGTTTTTCCAGCCAGCGCTACCTTCCCGAGACCACCGGGGCCGGGGTAGCCATTTTCGATTACAACAACGATGGCTGGCCGGACATTCTGTTTGTGGACTCTGGATCAAGCCCGTTCTACACGCCGGAAAAGCCGCTGCACCCGGTGCTCTATCGTAACAACGGAAATGGAACTTACACCGACGTTTCCATCCAGGCGGGATTGACCGCCGACCTGTTCGGTCAGGGGGTGGCCATCGCCGACTATGACGGGGATGGCTACGAAGATATTTTCATCACCGGGTTTGGGAAGTGTGTGCTTTACCACAACAACGGAAATGGAACCTTCACCGATGTAACGGCGGGGTCGGGCATTGCTTCTCCGCAATGGGGCAGTAGCGCGGTGTGGTTTGATTTCGACAATGACGGAAAGCTCGATCTCTTTGTCGGCGAGTTTGCCGAGTACTCCACCCTCCGCACGTGCACCGCGGCCGAATCCTATGGGGGAGGATCGACCAGTGCCCAGTCCAGCCAGACATATTTCTACTGCAATCCAAAAATTCTCAAGCCTCGAGCCAGCCACTTGTACAGGAACCTAGGCAAGGGAAAATTCGCCGATGTGAGCGACAGCACCGGAATCAGTTCGAAGGCCGGCAAGTTGTGGGGCGTGGTCGCGACGGACATCAACCACGACGGTTATCTCGATTTGTTTGTCTCCAACGACACAATGCCCAATTTTCTTTGGGTGAATCGAGCCGGTAAGAAGTTCGAAGAGATCGGGACCGAGGCGGGAGTCGGCTATAGCGCCGAGGGCGCAGCGCGTTCCGGCATGGGCGTAGACGCCGGCGACTTTGACCAGGACGGTCGAGAGGACCTGATTGTCGGCAACATTGATAGCCAAACCACCTCGCTCTACCACAACATCGGACAAGAGATGTTTGATGACTCAAATCTCCGCACCGGAGTGAGCGAGGCCACCCGCATGTTGAGCAGTTGGGGGCTGAGTTTCATTGATTACGACAACGACGGCTGGCCCGACTTGATCGTGTCGAACGGCCATCCTGATGATTCTGTCCAGGCACGCAACCCAGGCATTACCTACCGGCAGCCGTTGCGGCTGATGCATAACGTGGCTGGCAAGAAAATGGAGAATGTAGCCGATGAAGGCGGAGAAGCTTTTGGCAAGAAGTACTCCGCCCGGGGTCTTGCGGTCGGCGACCTGAACAACGACGGCTATCC
>Ga0126371_10001517_pt1 | contig 19710 bp, 17 predicted proteins | sample PanSoiMetaPlot_4_FD_110145 | JGI IMG/M metagenome (GOLD analysis project Ga0126371, IMG submission 110145) | Tropical forest soil microbial communities from Panama - MetaG Plot_4 | ecosystem: Environmental > Terrestrial > Soil > Tropical forest > Bulk soil | place: Panama | collected 2016-02-17 | reverse complement strand
TGGCCCTGCTCGCGCACGCGGCCCACCGTGGTCGAAAGACCCAGGCCGCGAATCGCGCGTCCGAGCGAGATCGCGCCGAGCACCGAGCCGCCCTTGGAATCGAGCACGACGGTCGCGCCGCGCACATTGTGATGGCGTACGAAATCGTCGAAGTCGCGCGGCGTGTCCGCCGTGATCATGCCGCTCGCCGAGACGAGCAGGCGGCAGTTCGAGCCGCACGCCTCGCCGGGCCCTTCCTGGTGGAGGGCAAAGCGCATCGGCAACGTCGACAAGTCTTCCTGCTGCCGGGGCGCACCGGACAGGACCGAGAACGAGCACACGGCGAGCGCGAGCCCGCCGCAAATTGAACGGAACATGCGAAAACCCCGTGCCGGGCGACGCTCCCCACCGCAGCGTCTCGGACGCTGGCGTCCGGGTGCGGTGCTTGGGTCTGGCGCAAAGAGCGTCGCAACTTCGGTTGCGATTGTTACTCAGCAGGTTCAATGGCGGCTAGTGCAATCGCGCAACATGCCGCCTCTGTTCGGAGCACCTTGTGGGTAATCTTGACGAAACCCGTTTGCCCCGGAACCCGAGGACTTCGCACCCCGGTATTGGCCCGCTGTTGGAAAGCTCTATCCTGGGCCATTCCGGCTAAAGCATGACGAGGATCAAAAACGCGATCTTTCTTGCGCCACGGCGCGCCGCCCGCGCGCTGGTGGGCCTTTATCGCGCGACTCTGTCGCCATTCATCGGGTTCCATTGCCGGCACGTGCCGACCTGCTCGCAATATGCCGACGAGGCGCTCGGGCGATTCGGCCTGTGGGCGGGCGGCTGGATGACGCTCGCGCGGCTGATGCGCTGCCAGCCATGGGGGACATCTGGGCTCGATTTCGTCCCCGGCGAGCTGCCGGTGCGGGCACGCTGGTATCTGCCGTGGCGCTATGGACAGTGGCGAGGCGTGAACCAGGTTCCCGCCTCGCCACACCCCTCCCCTTAACCGGCGAATCAAACAGTCCTATTGTCCAACTTCTACGTGATTCTACGTGGCAATTCCGGCAAATCGACGCAGGCGCCAAGATTCGGCTCAGGGATCGTTGCTTGGCAGTGCCGCGAGCCGCGCGGCGGCTTCGTCCGATCCGTAAGCCGCCGCCTTTTCGTACCAGACGCGTGCCTGCGCGACGTCCGGCTTGAAGCCGACGACGTGGAGTTGCCGCAGCACCGTCGGATCGTAGGTCGCGCCGAGCGACAGCGCAGCGCGCGGATCGCGCGCCGCGGCAGCACGGCCGAGGAGGAGCCGAGCGGCCGCAATGTCGCCCTGCGCCAGGTAGTCCGCGCCGCGCTTGAGCAGCCGCTCCATGTCGCCGGCATCGAGCGCCCAGCGATCGGCGGGCGGGGCAGTGGCAGGCAGGGCAACGGCGAGCACGGTTTGGGCCGGCACGGCTTGGGCGGCCATCGCGGCCGGGGGCGCGGCTTCGGCGGCGCGCACCGAGATGGTTGCGACCGGCGTCGCCTTCTGCGGTACCGCGGCCACGACCGTCGTGTTCGCCGGCGCAGTCTCGTTCGAGACGGGTGGGGCGAGCCGGAACGGCAGCGGAATGATGCCGAGCAACAAAAGTCCCGCGACCGCTGCCGCGCAGCCGGCGACGATCAGACGCGCGACCATGCCGAGCGCGAACCCGACCGGGTCGCGCGTCGGTCTCGCAACGAGCGGCTGCGGGTCGCCCGCGTCGCGCTGCAGCAGCCGCTTGAGCACCTCGTCCTCGGCGAGCAGCTCGGGCCCGGTCGGGCGCCGGCTCGCCGGCTGGGCGGGGGCAGGTGCTGGCGCATCGAGCGGTGCAAGCTGCGGCACGACCGGCATGCGCAGGGGCACAACCTTGCGGACAGGCCGCTGAGAGGCGCCAGGAGAAGCGCCGTCAGACCCGCCAGGCGCGGCGCCGTACGCCGTGCGCAGCCACTTCGGCGCATAGGCCGACGAATCGCCGTCGGCCTCGGGCCGCTCCTTCGAGGCAGATTCTTTCGAGAGACCCCCTTTCGAAAGACTGCCATTCGAGAGACTCATGACACATCCTCCTCTTCACGGATGCTCGGGCAGCTCTGCCCTCATGCCTCTCCCCCAATGCCCATTCCGCTGTTCAGTGATGCGCGCGCGCCTCGCTCCATTTCACGAAGTCGCCAAACAGCCTCTCGCGCTCGGCAGCCGACGCGGCCGATCCGCCGTGCGCGCGCGCGTATTGCTCGAACTGGTCCCGCTGCTTCGCTTCCAGCTCGCGATGATGGTCGAGCCACTCCTGCGCCGCCGCAAACCGCGTCCAGCCGGGCAGCGTCGCGGCGAGATTGACCTCGCGCCATTTCGGGTGGCGCGGCGACGCCTGTAGCTGCGCGATCCGCGGAAACAAGGCGCCGACGAATTTTTCGATCTTGGCGTAGCGATCGCTGTCCTTCGGCCAGTTGTAGGCGACGAGGACCGTGCCGACCGCCAGCGTCTCGACCTCGCGGCCGGACGCGATCAACCCGGGATAGTCGTCGCTGCCGAGCGTCGCGGGAAGGAAATCGTCGCGCAGCGGCTTGGCGAAAGGCACCGGCAGGACGCGCAGGCCGGCCGCGATCCCCGCAATCGCCGGAACCGGCTTGCCGCCGATCAGCATGAAGGCGTCGATCTCGCCGGCCCTGAGCCGTGCGATCGCGTCCGCCCCCGCGAGGTTGACCTCGTGTACCGTGATGCCGAGGCGGTCGAGCACCTCATGGCCGGTGAGCTGGCTGCCGCTGCCCGGCTCGCCGAGGCTGACGGTGCGGCCGCGAAGCTCTGCGATCGTCGAGATCCGCGAATCGGCGCGCACCAGCAGGTGCACCTCCGCGTTGGACAGCTTGGCGACATAGACGATCTTGTCGCTGAGCGTGCCGATCTCGCGATTCGCCTGCGCCCGGGCAAGGAGATTCGTCTGCGTGATGCCGAGATCGACGCCCTTGAGGAATCGAACGTCGCGGATGTTGCGCCCGCCGCCCACGCCGACCACCGGCAGGATGCGCAGATTGTCGCCGTCGTCGAGCACGGCCGCGAGATCCTGCGCGACCGCGAGATCGGTCGAGCCGAGGCCTCCCGCGATGATCGCGACGGTGTTTTTGTTGAGACGCTCGCTCAGGCCCGCTTGCGCATTGTCGTTGTCGTCGTGGTGCTGACGGGCATGCCGCACGACATCGTTGTCGTCGTGGCGCTGGCGGATGTGCCGCACGACCCTATGCCGGTGCACTTTGACGGCAGGCGCCGGCTGGGCCGGCGGCGAGGCTTTTGGCGCGGGCTCCTCTGCGAGCGCGGCGGAGCCCAACGTCGTCATGGCGGCCGCGCAAAAAACCAGGCAGCCGCGATGAAGAAAGTCGGACCAACCCGTCGCTTGCGCGCCCCCACCCATGAGGTCCCCCGGGCACTCTCGACGCAATGCGGAATCCCGCGCCCGCGGCATTCCGGCATTGCACTGATCCAGCGGCCTGTACGCCAACCGCCAGGGTTGAAACCGCGCGCCGGGCACACCCCTCCGGCGCAGTGGCAAGTGTTAATCCTTGGCAGGCAATTTGACGCAAGTGCGGCCACGCTTGGGCATTTTTGCCTAGATTGGGCGGCGCACAGGGCACAGCGGTACATCCCGACCCGCAGTCCGGGCGCGACAACGTACCCGTCGAGCGCGCGACTAGCCTGGTCGCGGTTCGATATTGCCGGCAGAACGCAATCAGCGAATTCGACGCGGTACCGTTTGCGCCTTGGTGGTGCTCGCGTTGATGCCGCAGAGCGGCAGCAGCCTGGCGAGCGCCGGCGCGAGTCCCGCCGTCGACAGCGTCACGGTGAAATCGCCGGACTTGTCGATCGTCTTGTCGACCGCCTTGGCGGACCGTGCGGACGATCCGGGCGCAACCGCCAAGAGGCGGATCGACGGACCCGCCGCGGCGAGGAAAGCCGGCGGCACGTCGGCGCCGCTGATCTCGTACTCGATCTTGCTTCGGCCCAAGGTCATGTGCCGGCGCGGCAGGAGCGTGCGCTCGCCGCTGCCGGCGACGAGACGCATCCCGTGCTCGGCCATCGAGTCGTTCGCCGTGTGCTCGATTGCGACGTCGAGGCGTAGCCGATCCGCCGAGCCGCAGCTCACGTTGAGCACCGCGTCGCGAAACTCGGTGCCGCCGGCGCCCTCGGCGACGAACGCCTTGTGGAGCGCGTGCGTCGGCGGGGTCGCGAGGCGCCAGCCGTCCTCGACGAAGCCGCGTCGATCGATCTTGAAGCGCCGGATCTCCACGCGGCTGAGCACGTGGATGTGGTCGTTCGCGATCTCGCGCGCCGCCGCCACGAGGGACGGATCGATACCCATTTCCTCGAAGTACCGGCCGAGCCGCTCATAACTCGCCTCGATGGTGGCGCGCATGACGCGCCCTGGCGGCCGCGCCGAGGCGCGGTCCTCGCTGCCCGCGAACGTGAACGACGACGAGTGGATGCCGAGCTTGGCGCCCGGCCCGATGTCGCGCACCGCGGCGCCGACGATCGCATAGACGCAGGCCGAGTAGCACATGGTCGTGCCGGTATCGAGTTCCGCCGGCAGATCGCGGCCGCTGTGCTTGAGCCGGTCGCAGGCCTCCTCGCGCGACTGCTTGGGATCGCACCCTTGCGGGATGGTGCGCGCGACGCCGGCGGTCAGCCCGCGCGTCCGCATCAGGCGCCCGATGGCGAGCGATCCCTCGACCGATCCGCCGGGCGAATGAAAGAAGATCGGCAGCCGGCGCTGGCCGAGCCGGTTGAGCAGCAAGCGCAGCCGCGCCGCAGCGCCCGCATCGATCGCACCGTCGGCGCCGATCCACTCGCTGCAGCCGGGGCCGCAGGCGTCCGGTTCGCCGCGGGCGAGGAAGAAGGCGATCGGCGGCGGCATCGACGACGTCTTGGTGGTCGGGCTGGGCTGCGTCGGCGCCGGATCCGGCACGGGCTTGGCCGGGGTCGGCGTGAACGTCGGGCGCGCGACGCTCGGCCGGCCCGGAGACGCCGGATCGGATGCGCCGGAGCGGCCGATGCCCGTCCCCCTGTTGCCGAGGGCCGGGCGCCCGAGGAACACGTCCGGCGCCGCGCCCGGCATGTCACGACCGTCCGGCGCGGATGCCCCCACCACGCGAAGCATCGGCGCAAGCGCCGGTGACTGGGCGCCAAGTGCGCCCAGCAGCAGCGCGAGAGCCATCAGTGCGGTGCGCGGCATGCCGGTCCCGGGTCGGGTATCACGCAGGATACCATTTTTGATTCATGGCCAGAAGACGGCGGATGGCGCCGCGCGCGCGGCACCCCATGGCTTTTTTTCTGAACGGCCATTCAGATGTGCTCGACCGCGCTGCTGGCGGCAGGTGCCGCCATGCAGCGGCTGGCGAGCGAGCGAAGCCCCGAGCCGATATTCTGCGCCGTCACCTTCGCGGCCGACGCGGAAGATGTGGCGGAAGTTGCGGCAGATGTCGCAGTAGATGGTGATGCCTCGATCACCAGGGCGGCTTCGTGCAGGATCGCGATCGGCAGATAGGCGGTGCGCACTTCGAGCGGTTGCCAGCCGGTCAACGGCGCGGTCATGAAGGCGCGCCCGAGCGGCAGGTCGCTCGTGCCGAACGTCACCCGGAGTCGGTCCGGCGAGACCGCCCGATCGCCGCCGAGCTCACGGGCGAACTGGAAGCGCACGGTGTCCGGGGTCGAGCAGCTTGCCCGCAGAATGACGCGGCGAAATGCGGCGGCCTCGCGCCATTGCACGATCTTGACCGCCGCCGCGCCCGTGGGCGAATCGACGAACTCCCACAGGCCTTCGATCAGCTCGCGCCGGTCGATGCCGAACGCGACGATCTCGTCGCGGCTGAGATAGCGGATGTGATCGCTCGGAACCTTGCGCGCCGCATCGAGCAGGCCGGGCGCAATCCCCATCTCGCGCATGTAGGCGGCGATCCGATCGTAGTTCTCCTGCAGCGCGCGATTCTCGACCTTCGCGGCTACATGCGTCGGCGTGCGGGTCACGTGCCCTTTCGAATCGATGCGCCGGAGTGAAAACGTGATCGAGGCCGAGTGGATGCCGAGGCTGGCGCCGGGATCGACGTCACGAACCACGGCGCCGACGAGCGAGAACACGCAAGCCGAATTGCACAACGTGCTCGCCGTATCGAGGTCGGCGACGAGTTCGCGACCGGAGCGCTTGAGCTTGTCGCAGGCGGGCTCGTGCGCCGCGTTGCGATCGCAGCCGGCCGGCACAGTGCGCCCGACGCCCGCCGTGAGGCCGTGCTGGCGCAGGATGCGGCCGATGCCCAATCCGCCCGTGATGGCGCCGCCGGGCGAATGGAAATAGATCGGCGGCCTGCGCCTGCCGAGCTTGTTGAGCAGCGCGCGCAGGCGTCCGTCCGCGCCGACATCGATGGTCCCCTCGGCGGCGATCCATTCGCTGCAGCCCGGCCCGCAGGCATTGGCATCGCCCTTGGCGAGGAAGAACACGATCGGCGGCATCGCCACCGGCTTGGCGGCCGGCTTTGCCGGCGGCGCGGCGGACGGGGCGGGCGTGCGCGGCAATGCCAGGTCGGGGCCGGCGTCCGCCGGCGCCACGCAGGCCAGCCCGGCAACGACCACCGGCACGGCGAGCCGGCCGGCCGCCGCAGGCAAAAATGCGAGACTGCCCCACCCCATGCGGCGCAGGCTAGCAGGGCTCAACCGGGAGTCGCAACGGCATTCCGGTCGGCGCCATTTTCCGGGTTGCCGATCGCGCAAAATCCATTAAATGAGCCGCCATCGACGACGCTTACCTGCATTCGTAGGCAGCGAGTGAGCAACAGGAGACGATAATGGTCGCCTTGACCTTCCCCGACGGCGCACGCCGCGAATATCCCGACAACATCACCGGCCTCGATATCGCCAAGGGCATCTCGCCCTCGCTCGCCAAGCGCACGGTCGCGATGGCGCTCGACGGCGCGCTCGCCGATCTCGGCGATCCGATCGCGAAGGACGCCAAGATCGAGTTTCTCACCCGCGACGATCCGCGCGCGCTCGAGCTCATCCGCCACGACGCCGCGCACGTGCTCGCCGAGGCGGTGCAGAGCCTGTGGCCCGGCACCCAGGTCACCATCGGGCCGGTGATCGAGAACGGCTTCTACTACGACTTCTTCCGCAACCAGCCGTTCACGCCGGAGGACTTTCCCGCCATCGAGAAGAAGATGCGCGAGATCGTCACGCGCGACAGACCCTTCACCAAGGAGGTGTGGTCGCGCGACGAGACGAAGAAGGTCTTCCGCGACAAGGGCGAGTTGTTCAAGGTCGAGCTGGTCGACGCGATCCCGGCCGATCAGCAGATCAACATCTACAAGCAGGGCGACTGGTTCGACCTCTGCCGCGGCCCGCACATGACCTCGACGGGCAAGATCGGCGACGCCTTCAAGCTGATGAAGGTCGCGGGCGCGTATTGGCGCGGCGACGCTCGCAACCCGATGCTGACCCGCATCTACGGCACTGCCTTCGCCAAGAAGGAGGAGCTCGACGCCTATCTCAAGCAGCTCGAGGAGGCCGAGAAGCGCGACCACCGCCGGCTCGGGCGTGAGATGGACCTCTTTCACTTTCAGGAGGAGGCGCCGGGCTCGGTGTTCTGGCATCCGAAGGGCTGGACGATGTTCCGGCAGCTCGAGGACTACATTCGCCGCCGACAGACCGCGGCCGGCTACATCGAGGTGAACTCGCCGCAGATGATGGACCGCGAGCTGTGGGTCACGACCGGCCACATCCCGACCTACAACGACATGATGTTCCTCACCGCCAAGCGCGAGGAGGACGAGCGCGTCTACGCGATCAAGCCGATGAACTGCCCGGGCCACGTGCAGATCTTCAAGAACGGCCTGAAATCGTATCGTGACCTGCCGATGAAGATCGCCGAGTTCGGCAAGGTGCACCGGTTCGAGCCGTCGGGCGCGCTGCATGGGCTGATGCGGGTGCGCGCATTTACGCAGGACGACGCGCACGTGTTCATCACCGAGGAGCAGATCGCCGGCGAGGTGCTGGCGATGAACGACCTGATCCTGTCGATCTACGAGGACTTCGGCTTCTCCGACGTGGTGATCAAGTTCTCCGATCGGCCGGACAAGCGCATCGGCGACGACGCCGTATGGGACAAGGCGGAAGGCGCGCTGATGGCCGCGCTCAAGGCGTCGGGGCGGCCGTGGTCGCTGAACAAGGGCGAAGGCGCGTTCTACGGGCCGAAGCTCGAATACGTTCTGCGCGACGCGATCGGACGCGACTGGCAGTGCGGCACCGTGCAGGTCGACCTCAACCTGCCCGGCCGGCTCGGCGCATTCTACATCGACGAGCATTCCGACAAGGTGACGCCCGTGATGCTGCATCGCGCGATGTTCGGCTCGCTCGAGCGCTTCACCGGCATTCTCACCGAGCACTATGCCGGCCACTTCCCGCTTTGGCTCTCGCCCGTGCAGGCGGTGGTCGCCACCATCACGTCGGACGCCGACGACTACGCGCGCGAGGTGGTCGCGGCGGCGCGCCGGGCGGGCCTGCGTGTCGAGGCGGACCTGCGCAACGAGAAGATCAACTACAAGGTCCGCGAGCACTCGCTGGCAAAAGTCCCGGCGCTGCTCGTGGTCGGCAAGAAGGAGGCGGCCGAGCGCACCGTCTCGATCCGCCGGCTCGGCAAGGAAGGCCAGAATGTGATGGGCGTCGATCTGGCGCTGCAGACGCTCGCCGACGAGGCGATCGCGCCCGACGTGCGGCGGGAGAAGGCCGGCGGCGGCTTAGGGTAGCGGGTACGGTCCGTTCCCGGATTGCGGCGCTTCGCGCCTCCATCCGGGCTACGACTTGGCCGCGCCTCAGTGCGCCAGCACCTCGATCTCGCCGTCGACGCCGGTCGTCACCTTGAAGGTGCGCTGGTAGATCCTGCCGTCGTTGCGGGCCACGGCGCGGTACTCGCCTTCGGCGAGGACCACCTTCGGAAAGGCGCCGCTGATCGAGCGCACAATCTCGTCGCCGCCCGGCGTGAGCACCGACCACGTGGTGTTGGCAAGCGCCTCGCCGCCCTGGTCGCTGACGAGCTTGAGCGTGATCGCGGCGGCGCGGTGCGTCACCATCACGTCGGTGAGCTTGCCGGCGCGCACGCGGATGTCGGAGCGCACGATCGAGTTGAACTCGCCGTAGTTGGAAACGATGTGATAGGTGCCCTCCGGCACGATCACGATCTCGCCGGTCGTGACCCCGGCCGCGATCGGCCGCTTGTCGCCCGGGTCGAACTGGCTGCCCGGGAAGATGTCGAACGAGATCTGCCCGACCGGGATTTTCACGTCGCCGACCCGGCCCTCGAGGCGCAGGCCGCCGGCCGGGATCTCGAACACCTCGCGCGTCACCTCCGAGCGCAGATGCACGGCCTTGGCGGCGCTGGCGAGGCCGAACGTGACCTCGACCACGTAGTCGCCCGCTGGCAACGCGATGGTCGGCGCCGGCGACTTGTCCTCCTTGATGGGGCGGAAGGCGCCGCCCTGGTCGGGCCGCACCGGATAGATGCGCCACACCAGGTTGGCATTGATCGGCTGGGAATCACGGCCGTAGCGGGCGCTCAGCATCAGCCCGACCTGACCGACCGGGATGGCGGCGGACGGCGCCGCGAGCGGCGGTCCGGGCACTTGTTGGGTTGGATTGGTCGGCACCAGGGTCTGGCCGGGGCCGATCGCACCGCCCCCGGCGCCGGCCGGCGCGAACTGCTGCTGGGTCGGCGCCAGCGAGCGCGTCGGCGCGACCGACACGCCCTGCGCCAACGCAAAACACGGCAGCAGCGCGGCCGCCAGAACGGCAACCATCACGCGGCGCAACCGCACGACAATTCCCCCTGCCCTGCCCATGCCCGGCGGTTGTCGATCCCAATCAGGGCAATTTCATGCCGCCGCCCAGGCCCTGGCCTCTTTCAAGCCTCTTTCTCGCCACCGCTCGCCATGATACCCGCAAGCCGCAAGCCCCGCGAATGTCGAGCACGATATGCCGGAAGCCCTCAATCTGTTGAAGACCCGCCGATCGGTCAAGCCGGTCGAGCTCTCGGGCCCCGACCTCTCGGCCCAGGAGGTCGACACGCTGTTGACCATCGCGTCGCGCGTGCCCGACCACGGCAAGCTCGTGCCGTGGCGCTTCATCGTGTTCGACGGCGATGCGCGCCTTGCGGCCGGCGAAGCCATCGCCAAGGCATTTCGCGCCAAGTATCCCGACGCCGCACCCGATCAGGTCGAGTATGAGCGCAAGCGCCTCGCCCGCGCGCCGCTGGTGATCGCGGTGGTGAGCCGCGCCGCGCCGCACGTAAAAATCCCCGAATGGGAGCAGGTGCTCTCGGCGGGCGCGGCCGCCATGAGCCTCGTCTTTGCGGCGCACGCGCTCGGCTTTGCGGCGAACTGGATCACCGAATGGTATGCCTATGATCGCGCGGTGCTCGATGCGCTGGGGCTCGCGCCGCATGAGAAGATCGCCGGCTTCGTCCATATCGGCCGCGCCGCGCCCGCCGAGGACCGGCCGCGCCCACCTCTCGCGAACATCGTCACGCGCTACGGGCACTAGCGCATATCCCGGCGAGTGGACCCGGTTCGCCGATCTGGAAATGCGCCAAGGAAAAGACGATCGCCGATGTTTTATGAGACCGCCAAGAACGACCACGGCCTGCCCTATAATCCGTTCAAGGCGATCGTGGCGCCGCGGCCGATCGGCTGGATCACGTCGATGAGCCAGAAGGGCGAGATCAATCTCGCGCCCTACTCCTTCTTCAACGGCCTCACCGACCATCCGCCCACGGTCATGTTCGCGAGCGAAGGGCGCAAGGACTCGGTCGCGTTCGTTGAGGAGACGAAGGAGTTCGTCTGCAATCTCGCGACATGGGCGCTGCGCGAGCAGATGAACGGGACCTCGGCGCCGTTTCCGCGCGGCGTGAACGAGATGGACAAGACCGGGCTCGCGGCCGCGCCCTCGCGCCTCGTGCGGCCGCCGCGGGTCAAGGATTCGCCCTGCGCGCTCGAATGCAAATGGCTGCAGACCGTGCGGCTCGCCGATCTCGCCGGCAATGTCACCGACCGCCACGTGGTGTTCGGCCAGGTGGTCGGCGTCTTCATCGACGACAGCTTCATCCGCGACGGCAAGCTCGACACCGCCGCGATGCGGCCGATCGCGCGCGCCGGGTATCACGACTATTTCGTCGGCACGCCGGAGACCAAGTTCTCGCTCGTCCGGCCGAAGGGCGGTGGCGCCGACTGACCGGGACGCGCATCGACGCGACATTTTGCGGTCGCCGCCCCGCCGATTCGAATGGAACTCGAAGGCGTCTTCGACCCTTTACCATGTGTAAGTCTTGTCCTTGTGCGGGCGCGGCGTTCGGCCGATTCTGCCCGGAATCGGACTCAAGAACGCCGTGTTGGAAAGTCTCATACGCCAGATGCGAAATTCGGACGATCGGTCGACCGATGTCGGCGAGATCGAACGCACCGGCGGGCTGCGCCCCTCGATCGGGCTGGCACTCTCGGGCGGCGCCGCACGCGGGTTTGCCCACATCGGCGTGATCCGCACGCTTGTGGCGCACGGCCTGCGGCCCGACATCATCGCCGGCACCTCGATCGGCGCGATCATCGCGGGCGTGTACGCGGCGGGATTCCTCGATGATTTCGAAACCTGGGCGCGCGGCCTCAATCGCCGCCGCGTGTTCGGCTATCTCGACTTCAGCCTGGCGGGCTCCGGCCTGATCAGCGGCGATCGGCTGTTCGCCAAGCTCGACGAGACGCTCGGCGACACCACGTTCGACGATGTCCCGGTGCGCGTCGCGGCGGTCGCGACCGAATTGCGCACCAGCCACGAGATCTGGCTCACCCGCGGCCGGCTCGTCGACGCGATCCGCGCCTCCTCGGCGCTGCCGGGAATCTTTCCGCCCTCGCGCATCGGCGGGCGCTGGCTGATGGACGGCGCGCTGGTCAACCCGCTGCCGGTCTCGGTGGCGCGCGCGCTCGGCGCGCGGCTCGTCATCGCGGTCAATGTCAATGCCGACAATTTCGGCCGCGGCACCATCATCCAGGATCACGGCTCGGACGCGGAGGACGAGGTGCGGCGCGGGGCGCGCAAGGCGCCGCAGGGCTTGCGCGAGCACGCCGAGCGGCTGGTCTCGCGCAAGTTTTTCGGCGGGCCGCACCGGCCGGGCCTCTCGAGCGTGATGGTCGACGCCTTCCAGGTGCTGCTCGATCGCGTCACCCGCGCGCGCCTCGCCGGCGATCCGCCCGACGTACTGCTCAGCCCACGGCTCTCCAAGGTCGGGCTGTTCGATTTCCACCGCGCCGCCGAGACCATCGCGCTCGGCGCCGAGGCCGCCGAGAAGGCGCTGCCCGCGATCGAGGAGGCGGTGGAGACGCTGACGGAGGCGTAGCGGGACACGTGGGCAAAATCGTCTTCGATTTTGCCCACGTGTCGTTTCAATACGTGCCGTTTCACACGAGAGGCGCGTCGTACGCGCCGGCAATGGCGAAGACGCCGTTGCCCGCGCTGCGTCACGCCGTGCGGATGTAGTCGCGGAGCGCCGCCGACTCGTTCTCCATCTCGTGCACGCGCCACTTCACGACGTCGCCGATCGACACGATGCCGGCGAGCCGGCCCTGCTCGACCACCGGCAGGTGACGGAATTTGCCTTCGGTCATGCGCTCCATCAGCTCGCTCACCGTGTCGCGCGTGGTGCAGGTCATGACCTTGCGGGTCATCACCTCGGCGATGGGCGCCGCGAGCGCCTGCGGGCCTTTCTCGGCCAGCACGCGCACGATGTCGCGCTCCGACAGGATGCCGACGATGCGGCGATCGGCGCCGGTCACCACCAGGGCGCCGATGCGGCTCGCTCCGAGGATCTTCACCGCCTCGCTCAGCGTGGCGTTCGGATCCGCCGTGACGACGTCGGTGCCTTTGCGGGACAGAATGGCTTTCACGGTCATGGCTCGCCTCCCTTGGTCGCCCATTGCGCCCGCCGTTGCGGAATGTCCGCGGCGCGCGTGGGCGACGGCGTTGCTTCTGCCTAACAAGGCTTGTCGGCGCCGTGTTCCCGGCGGGGCGTATCGGCGATCGAACGGCTTTGGCGAGGGGGTGCCGAAAGCCGGCCATCGATGCCGCCGGGTCGGCTCGCAGGAGCGTGCGCCGGCTCTTGCAAAAAATTATGCGACCGATTTCGTGCGTCCGAAAGAGACAGTGCGGCGCAACATCAACATTTCATTGCTGCCTTGCCTCAAGACATAACTAAGTTTCGGTCGAGGCTGGCGGCGTTTCGGGCGCGACCGGCGGCGCTTCCTCCCCCCCGCTACCGTCGAGGCGCGGCGCGATCACCGGATCGAACAGCGGGAAAAGCAGCAGTCCGGCGAGAAATCCGCCGATATGCGCCTGCCAGGCCACCTGCTGCTCGGCATCCATGCCGGGCACCGCCAGGGTGCCGAGACCGAACAGGATATTGAGGCCGAACCAGGCGCCGAGAAAGATGACGATGCGGCGGTCGCGCAACACGACCGAAAGCGGCGCCGCCGGGACGCGATAGGCCTCGTCGTCGCGCGCGCCGAAGAAGCTCAGCGGCCCGCCGCGCTGGAACGCGAAGCGCGTCGATGCCGCCATGAATCCCGAGATCGCGCCCGATGCGCCGATGACCGGCTGCAGCGCATTCGCATGCGTGGCGAGGTGCGCGAGCGCGCCCGCCACCGCCGTCGCGACGAAGAAGGCGAGAAAACGCACGCTGCCGAACCGGCGCGCGAGCGCGCTGCCGAACGGCAACAGCCAGACGCAGTTCACCGCGAGATGCATCCAGCTGCCGTGGATGAACGCGTAGGTTACGAAGCTCCAGGCGTCGGCGGCAAACGAATCCGGAATGCCCATGCGCAGCGCGAGCGCATGGTCGTAGCGCGCCGGAATGAAGGCGAAGGTGCCGAGGAAGACGTCGTCCTGATCGTCGGTCAGCCAATAAAGGCGCACGAGGTGGACGACCACGCACGCGGCGACCAGCGCCAGCACGACGGCCGGCACGTTGAAGATCGGTTCGGAGCGCCGCGCGGCGCCGGGTTCTTCGGCGGATTCTTCTGTCACGAGGTCCTTCCCTCACGCCGGTGGCGACCGTGAGATAGGCAGTCGACCGGCGGCGAGCAAGGCAGCGGGCGTGCCACGCATTTGCGATAGCGCAATGAAGAAGGGGAGGGCCTTACGGCCCTCCCCTGTCACGCCCTCGCGCCTCCCTGGCTCGATTCGGCGATCGGTGGCGACCCTAGGCAGCGCGGCGCGGCCTGCCAATGCGCGCCTCGCATTAACACTAACCCGCGATGCCCCCGGTGTGCGCGCACCATTTCGGCGGCCCGGCACGCCGCCTGCTCCGTGGCGTGGCGAGACGCAACGACGCCGCGCGCCTGTCCCGACCGGGCACAGTTCTTGGCACAGCTCCTCGCGCCGGCGCTTCAGGATGAGACAGGGTCGACCGATGAAGACCGCGCCCACACGCAAACTGTTCAGCTACTGGAACGCCCGGCGCGGCAGCCGGCTCGCGCCCGAGCGCGGCGACATCGAGCCAGGCGCAATCCGCGAGGTTTTGGGCGACAGCTTCATCCTCGCGTTCGATCCCGCGGCCGACCATCCTTACCGGCTCGCCGGCACGCGCGTGTGCGCGCTGTTCGAGCGCGAGCTCAAGGGCACGCCGTTCGTGCAGCTGTGGAATATCGAAAGCCGCACCCGCATCCGCGAGCTTGCCGCGAGCGTCGCAGACGAGGCGAACCCGATCGTCGCCGGTGTCTCGGCGCGCACTGCCCAGGGGTCTCAGGCCGATCTCGAGCTGCTGCTGCTGCCGCTCTATCATCGCGGCCGGATGCGGGTGCGGCTGCTCGGCGTGCTGGCCCCGCTCGCCGTGCCCTACTGGCTCGGCGCCGAGCACGTGACCACCCTCACGCTCGGCGCAACCCGTCATCTCGGCGGCGGGATCGCGACGATCGAGGCGCCGAGCTTCGCCAAGTCGGCACGTCCCCGGCTGACCGTTCATGACGGCGGCCGGAAAGACCACTGAGCACGGACAACAAGTAGAAGAATACTGCCGGCTCTTGCCGGGGTGCGCCCGACTCCCGACCATTCCTAAGGGAGCGTTAACTCGCGGCCTCTAGGCTGGCTGCCCGAAACGTCATGGCCGCAGGGCGAGGTCGAGGCGCAGAATGGCGCTGGTGCAGGCAATCCAACCGAAAACGAAGCTGCTGCCGCTGGCGGACGAGCGCCGGCGCTTTCAGCGCGTGCGCGTCAACCTGCTCGGCCGATTCATGCTGTCCGACCGGCGCGAATACCCCTGCCAGGTCGCCAACATGTCGCCCGGCGGCATGGCCCTGATCACGCCGGTTGCCGGGCAGGACGGCGAGCGGGTCATCGCCTATATCGACCACCTCGGCCGGCTCGAAGGCAAGGTCGTCCGCCTCTACCAGAACGGCTTTGCGATGACGGTTCTGGCGACGCCGCGCAAGCGCGACAAGCTCGCCGCCCAGCTCACCTGGCTCGCCAACCGGCATATCCTCAACCTGCCGGAAGACCGCCGCCACGGCCGCATCATCCCGCGCCGTCCGGTCACCGGGCTCGCGATGCCGAACGGCATCCACCTCACCTGCCGCATCATCGACCTGTCGCTGTCCGGCGCCGCGGTCGCGACCACCGAGCGCCCGGCGATCGGCATGCTGGTCATGCTCGGCAGCGTGCAGGGACGCGTGGTGCGTCACCTCGACGACGGCTTTGCGGTCGAATTCACCCGGCTGCAGCATCCGGACTTCCTCGAAGAGAGCGTTTGCGGTCCGTAAACCGCTTCCTTCAACTTGCGCCGCCCGCTCCGCCCGCCCGCGCGGGCGCGCGCGGCGCATCGCGCCGGCACGGCGCACCGCCCTGCGCCCGGCAATCGTTAAGCCGCGTCCATCGTCCCCGCATTTGCCCCTCGTTTCGCCGCGTGGCCCGCGTTAAAGCTCAAATTTGAATCAAATGCAGTTATTCTGCTTTTTACGATCATTTGAACCAAGTATTCGTCAGATTTATCGAGACTTCTAGCTTACTTATACTCAAAATGACTTCGTCGACTTAGCCTGCCCGCAAAATGTTTGTGCGAAGAATGGCCTCCATTGGACAGGGGGCATCGCAATGCTTCGCACGGGCAAGGAACGATCGGCCTATCGGCGCGCCGCTCTCGCGGGCGGCTGCGCGGCGCTGATCGCCGCCGCCATGCTCTGCGCCTCGCCGGCGCGTGCGACCGAGCGGCTGGCCTATACGCCGGTGCTCGCGCAGACGCGCGCCCCGATCGGTTGGGTCGAATTCTGCACCCAGTATCCGCGTGACTGTGCCGGCGGGCCGAGCGAGGCGCGCGACGTCGTGCTCTCGCCGCGCGCCTGGCGCGACCTCGCCGAGGTCAACGCCTGGGTCAACAGCGCCGTGAAGCCGATCACCGACCTCGATCACTGGGGCGTGGTGGAGAAGTGGTCCTACCCGGACGACGGCTACGGCGACTGCGAGGATTACGTGCTGCTCAAGCGCCGCATGCTCATCGAGGCGGGCTGGCCGCGCGAGGCGCTGCTGATCACGGTGGTGCGCGACCGCAAGGACGAAGGCCACGCGGTGCTCACCGTCAAGACCGACAAGGGCGACTTCGTCCTCGACAATCAGGCCGAGAACATCGTGCGCTGGTCCGAGACGGGCTACCGCTTCGTGAAGCGCCAGTCGCAAACCGATCCAAACGTGTGGGTCTCGCTCGGCGATGCGTACACCGCCGCCGCGACGTCAGCCACGCACTGAAACCCAGATAGGAGCTCCGCGTCCCCGGTCACGTCCCCACCCCTCCCCGTCCCCAGACCGGGTTCGCGCGCGGCCGGCCCTCCCCCAAGGGCCGGCCGCACCTTTTTTGGCGAACGTTGCACGCGTAGTTGAATGTGTAGCCCGGATGAGGCGCACGCAGGTCGGGTTTACCCGACCTGCGCATACATGATGGCGATCTCGGGCAGGCCGGAGATCGGAGCGCCGATATCCGGGGCCCCGCTACGCGTCGTTTGAGGCGTCAGCCCTTCGTCGCACCCGCGGTCAGCCCCGCGATGTAATAATCCATCAAAAACACATAGATGATCAGCGGCGGCGCGGCGCCGAGCAGCGCGCCAGCCATGATCTGCCCCCAGTTGAACACGTCGCTCTTGACCAGGGTCGTCACCACGCCGACCGAGAGCACGAGCTGATCCGCCGAGGTCGTGAAGGCGAGCGGATAGAGGAACTGCGCCCACGCCACCGTGAAGGCGAAGATCGTCGCCGCGATCAGCCCCGGCAGCGCGACCGGTATGAACACGCGCAGCAGGATCTGCCGGTAGTTCGCGCCGTCGACGAGCGCGGCCTCGTCGAGCTCCTTCGGGATCGAGGCGAAATAGCCGATCATGATCCAGGTGCAGAACGGCACGGTGAGCGTCGGATAAAGCAGCAGCAGCACCCACCAGTGATTGATCAGCTCGATGCCGGTGTACTCCTTGAACACCGCGAACATCTTGAACAGCGGGATGAACAGCAGCGTCTCGGGGACGAGGTAGGTGAGGAAGATGCCGGTCGCGAGCGCGGCCGAGCCCCAGAATCTCATGCGCGAGAGCGCGAACGCGGCCGGCACCGCGATCAGCATGGTGATGGCGACGACGATCACCGCGACGAGCGCCGAGTTCCAGAAGAACGTGAGGTACTGCGAGGACGTGAGCAGCCCGATGAAGTTCTCGAGCGTGGGCTGGTGCACCCACCACGGATCGGTCGCCGCCGAGATCTCGGCGCTGGTCTTGAGCGCGGTGATCAGCATGTAGACCGGCGGCGTCAGGAAGAAGACCGCGAACACGACGAGGAAGAAGTACGACCAGCGCAGCGCCCAGCGGCGGTCGCGGCTGATGCTGCCGCGCCGGCGGCCCGGGCGCGCGTAGGCGGGGCCCGTTACAACCGCCGTCATGCCTCGTTCCCCCGCCGATTGATGTCGCGCAGGATGAACACCGCGACGACGGTGAGGATCGGCACCATGAAGAGCGACACGGTTGCGCCGAGCGGCAGGTCGTTGCTCTGGATGCCGAGCCAGAACGCCCAGGTCGCGAATACGTGGGTGCGATCGATCGGCCCGCCATTGGTGATGATGCGCACGATGTCGAAATTGGCGAAGGTCACGATCAGGGAGAACAGCGCCGTGATGGCGATGATGTTGCGCATCATCGGCAGTGTGATGAAGCGCATGCGCTGCCACCAGTTGGCGCCGTCGATTTCCGCCGCCTCGTAGAGCTGCTCGGGCACCGACTTGAGCGCCGCGAGGTACATGATCATGAAGAACGGCGAGCCGATCCAGATATTCACCAGGATCACCGAGAAGCGCCCCCAGTTGGCGTCGCCGGTCCACGGCACCGGATCGATGCCGAACTCCGCGAGAATCCAGTTGAGCGCGCTGTAGGACGGGTCGAACAGCCACAGCCATGCGAGGCAACTCATCGCGGGCGGGATCACCCACGGCACCAGCAGCATGCCGCGCCATTTGCGCTGCTGGCGGCCCGGCACGTTGTGCACGAAATGCGCGACGATGAACCCGATCAGCGCCTTGAAGATCACCGCCGTGATGGCGAAGAGGCAGGACTGCCGCACCACCATCCAGAACGTCTCGCGCTTGAACAGGAACGCGAAGTTGCCGAAGCCGACGAACGTCTTCATCGACTTGTTCAGCGTGGCGAGATGGATCGAGTAGAGCGCGGGGTAGACGACGAGCACCGCGATCAGAAGGATCAGCGGCAGCGTCATCAGGAACGCGATGGTCGATTTGCGCCGGATCGTCCCGCGCCGGCGCGCGCGGCCGATATCGAGCGGTCGAGTTACCGGAGGCTGCAGAACCGCGTCGGCCATTCAGTTGCCCCGAAGGGAATGCGGCGCCACCTGGCGGCGGCGCCGTACGCGCTCAGGTTCGCATGAAGCCTTCGATTTCGCCTTCCGCCCAGGCCAGCGTCTGCTCGAGCGGCTCGCCTTGCTTGAACCGCACGACCATCTTGGTGTGCATCGCCTGGGTGTAGATCTGCACCGCGATCCGCGGCGGCGCCGGCTGCGCCGAGACCCACTGGATCTGGTGGTTGTACGGGTTCGGGTAGTGATAGAGCGTCCCCTTGGGCGGCTCTGCCTCGGCCCAGACCTTGAAGTCGGTCAGCTTCTCGTAGGACGGCAGGTCATAGCCGCCGCTCGCGATGCACATTTTCTCGACATTCTCCCGCTGCGACAGCGTGCGCAGCAGGTCCTTCGCGGCCGATTGATTCTTGCTGAACTTCCAGATGCCCCAGAAGTACGGCAGGAACGGCCCGAAGCGGCCCTTCGGTCCCGCCGGCATGCCGTGCGTCCACAGCTGCTCGGCGACCTTCGGCGCATCACGCTTGGCGACCGCCCAGGCGCTCGGCGGGTTCATGATCAGCGCGGCCCTGCCGGAGACGAGGTTCTTGTTGTTCGACGCATCGTCCCAGGCGGGCGCGTCGGGCGGCAGAAACTGCGCCAGCTTCTTGTAGTACTCCATCGCGGCCCGCACGCCGTCGGTCTTGACCGTGATGTTGCCCTTCTCGTCGACCAGGTCGCCGCCCAGCGCGTGGAAGATGATGCCCGCGGTGTCGACATTGTCGGCCGTGATGCCGAGCCCGATCCCGAACGGATGACCGCCCTTGTGGCAGGCCTCGGCGGCCTTGAGCAGCGCGTCGAGC
>Ga0126371_10001515_pt1 | contig 19723 bp, 15 predicted proteins | sample PanSoiMetaPlot_4_FD_110145 | JGI IMG/M metagenome (GOLD analysis project Ga0126371, IMG submission 110145) | Tropical forest soil microbial communities from Panama - MetaG Plot_4 | ecosystem: Environmental > Terrestrial > Soil > Tropical forest > Bulk soil | place: Panama | collected 2016-02-17 | reverse complement strand
TGGCGGCGCGGCTTGCCGGTTCGCGCTATCTCGGCCTCAAGCTCGACCGGCCGCGGCACGCCGCCGATCTGAAAGCCTCGCTCGGCGCGATCAAGGGTCCGCTGATGAAGGTGGCGCAGTTGCTGGCGACACTGCCCGACGCGCTGCCGCATGAATACGCCGACGAGCTCGCAACGTTGCAGTCGAACGCGCCGCCGATGGGCTGGCCATTCGTCAAGCGCCGCATGGCGAGCGAGTTGGGTCAGGAATGGCAGGCGAAGTTCAAGAGCTTCTCGCGCGAGGCGGCACACGCCGCGTCTCTGGGCCAGGTACACCGGGCCGTCGGTCTCGACGGCACCGATCTCGCCTGCAAGCTGCAATATCCCGATATGGAATCGGCCGTCGAAGCCGATCTCCAGCAATTAAAGATCGTTCTGGTGCTCTTCGAACGTTACGACCGTGCCATCGACACGCGAGAGGTGCAGAAGGAGCTGGCGGCACGACTGCGCGAGGAGCTCGACTATCGCCGCGAAGCCGCACACATGCGGTTGTTCGGCGCGATGCTCAAGGACGAAACCGGCGTCCACGTGCCGGAATACATCGCCAAGCTATCGACGCGGCGGCTCCTCACCATGAGCTGGCTCGAAGGCCGGCCGTTCGTCGAAGCCGCCGCCGAGGGCAGTCTGGCCGTGCGCAACCAGATTGCGCGCAACATGTTCCGCGCCTGGTACGTGCCGTTCTACTTCTACGGCGTCATCCACGGCGACCCCCATCTCGGCAATTACACCGTGCGGCGGGATCAGACCGTCAACCTGCTGGATTACGGCTGCATCCGCATCTTTCCGGCGCCGTTCGTGCGCGGCGTCATCGACCTCTATCACGCGCTCGATCGCGACGACGAGGATCTGGCGATCTCGGCGTACGAAACCTGGGGCTTCAAAAGCTTATCGCGCGAGATGATCGCCGCGCTCAATCGCTGGGCGCGTTACGTCTACGAGCCGCTGCTCGAAAACCGCGAGCGGCGCATTCAGGAGCATGGCTCGGGCGCCTATGGTCGCGAGGTCGCCGAGACCGTTCACGCCGACATTCGCCGGCTTGGCGGCGTCAAGCCGCCGCGTGAATTCGTGTTCATGGATCGCGCGGCAGTCGGTCTCGGTTCCGTGTTCCTGCGGCTCAAGGCCGAGATCAACTGGCACCGGATGTTCCACGAGTTGATCGCGGATTTCGACGAAAAGGCGCTCGCCAAGCGCCAGGCGCAGGCGCTTGCCGCCGCGGGTGTAAAGGACTAGCGGCGCCTCAGCCGGCGATCCGCAGCGTCGGCTCGGGTTTCTCACCGCGCTCGGTCAGCAGCCGATCGAAATAGGCGATGGTGTGCTGCAAGCCCGTCTCAAGCGGCACGCGCGGTTGCCAGCCGAGGACCTTTTTCGCTTGGCCGATATCCGGGCACCGTTGAACCGGGTCATCGACGGGCAGCGGCCGGCGTTCGATCTTCGAGCGCGAGCCGGTCATCGCGATGACCTTCTCGGCCAACTCGCCGACCGTGGTCTCGACCGGATTGCCCAGATTGATCGGTCCGGTGACGTCGTCGGGCGATCCCATCAGCCGGACGAAGCCCTCGATCAGATCGTCGACATAGCAGAAGGCGCGGGTCTGCTTGCCGTCACCGTAGACGGTGATCGACTCGTTCTTCAGCGCCTGGACGATGAAGTTCGACACCACACGGCCGTCATTCGGATGCATGCGCGGACCGTAGGTATTGAAGATGCGCGCCACCTTGATTCGCAGTTTGTGCTGTCGCAGGTAATCGAAGAACAGCGTCTCGGCGCAGCGCTTGCCTTCGTCGTAGCAGGCGCGTGGGCCGAGCGTATTGACGTTGCCACGATAATCCTCGGTCTGCGGATGGACGCTAGGATCGCCGTAGATTTCCGAGGTCGACGCCTGGAACACCTTGGCCTTCACCCGCTTGGCCAGGCCCAGCATGTTGATCGCGCCGATAACGCTGGTCTTGGTCGTCTGCACCGGATCGAACTGATAATGAATGGGCGACGCGGGGCAAGCGAGGTTATAGATCTCGTCGACCTCGACATAGAGTGGGAAGCACACATCGTGACGCATCACCTCGAAATTGGTCTGATGGAGGAGATGGCCGATATTGTCCTTGCGGCCGGTGAAGTAATTGTCGACGCACAGCACGTCGTTGCCTTCGGCGAGCAGCCGCTCGCATAGATGCGAGCCGAGGAAGCCGGCGCCGCCGGTGACGAGAATGCGCTTGCGGACAGTGGCCATCGCCGGACTCCCGATCAGTTCTTGGCCTGGAGACGTTGGCGCGCCGGCGCCGCGGCGCGGCGACCGATGCTGAAATAGTGGAAGCCGGCCTCGGCCATGTCGGCCGGCTTGTAGATGTTGCGCAGATCGATGATGGTGGGCGTCTTCAGCAGTGATTTGACGCGATCGAGGTCAAGGGCGCGGAATTCGTTCCACTCGGTAACCAGGACGAGGGCGTGTGCGCCCTCCATGGTTTCGTAGCTGCCGCTGCAGAAGGTGACACCGGTCAGCAGTTTCCTCGCCTCGGTCATGCCTTCGGGGTCGAAGGTGCGAACGGTGGCGCCGGCCTTTAGCAACGCCGGAACGATCGCCAAGCTCGGGCTGTCGCGCATGTCGTCGGTGTTCGGTTTGAAGGTCAAGCCGAGCACGGCAATGGTCTTGCCTTTCACGCTGCCGCCGCAGGCCTGGACGATGCGCTCGGCCATGTGCTCCTTGCGGCTGTCGTTCGCGGCGACGACGGTCTCGACGATTCCGAGCGGCGCGCCGGCTTCCTGCGCCGTCTTGACCAGCGCCAGGCAGTCCTTGGGAAAGCACGAGCCGCCGAAACCAGGTCCCGCGTGCAGGAACTTGCGGCCGATACGGCCGTCGAGGCCGATGCCGCGCGCCACGTCCTGCACGTTGGCGCCGACCTTCTCGCACAGATCGGCAACCTGATTGATGAAGGTGATCTTGGTGGCGAGGAAACTGTTGGCCGCGTATTTGATCAACTCGGCGGTCTCGAGCGACGTGAACAGGATTGGCGTCTCGATCAAGTAAAGCGGCCGATAGAGCTCCTTCATCACGCCTGCGGCGCGTTCGCTCTCGGTGCCGATGACGACGCGGTCGGGCCGCATGAAATCCTGGATCGCGGACCCTTCGCGCAGGAATTCCGGATTCGACACGACGTCGAATTTGGATTCCGGCAGATGCTTGCGCAGAATCTCGGCGACCTTACGGCCGGTTCCCACCGGCACGGTCGATTTGGTGACGACGACGGTATAGTCCTTGACCGCCTTGGCGATCTCCTCGGCGGCCGCGAACACATAGGACAAATCGGCGTGACCGTCGCCGCGGCGCGACGGCGTGCCGACCGCGATGAAGACCGCGTCGGCGCCGGCGACCGCCTTGCTCAAGTCGGTGGCGAAATGCAGCCGGCCGTTGGCCGTGTTCGATTGGACGATCTGGTCGAGGCCGGGCTCGAAGATCGGGATTTCGCCGCGTTGCAGCCGGCCGATCTTCGCCGCGTCATTGTCGACGCAAGTGACCTCGACGCCGAATTCCGAGAAGCACGCGCCCGAGACCAGGCCGACATAACCGCTGCCGATGACCGCAATCCGCATTCCGCCAACTCCTGTTCGTCGAAGCTATAAACGTCGCATCGCGGTCAAAATTCCGCGTGCCTTGAAATGACCGCAGTTACGCTGCGGCGGCACCATGTCGCAGGTCTCCTCTGGTCGCTACAGGACCCGCGTGACTAAACCCCAATGGCCCCGTAAAATCAAGCAAAGCACAGATTTATGAAGGGGTTGTGAGATGTTTCTGTGTCGGATATCAGAACGCGATCCGAATGCTGCAGCCCCACAGGGGCCGTTAACCACCGCTGCATGACAGTGCGCGACTCATGGACCGGTCCGACCGCACCATCCGCCTAATACTGCCCGTGACGTTTGCGGTCGTGTTCGCCGTCGTGGGGGCGGTCCGCGCGACGGGCCACACGGCGCTTTACGATTTGATCATTTCCGCCTGGGGCGTCATCCCGTTCGACTTTCCATTTCTCGACATCCACGGTGTCATCGCGTCGAGCGCCTGCTGGCACCAAGGTATCAACGTCTATGTCGTGAATCCCTGTGACGTGCTCGGGCGGCTGTTCCAATATTCGCCGTTGCTCCTTACCATTGTGCCCAAGATGCCGGCCCACGCAGCCACACCTTATGTCGGGCTGCTGGTGAACGGCGTGTTCATGTTATCGCTGATACTACTGCCGATGCCGCGCCGCGCGACCGATGTCGCGCTAATGGTCCTGGCGCTGCTCTCGTCGGCGATCGTGTTCGGCGCCGAACGCGCCAATATCGATCTCATGATCTTCGCCGCTGCGACCGTGATCGCCGTGCTCATGCAGCGCACCGCGCGGGCACGGGTTGTTGCCTATGCTGCGATCGCCATTGTGGCGCTCATCAAATACTATCCCGTGACGTTGTTCATCTTGGCGTTGCGCGAGCGTCCAAAACATTTCGTCGCCGTTGCAGTTGGCGTTGTGGCGCTGATCGCAATCTTCGTCGCCGCTTACTACACGGACTTGGTCTTGGCGTTCGGGCATCTGCCGGTACCCCAATATTTTACCGATGAATTCGGTTCCCGGAATCTGCCGGATGGGTTCGGTATGATTGATCCGGGGATCAGGCCGGCCGTCGTCGGCGTGCCGCTGGTTGCCGCTGCAGTGTTCGGTTCGCTCGTGTTGGCGATCCGTTCGCAGGCTGCGTGGCGGCGCGTGCCACCATCTGAGGCTACTTTCTTTACGGTCGGCGCCGTGCTGCTGGTCGGCTGCTTCTTTGCGGGCCAGAGCATCGCCTATCGCAGCGTATTTCTGCTGTTGGTCCTGCCGGGTCTCATGATGCTCGCCCGTTCGGCCGAGGGATTCATGAGCCGGATTTTCGGTGCCACGGCTGGGATCGCCGTGTGCTTGATGTGGGGTGAATTGTTCCGCATTGCGATCCTAGTCGCGCTACCCCGCGCGGCTTTCGTCTACTGGCTGAGCCGCGAACTGGCTTGGTGGTGGCTGATCGCCGTTCTTACTGGCTTGATCCTTTGCTTCGTGCGCGACTCAACCATAGGCCGGTTCGCCGTCCAATTCAGGCTGGCACGCCTTTTTGCCCGCGCTCCGCTTGACTTGCCCGGCGGCCGGAATCCGTCGTAGACACAAGCTCTTCCGGAACAATTGGGCGCGCCGGCCCGTTGTCGCTCGCAGAGAACGCATGACCAAGACGATCCTGGTGACCGGTGGCGCCGGCTATATCGGCAGTCACGCCTGCAAGGCGCTGGCGCGGGCAGGCTACGAGCCGGTGGCCTACGACAGCTTGGTGCGCGGCCATCGCGACGCCGTCCGCTGGGGCCCGCTGGTCGAAGGGGATCTTGCCGACCGGGCCCTGGTGGCAGCCACGCTGAAGCGCCACCGCATTGGCGCAGTGATGCATTTCGCGGCTTTCGCCTATGTCGAGGAATCGGTGCGCGAGCCGGCGCTCTATTTCCGCAACAACGTCGTCAATACATTGGGCCTGTTCGAAGCCATGCGCGAAGCTGGCACCAGCCGGATCGTGTTTTCCTCAACCTGCGCCACCTATGGCGTGCCCGAACGCGTGCCGATTGCCGAGGACACGCCGCAGCGTCCGGTCAATCCCTACGGCGAAGGCAAGCTCATGGTGGAGCGTGCGCTACATTGGCTCGACGCCGCCTACGGCCTCAAATTCGCCGCACTGCGCTATTTCAATGCCGCTGGCGCTGATCCCGAAGGCGAGATCGGCGAAGACCACGATCCCGAGACCCATCTCATTCCCTTGATCCTACAAGCCGCGCTCAAGCAGCGCGCCGAAATCGCCATCTATGGTACCGACTATCCGACGCCCGACGGCAGCGCCGTGCGCGATTACATCCACGTGCAGGATCTGGCCGAGGCACATGTCCGCGCGCTGCAATATCTCGAAGGCGGTGGCGACAGCGTCGCGCTCAATCTCGGTACCGGCACCGGTCACTCGGTGCGCGAGACTATCGCCTGCGCCGAGCGTGTCACCGGCCTCAGCATTCCGAAACGCGAGGCGCCGCGCCGCGCCGGCGATCCGCCGATCCTGGTCGCTGATGCGCGTCGCGCGCGCGCCGTCCTCGGCTGGCAGGCACAGGTATCCGATCTCGACACCATCGTCGCTACCGCCTGGGCCTGGCATTCCGCGCGCGCCGGCCGTGTGGCGCCGGCGCGTGGCGCCGTGAGCGGCTGATGGCCGTCGAAGCGGCCGATCGTAGCATCGTGACGCCGGTTGCCGCCGCCGGCGGCACGCCGATCCGGGTGTCTGGCAAGTTTTTCTTTCAAGGCAACGCCAAATTTTTCGTCAAGGGCGTGACCTACGGCCCGTTTCCGCCGGGCGCCGACGGCACGCAGTTTCCGCCGCGCGAAACCGTCAAGTGCGACTTCGCGTTGATGGCCGAGCTCGGCGCCAACACCGTGCGTGTCTTCACGGCGCCGCCAGTTTGGCTGCTCGATGAGGCGCAGGCGGCTGGCCTCAAAGTGCTGGCCGGAATTCCGTGGGCGCAGCACGTCACGTTTCTCGACGATACGGCGATTGAAGGCGAGGTGGTTCGCGGCGTCAGCGCCGCGATCCAGGCAATCAAGGGCCATCCGGCGATCTTCGCCTATCTCATCGGCAACGAAATTCCGCCGGACATGGTGCGTTGGCACGGTCCCGACCGCGTGCGCGCCTTTCTCAAGCAACTGGTCGCGACCGCCAAGGCGATCGACCCCGATCGCCTGGTCAGCTACGCCAACTTTCCGTCGACCGAATATCTGACGATCGATTTCGGCGATTTCGTCTGCTTCAACGTCTATTTGCACCAGGAAGCGGCGTTCCGTCGCTATCTGTCGCGGTTGCACAATCTGGCGATCGACCGGCCCCTGGTGCTGACAGAATTCGGCATCGATTCGATGCGGGAGGGAGTTGATGTGCAGGCGCGAACGCTCGCCTGGCAGGTACGCACCGCGTTCGAGATGGGCTGTGCCGGCGCGTTCGTTTTCGCCTGGACCGACGAGTGGTTTACCGGCGGCCATCTGATCGAGGATTGGGCCTTCGGTCTGGTCGACCGCGCGCGCCAACCCAAGCCCGCCTTTGCCGCGGTTCAGGCGTGCTTTCGCGGCGCGATGCCGCCGCCGCCGCCGCGCACGCCGCGCGTGTCGGTTGTCGTCTGCGCCTATAACGCTGAGCGCACGATGAAAGCGTGCCTCGAATCGCTCGAAAAACTGCGCTATCCCGATTACGAGGTGATCGTCGTCAACGACGGGTCGAAAGACAGGACGCTGGCGATTTCTGAGGCGTTCCCCTATTGCCGCATCATCAGCCAGCCAAACAAGGGTCTGTCGGTTGCACGCAATGTCGGCGCCGAAGCGGCTACCGGCGAGATCGTCGCCTACACCGACAGCGATTGCGTCGTCGATCCCGACTGGCTCACCTATCTGGCTGCGCGCATGGTGGCGGCCGATCTCCATGCTTGCGGTGGGCCTAACTTCCCACCGCCCGAGGAGAATTTGACCGCGGCCGCGGTTGCGGTATCGCCCGGCGGCCCGACCCACGTGCTGCTGTCCGACGATACGGCCGAACACATCGCTGGCTGCAACATGGCGTTCCGGCGCACGACGTTGCTGCAACTCGGCGGCTTCGATCCGGTCTTCCGCGCCGCGGGCGACGATATCGACATCTGCTGGCGCTTCCAGGATGCCGGCTACATCATCGGCTTCGCGCCGGCAGCGATGGTCTGGCATTTCCGCCGCAACACCATCGACGCCTATGTCGGCCAGCAGAAGGGCTACGGCAAGGCCGAGGCGCTGGTCTATTCCAAGCATCCGTTCCGCTTCAACCTGTTCGGCCAAGCGAAGTGGCTCGGCCGCATCTACGGCGATCTGTCGACCGCGCTGCTGCTGTCGCGTCGGCCGCTGATCTATTCTGGCGTCTTCGGCCGCGGCTTGTTCCAGACGCTCTACGAACCGTCGTCGTCGTTGGCCCAGTATCTGCCGCTGACCTTCGAATGGAACGTCGTCGCGATCGTGCTGGCGGTCATCGGCCTCGCCGGTGGCGGCTGGATGTCGCTGCTGATCGTGCCGATCGTCATCACCTGGGTCATGTGCATCAATGGCGCGCTCAAGGCGCCCATTGATAAACGTTTCAGGGGCTTGAAGGCGCGGGCGCTGATCGCCCTGCTGATCTACCTCGGACCGTTGCTGCGCGGTTGGGAGCGGCTCAAATGGCGCTTCCGCGAAGTCGAGGCGGCCGAGCAGGCGCATTTCGAGCCGACGACACCAGCGCCGATGCAGACGCCGCGGCGCTCGTGGTGCGAACGCGCTTTCTACCTGTCGTACTGGAGCGAGGGCGGCGCCGAGAAGGAAGTTCTGCTCGGCGGCTTGATGCGTTTCCTTGCGCCGCAGAAATATTTCGTGATCCCCGACCAGGGCTGGGACGAATGGGATCTCAAGATTGCCCGCGGCTTGTGGAGCCGTGCGTTGGTCCTGGTCTGCGTCGAAAACCACGGCAGCAGCAAGCACCTGCTGCGCGTGCGATGCGCCATGCGCCTGTCCCGGTTGTCCGCATTTCTGCTGCGCGGCTGGGCCGCGGCGACGGCCGCAGCCCTCATTCTCAATTCGCCGATGGCGGCGGTAGTGATCGGCGTGCTCGGCCTTTGCCAGGCGGTGCTAATCGCCTATCGCACCCTCGAATTCGGCCGCCTGATGCACGGCATCATCGAGACCGTGGCGCGGCGCGAAGGCTTGCAGCCGCTGGCGCCGACGGGCGCGACGCCCGAGCCGCTGGCCCAAGCCGCGCAATAGCATGGGCCTGCTGGTCAAGCTTCTGCCGTTCTTGCGGCCTTACCGACTGAGCTTCGCCTGGGCGCTGCTGCAAGTCTTCCTTATGGCCGGTTTCAACCTGTTGAAGCCGTGGCCGCTCCAGCTGGTGATCGACGATGTGCTCGGCGGCAAGACGGTGACATTGCGGCCGCTCGCAGGCCTGTCTGCGCCGACGCTGCTCATCGTCGCGTGCGTCGGGTTGGTTGTGATCAATCTCGGCGCGGGCCTGCTCGAATTCCTGCACAACCGCACGACGATCGCGGTTGGCCAGAACATGGTCAACGATTTGCGCGGCGCGCTCTATGCCCAACTGCAACGACTGTCGCTCGCCTTCCACAGCCGGCAGAAAGTCGGCGACCTGATGCATCGCATCACCGCCGATGCGTTTGCAGTTCAGACCATGCTGATGAACGGGCTCCTGCCGATCCTGTCGGCTGTGATCCTGCTCGGTGGCATGCTGGCGGTTCTGATCCCGCTCGACGCGCGGCTGACGGTGCTGTCGCTCACAGTGGTGCCGGCGCTGTTCGTGCTGATTGGCGTCTTCAACCGCAAGATCAACGACGTTGCGACCGATGTGCGCGAGCGCGAGACCCTGGTTTATTCACTGGTCCAGTGGGCGATGCAGTCGATCAAGATCGTCCAGGCCTTCACCCAGGAGGAGGGCGAGTACCGCCGCTTCATGGGGGCGAGCGGGGCGAGCCTGGGTGCGACGCTGCGACTCTATAGCTGGCAGACGCTCTATTCGGCGGCGGTCAACGGGCTGGTCGCGGTTGGCACCGCCGCGGTGGTCTATGTCGGTGCGCGCAACGTCCTGGCGGGCGAGCTCACCATCGGGCAGCTCGTCGTGTTCATCGCCTATTTGGCGCAGCTTTATGCACCGGTGAACCAGCTAACCCAAAGCTGGGGCCTGATCGCCGGCGCGCGAGTCGGCGCGTCGCGCTGTTTCGAGATCTTGGAGGTCGAGGCCGATCTCAAGGATGGCACACGCGATTTTCCGGCCGCGCGCGCCCGCGGCGACGTCGAATGGCGCGGCGTCGCGTTCGGCTATCGCCGCGACATGCCGGTGCTGCACCGGATCGATTTGCGCGTGCCGGCGGGCGTCAAGGTGGCGGTGGTGGGGCCGTCGGGCGCCGGCAAGTCGACGCTGCTCTCGCTCGTGCCGCGTTTCTTCGATCCGTCGGCCGGTAACGTACTGATCGACGGCGTCGACGTGCGCGAGCACACGCTCAAATCGCTGCGCCGGCAGATCGCCATGGTGCTGCAACCGCCGCTGATCTTCCCGATGTCGGTGCGCGCCAACATCGCCTATGGCCGGCCTGAGGCGACCGATATGGAAATCGAGGAAGCCGCACGGCTTGCGCGCATCCATGAAGTGATTGCGCGCCTGCCGCAAGGCTACGACACCGTCCTCGGCGATACCGCGACGCTGTCGGAGGGCGAGAAGCAGCGCCTCACCATCGCCCGTGCGATCCTGCGCGACGCGCCGATCCTGGTGCTCGACGAGCCGACCTCGGCGCTTGACGTCGAAACCGAGGCGTCGGTGATGGCGGGGATCGATCGGCTGACGCGCGGTCGCACCACCTTCATCATCGCGCATCGGCTGTCGACCGTACGCAACGCCGACCGCATCGTCGTGCTCAAGGACGGCGCGATCGCGGAAGAGGGCAGTTTCGCCGCCTTGATCGCCAAGGGCGGCGCCTTTGCCGAACTCTACAACATGCAATTCTTTGCCGCGCCGGCCGCGGCCGCGCAGAAAACCGCCTAGGACGAAGCTGCCGCAACCTGTAGCGAACCCTCGACGATCATCCGCACCGCGACGGTGGCGACGATGGCAAGGCCGAGCCACGCAATCCAGCGGTGGCGTTCGAGCAATCTCGCCAAGAGCTGTGACGCAGCTGCCATCAGCGCCACCGATAGCAGCAGGCCACCGGCAAGGATCCACGGGTGGTTGCGTGCGGTGCCGGCGACTGCCAGCACATTGTCGAGCGACATTGAAAGATCGGCGATGATAATGCGCATCACGGCGCTGCCGACGCCGTGGCGGCGGGCGCCGGTGGATGCGACGACGCCGTGTGGTGGGCGGGCGGCAATGTCTCGGTAGAGTTTCCACGCCACCCAGAGCAGTAGGATGCCGCCGGCGAGCGTCAGGCCGATAACCGCCAGCAGATCGACGGCAGCCAGTGCGAGCAGAATACGGAGTACCGCCGCCGCGCCGATGCCTGCCAATAGCACTGTGCGGCGCATCTCCGGTGGCACCAGGGCCGTCGCCATGCCGACGACGATGGCGTTATCGCCGGCGAGCACAACGTCTATGAGGACGACCGATACCAAGGCGCCGAGCGCGCCCCAATCGGCGATAGCCCAATCCATCGGCGATGAGTGGCGGGCAGGCACCGAGTCTGTCAAGTGCACCAGGGCGGGGTTGCGCCCGCGCTGCGTGCCCATCACACTCCGGGGCCGTGTCGCTCGCGCTGCGCCTGTCGTTCTTCTATGGCGGCTTCTTCCTATCCGCTGGCATTTTGTCGCCATTCTGGCCGGTGTGGCTGACGTCGCGCGGTTTGTCGCCAAGCGAGATCGGCGTCCTGCTGGCCATCGGTCAGTGGGCCAACGTCGCGGCCACGCTGGTGACCGGCGGCATCGCCGATCGCACCGGCGATCCGCGTCGCGTCATGCTGGTGCTCACGATTGTCGGGGTCGCCGGCTATGCGGCGTGCTTTACGGCGCACGGTTTTATCGCGCTGGCGACGCTCAACGCACTCGCCGTAGGGAGCCTGGCAGCCTTGCTGCCGGTTGCCGATTCGCTGGCAACGAATGCCACACAGCGCGGTCACATCGATTTCGGCCGCGTGCGCATGTGGGGCACCATCGCGTTCGTCGTCGCGGCCTTGCTCGGTGGTCATATCGTCAGCGGCCGCGCCGCCGACGTCATTCTCGAACTGGTGGTCGCATTGGTTGCGCTCAACATCGTTAGTTGTTTTCTGTTGCCGCACAGCGCGACGCATCTCGGCGCTGACCTGGGGCAGGGCAGCACCTGGCGGCCGATGGTGACGCCGCAGTTTCTGACGTTCCTCGCATCCACAACTTTGCTCGCGGCGAGCCACAGTGTCTATTACGCCTTCGGTTCGCTGCGTTGGCAGGCGCAAGGCTTTTCGGACACCGCCATCGCCGGGTTGTGGGCCGAAGGTGCCGCAGCCGAAGCTGTGTTCTTCTACTGCGGTGCACGTGCGGTGGCGCGTTATGGCCCGGTGCCGATGATGGTGCTAGGTGCCGCGAGCGGCGCGGTTCGCTGGTTCGTGCTGGCGGTGACCGGCGATTGGCGCTTGCTGGTGTTGGCGCAACTGCTGCACGCCGGAACCATCGCCTGCGCCGGCCTCGGCGCCATCCACTATCTCGGCCAGACGATTCCAGCGGCGCGCATGGCCACCGCCCAAGCGATTAACGTCGCCATCATCGCCGGCGTCGGCTACGGCGTCGCCATGCCGTTGGCAGGCGTGCTCTACAGCAACTATGGGGGCCGCGCTTATCTGGCGATGGCCGTCCTGTCAGCGGCATCGGCGGTGGCTGCGATGATGCTGAAATGGCTTCCGGCTGCGGCGCCCACCAATTCTTAACGTCTCGTCCGCATGATTCGACCATGGCAGCATCGCAAGAAAATCGTGCGTCGGCGGCGCTGCGTTCCGGCGAGGATGCATTCGGCATTCGGCGCATCCGGCCGCTGCTGGGTTTTACCGGCGCCGCGCCGTTCGCCTGGCCGAGCGACGATCTCAGCTTTCTCGCCGAGGTGCTGCGCACGCAGCACACGCCGCAGCCGCTGATCGAGCGCCTGATCGCGCATGCCGCCGCGCCGGACCGTACGTTGTCGCCGGTTGAGCGGCTCGAGTACGCGCTCGGCGCGCACTATCGCTTCCAGTCGCTCGACGAGGCGTTGCGTCTGCCCGGCTTGCTGATCGTCGGTCCGCTTGGTGCCGGCAAGACCACATTGGCGGCCAAGCTGACGGCGCGACTCGATCCGCGCCGCGCACTGGCCGTCAGCGTCGATACCGGCAATGCCGCCGGCGTCGCGCAGCTCGAGGAATACGTCAAGGTGCTGGGTATGGCGTTGGCGGTCGCCGACGATGCAGCCGCGCTGCGTGCCATCGTCGCGGGTGCCGACCACCGCACCGTCATTGTCGATACGCCGGCGGTAGCGCTCGACGACGCCGGCGCCGAAGAGCGTCTACGGCAGTTGAAAAGCGCGGTCGGCGCCGAGATCGTTCTGGCGCTGCCGGCCGACACCGCCGCCGCCGAGGCCGAAACGCTCGGCGCCTGGGCGCGCGGGCTCGGCGCAACTCTGATGATCGCCACGCGGCTCGATCTGGCGCGGCGCGTCGGCGCGGTATTGGCCGCGGCCGATGCCGGCGGTCTTGCACCGATGGCCGCCAGTCTCGCGCCGCATTTCGCCTATGGCCTCAAGGCGCTGACGCCGACGCTGCTCGCCCGGCGCATCCTTACCGGCGCGCTCGACAGCGAACGCCGGCAGTGGCGCTAATTCCGTCGATCAGTGTGCGGTTGCGGCGGTGTGTTGGTCGACACACGGCCGGAAATCACTCTTCTGTTTGGTTACGAGGTCGGCCACGAACTGCCGGAATTTCTCGCCGGCGAGTGACTGGGCGTTGGTGAAATAGCTCGCCTTCTCTGCGCAAAGCTCGGCCGTCGGCATCTGGCCGTCCTCTTCCGCAACCTCATTCGCCGCATGCGTCACGTAGCGGTCGACGGTGTCCTCGGGATGCCGGTCGCCGGCCTCACGGAAATGCGCGACCAGTTCCTTATGGTAGGTATCGAGCGCCGCGAAATTCGTTTTGATGAAGTTTTCGTAGACGTGCACGCGACAGGTGTCGTTGAGCACCATCAGCTGGGTCATGTAGCGTACGGCCTGCCAGGCCTCGAGCGCATCTTTTTGGAAGCAACTCGACGCCGCGAACGCCGTGTTTGCTGTCAGCAAAAAGGCCGCCAGCGTCGCCACTCCTCGCTTGAACCACATGGTCCCCACCCTTTTCTTGATTAAGACCCTATGCCGATGACGAACGGTGCGCAACGGTATGCCGGCGACGCCGGCGGTGGAGACGGTGCGCCACGTGCGCACCGATCAGCAGCACCGCGAAACCCGCCAGCATGGCGAAGCCGAAATCGCGCGCGATTTGTCCCAGCAGTGTCCGCAGCTCACGGCCGCAGAGGTAGCCCGCGCCGACGAAAACGGCCGCCCAGATGCCGGCGGCTGTGAAATTGAGGATCATGAACCGGCGCCAGCCGATGCCGCTGATGCCGAGCGCGAACGACGAAAAATTGCGCACGCCGTAAATGAAGCGAAAGCTCAAGATGAACCAAATGTCGAAGCGCTTGAGCCAGGCCAGCGCATTGTCGACGCGCTCGCGCCAATGCGGCTGCCGCGCGAGCACGCGCAGGCCGAAGCGCCGGCCGATCCAGAAATAACACTGGTCGCCGGCGAAGCTGCCGAGCCAGGCGGCGACCATGAGAAGCGGTGCGTTCAGCAGACCTTCGGCCGCCGCGAACGCCGCGAACAACACGAACGTTTCGCCTTCGAAGAAAGTCCATACGAAGGTGATCGGATATGACCACGCGCCGTGCGCGGCAATGAAGTGCTGAACGTTCATGCCCGATGCGTTTCCTCCGGCCCCGTCCGAAGGGTCTGCGATCAAAACATGCTCTGTTGCAAACGTCGAGCCTAGATTCGGCGCGGTCGCAAAATAATTACCATGCGGCGCGGCCCCATGTTGCGACGCCACACGCGATGTGCGCCGCGCCACGCGCGGCTTGGGCACGGGCCAGGGGACGTGTATCCTGCCGCTCCGATCATGACGGTTGAAACCGTTCCCTCGCTGCGTTCGCTGCGCACCCAGACGCTGGTCGGCGCTGTCAGCCTCGGTCACGGCGCGACGCATTGGGCGGCGGCGACGTTCTTCCTGCTGCTGCCGGCGATGAGTCGCAGCCTCGGCCTCAGCTACACCGAAGCGGGCTTGCTGGCGACCGCGTACTACGTCGGCTCGATGATTTCGAATCTGCCGAGCGGCATCGTCGTCGATCTGACGGGCAAGCGCATCCGGTATCAGCTGTTGGCGTTGCTGCTGGGCAGCGCGTCGCTCGCGATGCTCGGCACCACTGGCAGCTTCGTCGCGCTGTGGTGCTGTCTGGCGCTGCTCGGCGCATCCAACCAGATGTGGCATCCGGCGGCGATTTCGTACCTGTCGCTCCATTTGCCGCGCAATCGCGGCTACTCGCTGGCGATTCATTCGCTCGGCGCGCATATCGGCGATGCCGCGGCGCCGCTTGCCGCCGGCTGGTTGCTGCTCAGCTTTTCGTGGCAGCACGCGGCGCAGATCAACGCGCTGATGGGCGTGCTGTGCGCGGGACTCATCATCGTGGTCTGCGGTCGCGACGATCCGCGTTCGGCGCCGAAACGGCGGCCCGGCGAAAATTACTGGAAGGGTCTCGCCCTGCTGCTGAAGTCGCGGGCGCAATGGAGCTTCTTCCTGATGTCCGGCTTCCGCACCATGACGCAAGCGGGGCTGCTGACCTTCTTGCCACTGTTCCTGGCGAACGAGCTGCACATGAGTCCCGTGCTAATGGGCGTGGCGATGATGGTGCTGCAGCTCGGTGGCATGGTAGCGACGCCGGCGGCCGGCATCCTGTCGGATCGCATCGGCCGGCGGCCGATCGTGATGGCCGGCATGTTCAGCACGACGCTCATCGTCGTCGCGATGACCTTCATCACCAATCACGCGGCTTACGTCGCCTGCATCTCGGTGCTCGGGTTTTTCCTTTATGCGATGCGGCCGGTGATCCAAGCCTGGCAGGTCGATCGCTCGCCGCCGGAACATCTGGCGGCGATCACCAGCGCGCTGTTTACGGTTCAGGCGATGCTGTCGGCGCTGGCGCCGGTGGTCGGCGGTTTTCTCGCGGATCGGTTCGGTCTGATTTCGGTGTTCTATTTCCTCGCGGCGTCGGTGCTTGCCGGCAACGTGTTGTGCTTCCTGGTGCCCAAGACCGAGCACGGCGACTGACCGCATGAGCAAGCTGCCGTTGGCCCGCTTCAAGGTGGTCGATCTGACGCGCGTGCGCGCCGGTCCCACCTGCGTGCGGCAGCTCGCCGATTGGGGTGCCGACGTGATCAAGGTCGAGGATCCGAAGGGCGATTCCGGCTTGGGCGGGGAGCGCGACGGCCCGGACTTCCAGAATATCCACCGCAACAAACGCAGCCTAACGCTCAACTTGAAGAGCGCCGAGGGCGTCGCGATCCTGAAGAAGCTGGTGGCACAGGCCGATGTCGTGGTCGAGAATTTCCGGCCCGACGTCAAATTCCGTCTCGGCGTCGATTACGACAGTCTCAAAGCAATCAATCCGCGCATCATCTATGCCAGCATCTCGGGCTTCGGCCAGGACGGGCCCTATCGCGACCGACCCGGCGTCGACCAGGTCGCGCAGGGCATGGGCGGGCTGATGTGGATCACTGGCGCGCCGGGCGAGGGGCCGATGCGTGTCGGCATCCCGATTGCGGACCTGACGGCGGGACTGTTCACCGCCATCGGCGTGCTGATCGCGCTATTGGAGCGCGAAGAGAGCGGCGAGGGGCAGTATGTCGAAAGCTCGCTGCTGGCGTCGCAGATCGCCATGCTCGATTTCCAGGCAGTGCGCTGGCTGATGAAAGGCGAGGTGCCCGGCCAGGCGGGCAACAACCATCCGACCAGTATTCCGACCGGCGTGTTCCCGACGCAGGACGGCTTCATCAACATCGCCACGGCCGGCGAAGAGTTGTGGCATCGCCTCGCCGACGCGCTCGGCAGGCCCGGCCTCAAGACCGATCCCGCGTATGCCACCGCCGCGGCCCGACGCAAAAACCGCGACAAGCTCAACGCGCTCATCGCCGGCGTGACGCCTGGCAAAAGTTCGGCCGAATGGGTTGAACTCCTGACCAAAGCGGGCGTGCCCTCGGGTCCGATCAACAAGATGGACGAAGTCTTCGCCGATCCGCAGGTGCAGCACCTCAAGGTCGCGCGCAAGGTGAAGCACGCGCGGCTGGGCGAAATCGAGCTCGTCGGGCAGGTCGTGAACTTGTCGCGCACGCCTTGGGCGCTACGGCGCGCCTCGCCCGATCGCGGCGAGCACACCGACGAGGTGCTGCGCGAGCTCGGCTACGCCGAAACCGACATCGCCAAGCTCAAGCAGGACGGCGTGATCTAGAGCGTGGACTCATTAACGCGCAGCCACAGCCGTATTGATGCGAGCTGGACGAAGGCCAGGTAGTTCGCAGCGAGCTTGTCGTAACGCGTTGCGATCCGCCGACACTGTTTGATCCTATTGAAGAACCGTTCCACCAGGTTGCGGGCTCGGTAGAGATGCGGGCTGAAGCAGATCGACTCGTTGCGATTGCTTCTCGGCGGGATGTTGGCCCAAGGCCCCGCTTTGTGACGAGCGCTCTGATCCAATCGGCGTTATAACCCCGATCCGCGAGCAACATTGATCCAGTTTTCAGGCGAGATAGAAGGCTGCCTGCAAGCCGATTGTCATGCGCCTCACCGGCTGTCAGCGCGAGCCGCACCGGAAGCCCGTTGGTATCGACGACCGCATGAATCTTGCTGGTCAACCCGCCTCGTGACCGGCCCATCGACTGTCTTCTGTTTCGACCGATGCAGGCGCCGTGCTGATGCACGCGGACAATCGTCGTGTCGATCATCTGTACGGCCGCGTCATGGGCACGACCGAGTGCATTCATAATCCCGCCCCAGACGCCAGCCCGCCGCCAGCGAACGAAGCGATTGTAGCAGGTGGTGTACGGACCAAAACTGTCCGGCACGTCCCGCCATGGCGCCCCCGACTGCTACACCCAAAAGATGCCGTTGAGAACGCGGCGGTCGTTCACCCGTGCAACGCCACGCGGCTTGTTGGGCAACATCGACTTGATGGCAGCCCACTCGTGGTCGGTAAATTCATAGCGCATGATTCGAAACTCCCCATTGGGGAGCTTGAATCACACGCATGCGGCCTATCCCAATGCCTCTTTTTTTACCCCTCGCGCCCAGGCTCAGGTCCGCTTTCGGGGCGAAGCAGACATGACACGGCAGGCAAGACTGGTCGATCGGTCGAAAATGACCCTGGTTGTGTCCTTATCGGATCTGACGCGCTCCGGCCTTGTCCAGGGCTATAATCCGGATACGCTGGATCAGACTTGCGGGCTCCTAGGGGGTGCGGGATGACGCAAAATTCCAGGCCGCGCCGAGCCATTATTGTCGGCGGGTCCATTGCAGGCCTTTTCACCGCAGCGTTTCTTCGCCGACTTGGCTGGCGAGCCGATATCTATGAGCGCTCGTCCATCGAGTTGATCGGCCGTGGCGTTGGCATTTTTGCCACCCATCTGGAACTGCTTGAGGCTTTGGACAAGTGCGGTGCTGGTACGGTCGATATCGGCGTGATCGTTTACAAGCGGGTCACGTTTGATCGTAACGGCAGCGTCATCGCCGAAAAGCCACAGCTGCAGATCGTGACTTCCTGGGACCGACTACGGCAAGTCCTGCTGAAAGCCGCCGATCGACAACATTATCACTTTGGATACGTGTTCGACAGAGTGGAGCAGGACGGTAACGGCGTTGAGGTGCATTTCGCCAATGGCCGAAGAGAACGCGCCGATCTGCTCGTTGGCTGTGACGGATTTCGGTCCAGCGTTCGCGCATTCCTCGCGCCGCAAGTGCAGCCGAGCTACTCCGGTTATTACATCTGGCGAGGTGCGCCGAATGAATCTGACCTTTCGTCCGAAACCCGGCAGACCATGTTCCCCTACTACTCCTTTTTCCTTGCCGATCAGTTGCAGGCGCTCGGTTACCCGATCTCAGGAGCTGACGATGAACTGCGAACGGGTCACCGACGCTACAATTTCGGCTGGTATCGGTTGGCTGACGCCACAAGCCTGAAACAAATGTGTGTGGATGACGACGGACGGGAATACGAGTTTGGCGTTCCTCCACCGCTTGTCCGAAAAGAACTCATCGCGCAGATGTTTGCCGACGCCGAGACCTTGCTACCGCCGCAATATCTTGATTGCCTACGTCACATCGACCAGCCGTTCTTCACGCCGGTTTATGATTTCTGCTCGCCCACCTTAGTGTTTGGCCGTGTAGCCTTGGTAGGCGACGCAGCCTCTACACCGCGTCCGCACATGGGCTTTGGAGTGTCCAAAGCGGGTGCTGAAGCGCAAGCCTTGACGGATGCGCTTGCCAACTATGACGACATCGACCGAGCTTTGAATGCTTACAACGCCGCGCGTCAGCCGCTCAGCGAGCGCATCGTTTCACATGGGCAAAAGCTTGGTATGCAACTTGGCGTCGGTATAGAAACCGAGGAGGATCAGAGCTTCGCGAAATTGCTGCAGAGCCCTAAAGGAATCATGGATTACATCGCAATGCCGAATTTTCTGGATGCGCGGCCTTGACTTGGTTCCGCTCCGATGTCTGATCCAATCAGATCAGCACGTCTGGAATTGGGGCACATCGCGTCATTTTGCTGCGGCGCGATGATCCGGTCGCTTTTGGATAGAAGCAGACATTGGGCCGGCTTTTATGAGTACACGGCGTAGCCGCGGCTTATTGCGCTGCCGCCGGCGTGAAGCGCGCGAAATGACGGTAATGGTCGAGGCTGACGAAGATCAGCCAGCTTTCGCCCATGCCGCGCACGAAGATCAGCCGATGCGCGCCGCGATGGCCGCCGGCGTAATCGAGATCGGCTTCGACATAGCGGCCGCGCCATTGCGCCGGCAGGCGATGCTCGCGGTCGGTGTAACGATCGCCGCCGATCGCGTCG
>Ga0126371_10001512_pt1 | contig 19750 bp, 20 predicted proteins | sample PanSoiMetaPlot_4_FD_110145 | JGI IMG/M metagenome (GOLD analysis project Ga0126371, IMG submission 110145) | Tropical forest soil microbial communities from Panama - MetaG Plot_4 | ecosystem: Environmental > Terrestrial > Soil > Tropical forest > Bulk soil | place: Panama | collected 2016-02-17 | reverse complement strand
GCCCCGTTTTAACTACCGACAAGTTCCATGATTATCCAACCGACCTACGCTTCCCACACCGAGCCGCGTAAGCTACCCCGCGCGCAGACTCCCATGTCAAAAATGGGCCTCCGCTTCGAGCAGAACGTCGCGCGCAACCTGACCGCTCATCGCCCGCCCAACACGACCATCACCCGCAATCCCTGGTTCGAATACCTCGCCGGCGCCTCTACCGACCTCCAATACTGCTGTCCCGACATCTTAGTCGAAAGCGAAACATTCCCCGACTTCCTCATCGTCATCGAAATAAAGCGAACCTGGACTAGGCTCGCCCAAGCAAAGCTGCGCGAACTCTACGTCCCGGTCATTTCCCTCGCCACCGGACGGCCCGTTAAACCCCTAGTCATCGTCAATCTAATGACTCCCGAAGCGCCGATGCCTCAGCCGACGATCTCTTTTGCCCTCAGCACATCCGACCCACTCATCCAATTCCTCGGGCGGGCGCCAATCCGATGGACCTAAGCCAGACCGACCAGATCGACGCGGCAACTGTTAAACTTTGGCTCGACTGGGCCGGCGCGAAACTCATCTCGATGCCCGGCCAACGCAGCGGCCCGCGCGCTCCCCACGTGATCTGGCCCGAATACTCCCGAACGGCCGGCGAGGTCACCACCTTCCGCAATATCCCCCAACTCCGGGCGAACCCTCCAACAGGCGCGGAATATCAAATTATCGACCTCATCCTCGACCTGCCCAACGTGTGCGACAGACTCCTCGTCCGACGGATCGTCCGATGCCGGTCGCTGACTCATCCCATCCGCGGCAACCCACTTTACAACTGGACCCGCATTTCAGAACTTCTCGCAGTTAAGACCTATACCGTTAAGCGACTCTACAACGACGGGTTGGCCGAGATCGCGCGCAAGGCGAAACACGATGACGTATGCCGCATCGCAGCCTTTTTCGCGCAACTCAATGATTTCGCTTGACAGCCGGCAACCTTCCTTCATAGTTATCATACGATTTGCGCGCCGCTACTTGGCTGCGCTATCGTAGGTCTGGAGTGTTGAGGGCACTCGGGATCGAGAGTCGGAAAAACCTAGGGCGACGAGGGAAGCTAATTCTCTTGTCGCCCTTTTTTTAAGACTTAGGCGCGCAGCGCCGTCTACAGAAGCACGAAACCAGGACCACGAGCTAGGACCGCAAGGCACCCATCGTGGCGAAACATCGTGGCGAGACTCCCGCGCGCCCAGGAACACGAGTGGCGAAAGGCGAAAGGCTAAGTTTTGGCTGAATACGAGCGACCTTATCTCTATCCCAAACAGGCGGCGGCCATCTTCAGTCCCAAGCGCTGGAGCCTGTGCGAAGCGTCGACCAAGTCCGGCAAAACGGTCGCCTCGATCGCGCGGATCGTCGAATGGGGCCTCCAGGGGGCGCCCGGTCAGAACTACTGGTGGGTGGCCCCGATTTCGCCGCAGGCGCGGATCGCCTTCTCCCGCATCAAACAATACCTGACGCCCGGCACCTTCGTGGCGCGCGAAACGCCCGAACCGAGCCTGACCCTAATCTCCGGCCCCGTCCTCACCTTCAAATCGGCCGACAATCCCGACTCACTCTACGGCGAAGACGTTTATGGGGTTATTATCGACGAGGCGTCGCGCTCGAAAGATACGGCGTGGCACGCGGTTCGATCGACGCTCACCGCGACGCGCGGGCCGGCCGTCATCATCGGGAACGTCAAGGGGCGGCGGAATTGGTTCTGGGAATTCTGCCGACGCGTTGAGGCGGGTGGCGAGCCCAACGGCCATTATATGAAGATAACTTGGCGCGACGCAGTGGCGGCCAACGTTCTCGACTTGGAGGAGATCGAAGACGCAAGAAGAAACTTGCCGGAAAACGTCTTCCGCGAACTCTACGAGGCCGAAGCGTCCGACGACGGGGCGAATCCCTTCGGCGAAACGCATATCCTAGCCTGTGTTTCGGAACGGTTGTCTGACGCGCCGCCCGTCGCTTTCGGCATAGACCTCGCCAAGCGGCAAGACTGGTTGGTCGTTATCGGACTTGACGCGTCGGGCCGTGCTTGCGTGTTCCAGCGTTGGCGCGACGTTCCCTGGCGCGAATCTATCCGACGTATTCACTCCATCGTCGGCGAGGACGTGCCGGCCCTAGTCGACTCCACGGGCGTTGGCGATCCGGTTCTGGAGGAGCTTCAGGTCGGCCACGGCAACTTCCGCGGGTATGTGTTCTCGACAGTTTCTAAACAGCGGCTGATGGAGGGCCTTGCCGTCTCGATCCAGGGGCGCGAGATCTCCTATCCCGACGGGCCAATCAAGAACGAATTATTAACCTTCGAATATGAAACGTCCCGGACGGGGGTCCGATATTCCGCCCCGATGGGGTATAACGATGATTGCGTCTGCTCGCTGGCCCTGGCGCGCCAACAACTGACCGAGACCGCCCCCGGCGCCGCCATCATCGAATTCTATCAAAACCAGTCCGAGCTGGCGGCGGCTCGCGCCAGAAGCGAACTTGCGAAGGACTCCGGTCTAGTCTCGGCCGGGAACGTGAGTGCGGAATTCGTCCAGAAATTGCGTGGGCTGGACGATGACCTAATTCTTTCTCGTGCCGAGACTATCGACAACGAACTGACCGCCCTTTATAACGAAACCATGGGGAAATATAATGCGCCGAGTCGGGTGTGCGCGCGCTGCGTAAAGGCGATCCCCGAGACAAGCTACCTTACCGACGGCGTATTGTTCTGGCACCAAGGGTGTGCCTAGCATTTTGTCGCGCGCCGCTGTTTGTGCTCGTGTGCAAGAGGTGGTAGGCTAAGCTCGCGGACGCCTTGGGTTCCGGATGTCGGGGGCGTGGGAAAACCGAAGCCGACCGAACCACGGGCCTTACAGGATGGAGTTAATGGCATGAAAGGAGATTTGAGATTAGTTGAGGCTGGAAATCCCAGCGAACTCTGGCATGCCTTGGCCGCTCAATACGGACTGGAAGCGGAGGCCGTTGAGAGAAAGGCCAAGGTTGCATATTCGTGGCGAGGCGCAATTCCCGTTTGGGAGAATTGTTCCGAAGAGGTTAGAGATTTCATGCGATACCAGACCGTCCTGGCGGTCGTAACCGAGTGACTGTTCAGATCGAGCGGGGAACCTCGTTAAACTCCCTAACGTTCAGCACCGGATCAGAAGAAGCTCGACGGATGAAGGGATGTGGCTTGGAACTGAATGAGGCCCGAGCCTGGCAATGCGCCGTCTCACCGATCGTACTGAAAGTATCTGATTGGGTTAAGCCACGGTCCTTGACCGAATGCTATAATGGCCCGGACAGCAAGCTAAGCGAGAGCAAGCTAAGCGAGCTAAGCTAGCTAGTGAAGCTAAGCAAAGCAAGCCCTTGGGTAGCCTAAGTACCGTGTGTATTTGGGCGTCTACCCATTATTCGACCGCTTTGGTCAATTTGATTTGATTTGATTTTGAGGTTTATTTTCTTCTCTTTCCGGAGGAAACCCTGGTGAGGAAACTCTTGGTTGTCGCTGCGTTGATGGGACTCTCGGCTTGTGTCGCGGCGCCCGCAGCGCCGATCGTCCCTGTTGCCGAGGTCCAGCCGGTTCCAGTCCCCACTCCGATGCCACCGCCGCCGATTATGGCGCCAATTCCGCCCGTCGAGGCGATCCCCTACCGCCCCCGACTTCATCGCCATTATCGCCACCACCGCCACCATTGCCACGTCCGCCGCGACCGCTACGGCCGGCATTGTTGGTAGGGAGGGAGAAGTCTGATGCGCCTTTTCGGAACTGTGAATGGCAGGCCGGCGATCTGCGTCGGCTATGTTCAGGGCAAATCGCAAGTTCTCGCCGTTTGTCTCGTGTCGGATACGCCCCACCCGGTTGACGTTCCGCTCATTGACTTCCTTCTCCCCCGCATGCCGAGGAAACTCCGGCATAAAATCCATGCGTATGTTAAGCAGCAGACCAAGCTGGCGCAAAAGGCCCTGATCGAAGCTCCCGCCGACGCTCCTGTCTCGCATTGAGGAATTTGTTCCTTGAGGTCTAGAGATATTCCGTTCGACGAGTGGTATCGGCATCAACAAAATCTGAACAAAGCGCCGTCCGCGAACGGCAACAGGTCGCCGATCAGTCCGGGCGCGGGAATGCTCGGACCTCAAGCGCCCCGGTACGGTACGACAGCTACTTATCCCCCACCCAATGCGGGAACCTTCGGGCCGCAACTAATCGGCCCGTCCGATTCGAAATATACCGATCAACGTCCCCAAGGCTCGCCCCAGCAATGGGTTGACGACGTTGACATGCAGAGCAATTTCTTCTCGCCGTTTCAGCCGATCTGGCCGTTTGGCCCACCCAACATCGAAACCCCGCGCGAGTGGGATTATCCGGTCGGCTACAACCTCCAGTTCATCCAGCCAAGAATAAACCTAATGGCGATGTTGCGCGGCATGGCGCGGACCTGGGGCGTTTTAGCGGCGATCATCGCCACCCGTCAGGATCAGCTCCTGCGCATTCCGTGGACGATCCAGAAGAAGGGCAAGCCGTCGCTGCGCTCGCCGTTCGTCGACGAGATGCAACAATTTTTCAAACGACCGGATGGGAAGCTGTATTATTCTCAATGGGCGCGGAAGCTTCTTTACGATTTGCTCGAACTCGACGCACCGTGCATCTACTTCGCGCGCGACCGCAAAGGGCGCCCGCTGGCGGCGGAGGTCATCTCCGGCCAGACCATCTTCCCAATCATCGACGATGCGGGGCGCCGGCCGGACTCAATCGTCGAGATCGACGAGGATGGGTTAACCTACATTCGTCGGCAGCCCGCGTTCCAACAGATAATTAAAGGTCTTCCGCTCATCGACTTCGACGAGTCGGAACTAATGTACGTGCCGATGCGGGTACGGCCCGACATGCCCATGTTCGGCTATCCGCCGACGGAGCAAATTCTTGTCGAGACGAGCGAGGCGATCAGGAAGACCTTCTATCAGTTAAATTTCTGGGCCGAGGGAACCATTCCCGACCTAATCGTCACGGTTCCTAAGGAATGGACGCCGCGGCAGATTGCGATGTTCCAGGCCCATTTCGACGCCATGTTGAGCGGAAACCTCAGGCAGAAAACCAAGGTCCGGTTCCTACCCGGCGACATGAAGCCATTCGATGTTAAGAATTCGAGCGGCGAGAGTTTGTGGTCCCAGCGCGACGAGACCCTCATCCGGCTCGCCTGCTATGCCTACTCCGTCAGTCCAGCCCCGTTCATTAAGATGATGAACCGCTCGACGGCGCAGAACGCGCAGCAGATGGCGGAAGAAGAGGGACTTTATCCCCTCATGTCCTATTGGAAGGACAACATTCTCGACCCGATTATCCAGGAACGGTTTGGGTACGATGATGTTGAGGCGATTTTTCTGCCGAAGCCCGAACCTGACCAGGAAAAAGCCGCCACAATCCATCAGATTAAGATAAAGACGGGCGAGATGTCGATTAACGAGGCCAGGGAAGAGGCGGGATTTGAACCGATCCCCAACGGCGATCAGCACCTGATCTACGTGGGTAATGCGGTTATTCCGCTCTCAGCGGCGGTTAGCGGCGCGGCGCTACCGTCACCTGGAGGCGGGGCCGGCGGGCCAAGTCACCCCCCTGTCAGTGACCACGGTTCTCCGGCCCCAAGCTCTGAGCGTCAGTCGCGTGTGCCGATGCGCGGGCCGGCAAGTTCAAGTCCCACGGCCGAACCAACCCCCTCACCGACGGCAACGGCGAAACTTCTGACGCGGGGCGAAATTCGTGACGCAGCGCGAGGCGCCACCGAAGACTTAGACACCCTGAGCCAAAACCAAATAAATGCTGGAAACTACCCCAAGGGACATCTAAGTCTCTACGGGTTGGATATTTCGATTGAGAACGACCGGGGCTCGAAGCGGGGCGAGAAGACCCAGGCCGGCAAGAAAGAGTTCGTCACGATGCCGGCGCCCTACGGTTATATTCGCGGCACGATCGGCGCCGACAAGTCCCAACTCGACGTTTACATCGGGAAGAGTCCTAAATCGAACCGGGTCTGGATCGTCGATCAGAACAAGGTTAAGCCCTCGGGTAAGGTCAAAGGTTTCGACGAGCATAAGATTTTCCTTGCCTACAAGTCGGCGAAAAAAGTCCTGAAGGATTACTTGTCGTCGCATTTCGACGGCCACGGGCGCGAGCGCATGACGGCCCTGACGGAACTCTCAATCCCAGAATTCAAGTCGTGGTTGAAGAGTGGTGATACGACTGAGCCGGTCGCCGATCAGGGCTTCGGTCGGGTTGTGGCCCGATCTGGCGACCTCACGAAGCTAGACACCATCTCGACCTCGACGAATTTGCTCTCTCGTGGCGGACCTAGGCCGAAATCGACGAAGAAGAAAAAAGCGAAAAAACGATCGGGTTCGCGCTGGCTAGAACTTCGAGCTTAAGGATCGGCTGACATGGCAACTTCAATCCTGAGCCTACCTAATCGTCAGGGCATTATTCGGGGCGATTATGGGATTTACGTCATCCCGGCGAGCGGGATCGTTACGGTCGATTCGCGCGACGTGCCTGTTTTGCTCGCCGCTGGCGCGACCTTTATCGGCCAAGTCTCCACCGGCGTCATTGCCTCGCTGAAGGGTTGCGTTAGTAATCGGGTCGGCGACCAGCCGATGAGCATGTCTATTCCGCTAACGCAGCCGTATGTTGTCGAGACGCTTTACATTCTGAATGCGAGCGTCTTGCCACAGAACAACGGCAATCTGGCGATCTACAACCAACCCAATCGTGGCGGCTCTAGCATCGTCAGTCTAGGCCCCTCCCTAGTAAACCCGACCGATTTGAACAACACCCAGGCAATACCAACATCATACCAGATCGGCCAACTCTACGCAAATATGACGCCGTCGGGGCTGCCCGGAACGTTCGATGTTTTGGTCGTCGGCCAACCACTTATCTACTAATCGAAGGGAAGAGTTCAATGGCTCAGGTTATTATGAGCGCCGGCGGCGCCGGTGGCGTTATCCAGGGCGAATTCGGGACTTATATCGTCGGCCCGAGCGGGCTGGTGACGGTTGACTCGCGCGATGTGACGCGCCTGCTCGCCCTAGGTATGGCCTACATAACGGGCCGGTCCAACTACCAACAGGTTCCCACGCCGCGTGGCGCGACGGCGGCGAGAATTGTGGCGTCAGTCAATATGGCGAACGGCACCCTGACGATCGCCAACCAGCCCGATACGCCGCGACAACTTGCCGTTCGAGTCGATCCGAGTTCGGTGGCGATCACGGGCGGACTTTGCACGATAACCTACCCCGCGAATGACGGAACGACGCAGGTCGACGCGTTAAGTCTCGCTACGCCGGCGAACACCGTCCTTACAATAAACACTTCTAAGGGCGCGATGCGGGTGACGTCGGCAGTTGTGTCCGGCCTGGCGGGTGGCGCGACGCCGAAGATCGAGATCGCCGATACGAATTTCCTTGCGCTCCCGGTCGATCAGGGCTTTGCGAACTTCGCCCTTCTTAAAGAGAACGTTGGTGGGGCGGACGAGGCCCTCGGAACCGTCAATGCGAGCGCCGCGGCGGTTTCGCCGACCACAGCCCCGAACGGGACTAACATCTACGGCTTCGGCTATTCCTACGCGGCGCCCAACATCTAAGGGAGAATTCTCCGTGAGTCGAGTGGCAGAACTTGTCGCCCTGGGAAATCAGTTCATTTCTCGGGGCGATTTGGTCGCGGCGCGGTTTCATTACCAGGCGGCGCTGTCACTCGATCCCGGCAACATTATCGCCCTGAGCAACTTAGCCGCGAGCGCCGGCGGAAGTCACGACACGCGACTTAAGCTCTCTGCCGTTAGTATCTTTCGGCGAATTCTAAGCCTCGATCCTGAGAACGTCCACGCGACTAATAACTTGGGCACGCTCCTTATGCAACTGGAGCGGTATGACGAGGCTAAGGAGGTAATGCTGCGGGCCGCCCGGTTGTCGCCCGATGTCGTGCCGACTTGGCACAATCTCGCCCTGCTGATGAACCGGCTTGGCGATTACGAGGCCGGATTGAAATATCTCGACGAGGTTGAGGGGCTTGGCTATTCGAGTCCACAAATCGACAACGACCGGGCGCATCTGCTTCTGAGTCTGGGCCGATTTCGCGACGCCTACCCATTCTACGAGGCGCGGTGGTGGCAACTAAACCATCTTCCGCCATGGGACTTTCACATTCCCGAATGGGCGGGCGAGAACATCGAGAACAAGAAAGTCTTGGTTCATGCTGAACAAGGTCAGGGCGATACCTTTATGACCGTACGGTTTCTTGAGGAAATTTCTTCGTCGAAGGTTGTTCTGGCGGTTCAGGGCGGAATGATCGACCTATTCAACATTCAAGACTGGAACGACGTTGATGTTGTTGACGTGATGAACCCCTTCACCAGTCATAGTCCTGAGTCCTTCAGTTTCCACATTCCGCTGATGGGTCTGATGCGGTGGCTTAATATTGATCCGGGCGACATTAATCCTAAGCCGTATCTTTCCGCGCCGAAGATAACGCTTCCGCCGCCCCTTCCCGACAGCAACTACTTCAACGTGGGGATTTGTTGGGCGTCCGGGACGCATGGCGAGGAATTCGATCGGCGGCGGCGCGTTAGCGATTTGAGTCTCTGGCTTAAGTTGGCGGAGAATGCGAAGGTCAGGCTCTGGAGCCTCTATCGCGGGATCGGCGAGGACGAGGTGGAGAGGATCGGCGCCGACGCACTGATCGCCACACCCATTTTGAGTTATAAGTCCTGGTCCGAGACGGCGGCCCTGATTTCCCGACTTGATTTGGTTATCTCGGTTGATACGGCGATAGTCCATCTTGCTGCGGCGATGGGAAAGCCGACGTGGCTCCTGTCCCAATACGATCATTGTTGGCGGTGGCTGGGGATCGAAACCGGAGTCGGGCTGCCATGGTACAACTGCTTGAAAATCATATGCGCCGAGAAATCTGGCGACTGGGAAAATCAGATCCAAATCGCGTCGAATTGGCTAGAAGATTTCCTGAAGGGCGACTTAGGGAAGGGTTTGTCGATAAGAGATCGGCTCGCCGCGTGAGGGCGCGAACGGCCCGTCCGTTACCGTTTGTGCTGGCCGCCGCCGAAACCGGGCCGATGATCGTCTCCTACCTCGACTATAACATGGTTTCGAGTGGAGCCTATGGGGTTGGGAGTCAGATACTGACGCGCGGCGCCTACGATCCTGAGGAAATCGCGCTGGTTTTGGATATTCTTGACCAATTGCGAGTCGATCGCGGCGATAGCATCGTGGCATTTGATGTCGGGGCCAACATCGGGGTTCACACTTTGGCGATGGCCGGTCATATGACGGGATGGGGGAACGTCGTCGCGATCGAACCGCAAGAGCGGATTTACTACGCGCTTTGCGGAAATATCGCCCTCAGCAATCTATTCAATGCGAGCGCGATCCTCGGACTCGTCGGGGCGGTTTCCGGCTTTGTGGGCGTTCCGCAGGCCAACTTTACGCGCCACGGCAGCTACGGGTCGGTTGAGATGCGGTTTAGCCCGAGTGCCGAGTTCATCGGCCAGACGATCTCCTACGACGCAAGGAACCTGAAACTAACGCAGAAGTATTCGATTGACGAACTCACCATCCGGTCGAATGGGAGAGTCGATTTCCTAAAGATTGATGTCGAGGGCATGGAACTCGACGTGCTCGAAGGGGCGAAAGAGGCGATCGAGAAGTTCCGGCCGGTAATTCTCGCTGAGTGGATTAAGAGCGGCCAGAAGCCGATTGACGACTTCCTCTTGCCGCTGAATTACGAAACTTCGCGCGTTTCCGCTAACGTTCTTGCCAAGCCGAAAGGGAGCTGAAAATGGCGACGGTAACTAAACTGGTTAGTGGCCAGACCACAACCTATACGGTCACGGATGCGACTGGCGTACAAGGCACCATTGCGACAACGGTAGGCCCGACGTCGGGAAATACGACCACTATCGCGGCGACCGGGCTGCATAACGACGGTCTCATGATGATGGTGAATTTGCTAGGTCAGCTTCAGATCGGCATTCTGCCGGGGTCTGGCGCTCAGGGGCTCCTTCCCTAGACCTAGCTTTGCGTGGCTTGACCCGGTCGAGAGTGAAAGGGGCGAGGAAGATGACCAACCCTACCAGTTCTGATTTTTCCTTCTTCGTCCCGATCGCGAAGGTCGATAAGGAGCGCCGCCAAGTGAGCGGCTACGCCTCGACGCCAACGCTCGACATGGACGGGGAAATCGTCAGTCTCGACGCGGTGAAGACCGCCCTGCCGTCGTATATGGCGTGGCGGAACATAAGAGAGATGCACATGCCGTCGGCGGTTGGCGTCGCCAAGGAGGCCAACGTAGACGAGGTGGGCCTGTTTCTCTCGGCGAAAATTATCGACGATGAAGCCTGGAAGAAATGTGTTGAGGGCGTTTATAAGGGGTTCTCGATCGGCGGACGTAAGCTCGCCAAGACCGGCAACACGATTTCGGCGATTGAGTTGGTCGAAATCTCCGTCGTGGACCGACCGGCGAACCCAGATTGTAAATTCGAGGTTCAGAAGGGGGCCAAAAGTGGCGAAAGTTCCGCCGCCTACCTGGTTAAGATGCGCGATCGGCGCGACGCGAGCGAGAAGGCGATTGATTTGATGGCTAAGGCGGTCAGAACGATTGCTAAGGCTAAGCGGGGTGGGACTGGTGACGGAGTTAGCGATCCTGATCCGGTCACGATCGGCTCGAACGAGGTTACTGATCCGCCGGCGGCCCGCGACGGGTTTTCTCTTCCCGCGCCAGTCAAGTGCGCCGCGCACGGAGTTCTGGACTGCAAGAAATGTATGAAAGCGGCAAGGAAGGCTAGGAAGGCGGCCCAATTCCAGACTCAAGTTCAAAAGCTTAACGAGTTTGAGAAGCGCGATTTTTCAGCTTCGGAACGGCGAACCGCCGCCCAGACTGGCGCCGCCATGTCCGACGGCAGCTTTCCAATCTACAACGCGAAAGATTTAGAAAACGCCATTAGGTTGGCCGGCCACGCGTCGAATCCTGCTAAGGCCAAGGCGCATATCAAATCGCGGGCGCGCAGTCTCGGTCTGACGGGAAATCTCCCTGACGATTGGGGCGGCGGCTCGAAGAAACTTGCTAAAAGACTTCTGAAGGCCGAAACCATTCTCAAAGGTCTGGAGCTTGGCGGCGCGACGGCGTCTTCAAATCTCTTGGCGGAACCCGCCTTCCTGACCCTAAAATCCGCCAATGTTGGGGGAAGGGTTGAGTCCGGCCGTGAGCTTGACCTTTCGGCGCGGGAAACGCCACAGGAGGGCGGAAAGAATTCAGGAAAAGTTTCGGGTATTTTCTCCAAGAAAGAGAATAGAGTCCTAAAACGTATGGGGGTCGCTGGTTCGCTCGCCTATTGCTTCGACTCGATCAGATCGGCTCAACGAAGTCTTCTGCTAGAGGCTAAGCAAGAAGGTGGGGACATGAAGGACAATGGGCTGGCCGAGAAGTTAGGTCAGCTCGCACAAGGTTTGGCCGCGGTCATCGGCCAAAAGGCGGAACACGAAGGCGCCGAGGCGTTGGACATGACTGATGCCGATGACCAAGGTTTCAACTCTATGTTGGAGGCATTTGCAATGAGCGCAGGAAGTGGCGAAAAAGGCGGCCCCAAGGACAATAGTGAACTGTCGAAGGTTTTGGCGAATTTAATCAAGGCGGGAAGTTCCCGCCAACCGTCGCGGTTTCAGCACCTTCAGATCGCGCGGACGAACATGAAGAAGGCGAAGAAGTCGCGGAAGGAGGCGGCGGGCGCAATTCGCGACGCGCATGCCATGCACAAGGCGGCGTACCTGGCGAAGGCCGGTAAGTCGAGCAAGGCACCGGCGGATGGCGAGTTCGATCATCAGGGCGCGATGGAGAAGCTCCAGAAGGCGTATAATGCGCTGGAGTCGGCCAAGACGTTCTCAAAAGCGGCGGATATTCACCTTCAGAAGGCGGCGTCGAGGTCGGGCCAGCGCGGCCAGGAAGTTTCCGACCCGGACGCCGGTTTCTATGAAGTCCCGCCAGGGATTAAAGACCTGTCGAGCGGCGAGATGGCGACGGCCGGTCCGGGTTCGACAACGTCGGGAACCGCCCCATATGTTCATGATTTGATTACGCCGCTGTCGGGCAAATCCGCCAAAATCCCCCTGGCGATGAAAGGCTATATTAGTCAGGAACATGCTGACGCCCTCGCGCGTGCGGCGGCCGCCGAGGCTGAGTCGGCGATTTTGAAAAATCTGCCGGTGTCGGGAGGCAAACGGCCTTATGCTTTTGACACTACTGGCGGAACCGGGCGGCTCGAACCTTCCGACCCAACCACCGCATTGCTGAAGAATGCGAAGGTGGTTGAGGGCGTCAACATGCGCGCCCTGGGCTCCGACGATGAGACAACGCGGACCAAAGCCGTCGGCAAGATGATCGGCAATATGATTGTCAATGGGGTGGGCGCGAAGAGCGTATTTGATCCGAAGTTCCACGGCACTGCTGGGGGGCATCCAGGCGGAGGTTGAGTCCCACTTCGCTCCGATGCTTTCTTCTTCTCTAATTGAAGGACTTGACTATGGCTCCGTTTGATGTTGTGCCCTACACGGGTGACTTGGGACTCGGCAACGAGTTCGTCAATGCGCTGGTTAACAGCGACAACTTCGCTGATGGGATCGCCAAACGTCTCGGTATCGACGAAATATTGTCGAAAGCTGATACGGTTTCTCAGGCGACGAACCTTCTCTACTACGATCTGAGTCCGATGATTCAGATGCTGTATCCGTATCGGGAGTTGATCCCCTGCATCTCGCGTCTGCCGCGCGTGTCGGGTAATGGCGGCGCCGCCTTCCATTGGAAGCGCGTTACCGCGATCAATACCAACGGCGTCTCGTCCGGCGTTAGCGAGGGTAATCGCGGGTCGCGAATTGTCATCAACGAACAGGATATGTTGGCCCAGTTCAAGACGTTGGGCTACGAGGCGTCGGTTACGTTCGAGGCACGCCTGGGGGCAAGGGGTCTCGACCCGGAGGTTCTCGGCATCTCGGTTCAGAGCGCCTTGCGGTCGCTGATGATCGACGAGGAGAAAATCCTCATTAATGCGAACGCCACGATGCCGCTTGGCACCACCCCGACGCCCGGACTTACTCAGGGCGCTGTTAGCGGCGTCACGGGCACGTTTACGGGCCAGATCTGGGTGGTGGCGGTCGCGCTGACCGGCCAGGGCGTCTCAAACTACCAACCGTATAATTCCGCCACGGGTCTTGGTGGCGTTCAAGGTCAGGTGACGAAGATCAATGCCGACGGGAGTTCGGACACCTATGGGGCCGGTTCGGCCCGACCGTCAGCAATCGGAACCATTACGCCAACGGGCACGAACTGCGTGACGGCAGCGGTTACGCCGGCTGTTGCGGGCGCCCAGGCGTATGCGTGGTACGTTGGGTCGGCAAACAATGCCGCCCAGATGTATCTGGCGGGCATTACGCCGTCCAATCAGGCGATCTTCTCGCGGGTTCCGGCGGCGACGGCCCAACCGTTGTCGGCTCTCTACGTGTCGGGAAATCCGCAAGATAATAGCGTGAACGCATTACTTCCGGACGGGATTATTCCGCAGATTTTCGGGACCATTACCGGGCCTGATCCGGGCCGGTTTATGGCGACGAATGCTTCCATTCCGGCCGGGGTTGGCGTCACGTCGAGCGGCGCGTTGGTCTACACTCTCGCAAGTGGCAATACCGGGCTGACGATTGCCGGTTCGTCGATTATCGAGTTCGACACCCTGATGCGGGCCGCCTGGGAGCAGTATAAGGTCGGCTTCGACCGCATTCTGGTTTCGAGCGCCGACATGATGGACACGTTCGGCTCGATGTTGAACCAGTCGTCGGCCGCGAACCTCTATCGGATACTTTTCGACGCTGATGAGGTCACGGGCCGGATCGTCGCGGGCCGGAAAGTAACCTCCTACCAGAACAAATTTACCAATAAGGTTCTGGATGTTGAGGTCCATCCGTGGCTCGCGCCGGGAACGATTATCTTCTGGTCGGATAGGTCGCCCTATGAGTTGTCGAATGTGGCGAATTTGATTGAGGCCCGCGTTCGCCAAGACTATTATCAAATCCAGTGGCCGTGGCGCTCGCGCCGGTACGAGTATGGCGTGTATGTCGATGAGACGTTCCCGATCTACTTTACGCCGGCGTTCGCACTCATCACGAACAAAAATCCAAGCTCAGGCACGTTCGTCTTTTAGGGTCGGAAACAGTTGTCGGAGTTCTTAGGATGAAGAAGCTGTTTCTAACTTTGGGTCTGGGTCTGTTGGTGGGGGCTTCGGCCCCCACGTTCGCCCAGCAGAACTATCCGACGCCACAAGCGGGCGTCATGGTGCCGGGAACGGCACAACTGGTGCCGCAAAGTCAGAATTCGGCCGGCCAGTGGATTTTCGCGCCCGCTACAGCGAACAACCCGAGCTACGTCGGCGTCTCGCCGAATAGCTGTTGTTTGTTGACGGTTGGGACGCCGGGAACGCCCTCGTCCCAGGTTGTGAGTATTCAGGGCGTCGGGCTCGGCACGCCCATTCCGACCTTGCCAACCGCGGCTCCGTCCGGCGGGGCGAACTATACGAACATTACGACCCTGGCGACGACAGTCGTTAAGAGCGGACCGGGCGTTCTTTACGCGGTTACGATCAACTCCAAAGGTGCCACGTCGAATACGGCGAAGCTCTACGATAATACCGCGGCGAGCGGCACGACGATCGGCACGCTCGATACGACTTCGGGCGTGGGCGGCATGAGTTACGGGATTTACGGGGTAAATTTTCTAAATGGCCTTACGGTTGTGACTGCCGCTGGGACCGCAGCCGACATTACGGTAGTCTGGAAGTAGCGCCCAGGGATGAGAAAAACAAAATCATCTGCGTTGGCGTTGTCGGCATGCCTGACGCTAAGCTCTGCTGCGTCTGGTCAAAGTCCTGCTGGCTTTTTCGTCAACCCTAATTCGCCCCCAAGTCCCGACTTGAGTATTGATTTTGTGGGGAATTTCTCCCCGCAGGGAAACATTTCGTCGGTCTTAACCACGTCGCGCAATTCGATCAAGACTTGCGATGATTTGAACGGTTATTGGCATCAAGTGCCGGCGAACGTCCTTTGTTATTCGAACAAAGGGGCGCTGATTGAGGAGAGCCGGACTAATTCGATCCGAAACAATACGATGACGGGTGCGGCGACCGGAACGCCGGGGACGCCGCCGACGAATTGGGTTGGTCCTACCTACACTGCCAATCAAGGAACATTAGCTACTCAGATCACTGCGATTAGCAATCAAAACGGCATTGCTTATATAGGATTACGTCTGTTCGGCACGCCAGCGGGCGCAGGAACAATGCAACTCCGCTTTGAAGCCAATACGCAGATTGTGGCGACGCAGAACCAGACGTGGACCGGATCAGTCTATGAGTCCGTGATTGGCGGCACGACAACTAATATATCATCCTTCTCTCTTTCGGTACGGGAACTTGGGGCGGCAGGCGCATTCATTGCTGATTTCCCTGTCGTGTTTAATCCCGGCAACGGCCTATCGACCCTTGGAGCAAGCAGGTCGGGTATTGCTGCTACACTCAATAACGCATCAACGGCATTCGTCAGTTCACTGATAAATATCTCGTATTCCGCGGCAGTAGCAACGGACGTTACGATTGCTGTTGGCTGGCCCCAGCTTGAACTAGGCTCGTTTGCCACGTCGCCAATCCCGACAACCAACGCAGCGGTGACGCGCGCGGTGGACCTTGTCAAAGCCACCAACCTGCCGGCGACGATTGGAACGTCACGGACGCTTTTTGCGCGGTTTCTCGATCCTCCGGCGGTAGCGAGCGGCGCTACCGCGATCCTTGATATGAGTACCGACGGTAATAATCGTGATGATCTCTTTGTGGCTTCTGCAACTGGCAAGAATGCAAGTGGCAATACCCTGAATGCTGCAAGTAATCTTGGGCGGGTGGACTCCGCGACGCCTTACGTTCTTGGTCAGTCGGCGAAGGCTGCGTATGTCACGTCGCCTAGCAGCCGTTTCGTCGTGGCTAATGGCGTTGTGGGCGGATCGTCGACGAATACAGGTTCGCCGCCAGTGTCGCAGATTTTGATTGGCGCTCAAGGCGGTCCGACAAATTACGCCGACACCTACATACAACAAATACAACTGTGGGCCAACCAAGCCCTCACCCCGGCGCAACTGCAAGTGCTGACTTCGCCATGAAACGGCTTTTGGTTATTGCTGGCGCGGTGGGGATGGCCGCCAGCGCGGCGCTCGCCCAGACCCAAATCTCCGGCTTCATCAATCCCAACACGGTTCCGAGTCCCGATTTGAGTATTGACTTTGCGGCGAACTATTCGCCACAAGGATCAATCGGGAATCTGATTACTACGTCGCGCAATTCGATCGGTACGGCGAGTGACGCGGCGGGAAATTGGTACACGTTTGGGGTCAATGTCCCGCGGATCACCAACCAAGGCATTTTGATTGAAGAACAGCGGGTCAACAGCGTCCCGAACAATACCAATGTTGGCGCGGTAACTGGCTCGCCGGGGACACTACCGACTGCGTGGGGTGTCAACAGCAACGGCACAACACGGACGATTGTTGATCTAAATACCGTCAACGGCGTTAACACGAGCAATTATAACCTTACAGGGACAACCGGTAGTAACTTTTCTCTGGTTAGCTTTACAGGACTAGGTACGGGCGGAATAGCTGCCTTGCCGGGGCAGGTTTGGACCGGGAGCATATTCCTCGCAAACACCGGCAGCGCCTATTCGCCGAACATCTCAACCGTTCAGTTGACTGTTAAGCAATACAATAGCAGCGGTACCGGCATTGGTAATTTAGGCGGGGCCAATATAATAAGCCAAGTTACCAATTCCTTAACGCGATTTACTTTCACCACAACGCCACTAGTTGCGAATACCGCTTTTATTGATTTTGAACTCGATTTCCTCTATACGTCGGGTTCGACGCAGAATTTCTCATTTCGAATTGGTTGGCCCCAACTTGAACTTGGCACGTTCGCCACGTCGCCCATCCCGACGACCAATTCGGCGGTAACGCGGCAGGCGGATGGGATAGTTCCAACCACCTTCCCGACACCTGGCGCGGGGTTCAGCTACGCTACACATTCTGTTCCCGAAATTCCTACGTCGATAGCTACTTCAGCCGGGGTAATTTCGTTCGCAAACGGGGCGAACAACAATAATAAGGTCGAAACCCAGTGGCAAACCGGGGCGCCGAATGTTCTTTCTACGTCTAGTAACGGTTCTGGTGGGGGAATAACTGGCCCGACGTGGAATCCGGGAGTTAATTACGGGGTAGCTGTAGCGATGGATGGGGTTAGTACCCTATCTGCGGCGATTAACTCAACATTGTTCACTTCCCCTGTCCCAAGCCAACCCGTAGGGCCGATTAACAATATCCACTTCGGCGCGCATCCAGGCGGCGGCGGACTATTGGATGGCTATTTAACCAACGTTAAAATCTGGTACAACACCGTGCTGAATAGTGGGCAATTGATTGCGGCGTCGCAATGAAGAAACAAGCTGTAGTTGTCGGGTTGGTTGCGGCGCTTGGGGCGGCTGTCCCGGCGTGGGGTTTCTTCGGCATCGTGCCCGCGCCTGACCTGTCACTTGACTTCGTTGCGAATTATTCGCCGCAAGGGACGATTTCAAGTCTGATTACGACGACGCGCAATTCGATTGGCACCGCGAGCGACGTCGCGGGCAATTGGTATCGCTTCGCCAACAATATCCCACGGATCACCAATCAAGGTCTCTTAGTCGAGGAAGCGCGGACGAACTCGATACGTAATAACTCGATGGTCGGGGCGGTTGTTGGTACGCCTGGAACGCCGCCGACTAATTGGACAATAATTCAGCCAAGCACACTGGCCGCTCAGATCGTAGCAATTGGAACGGTTCAAGGTATAAATTATATTGATGTTCGTTGGTCCGGGACGCCCAATGCTACGAACCAGCAATCATTGATAGTATTTGAGAATGGCAGTAGCATTGCGGCGTCGAACGGCCAGGTTTGGAGCAATTCGGCCTTTATTGGATTGACCGCAGGTTCTACAGCGAATGTAACTAATTTCAAACTTGATCTAGAAGAGCTTCCGTCAGGGAATCAACATGTAACGAATTTCACACCAACGGCAACATTTACAAGGATAATAGCGTTTGCTCTGACATTGAACCAGGCAAATACAACCAATATAACGTCTCGATTGTTGGTTAATCTAACCAGCGGGCAGCCCGTTGATATCACGTTGCGATTTGGGTGGCCGCAGGTCGAGCTTGGTGCCTCCGCGACCTCGCCGATTCCGACGACCAACGCGGCGGTGACGCGAGCGGCGGACAACATCAAAGCGACCAATCCGCCGACACTCGGAACCAACGGGACATTGTATTCGGCATTTACGCCGCAAGCGCCTCTCTCATATGGCGCAAATCAGATAGTGATCGAGGCCGACGACGGCTCCAATAACAATCGAAATCTCATTCAGAGAAATGTAAGCGGAAGCGTTGCCCCGAATATTGTCGTCGGCGGTGCCGGCCAATCCGTGTCATCTGGAGCGGCGGTTAATACCGGAGTATTCACTAAAGCGGCGTTCGCGTATCAAGTCGGAAACAGCATTTTTGGTCTCAATGGAACATCCCAAACGATGGCGCCGGCTGCGCTTCCGGTTGTGTCGTCAATCCGTATTGGATCAAACGGCGCATTGGCTGCTCAAGCAAATGCGTACATCAGAAGTTCTCAGGTGTGGGCCAATCAAGCCCTAACTTCCGCCCAGCTTCAGAACCTAACACAATGAAAATTGGGGAGAAAATCTATGTGGTTCGCGTTTCCAGAGAACGTCGAGAGCATCGGGATCGAGGGGTTTGAGTTTCAGGCGGAAATAACCGACCCGGAGACGAAAATCCGCTATTTCCGCGCGCCCGAGATGTATGCAGGGAAGATTCTCGACTTTAGCGGCTTCCGGTGCATCAATCCGCCCGCCGGCCTCAATCCGCCAGCCGACCTCCCGACCCAACTCCAAATCGGAGAGGAAGATCGGAATATTAATGCCTTGGTCGGCAAGGTCAACAATCTCGAACTGGAGAATTCGATGCTCAAGTCGAGACTGGTCGAACTCCTCGCCCAGAGGGATGAGTTGAGGTTGGAGTTGGCGACGGCCAAGACGGAACTCAAAAACGCCCAGTTCGATTTGGAAAAAGCGAATATTTCCGTTGCGGAGAAGGCGAAGTGAGCCTCAAATATGGCGATCTGACGACGGTCGCGAATTTCAGAGCCTACTCGCCGAGTGGCGGGAGCGATGCGCTCATCCAGTCGGCCATAACGCGGATGAGCCGGTTTGTGCTCGCCGCGCTCAATCGCCCGTCGCTAGTTCCGCAAAACTACAAGGAGCAGTACGACGGGACGGGCACGGTCATGCTGGTTTTGCCGAATTTTCCCGTCTTGGATAATCCGCTGCTGACGTTGGTGATTTGCGGCTGCAATATTCAGATGGCGCCGCAAATTGCGAACAATGGCGGAACGAGCTATATCAACGGATGTCCGTTCGGGTTTAGGTATCAGAGTTGGAATGGAATTCCGCCGGGAATTGCGGCGGATGTCGAGTTGGTTGGCGGCGCATTATACATTCCGGGCCGGCAGAATGTGGTGGTGACTTACAAGGCCGGCTACCAAGTCACGGGCGAAGCTCTGACG
>Ga0126371_10001511_pt1 | contig 19754 bp, 13 predicted proteins | sample PanSoiMetaPlot_4_FD_110145 | JGI IMG/M metagenome (GOLD analysis project Ga0126371, IMG submission 110145) | Tropical forest soil microbial communities from Panama - MetaG Plot_4 | ecosystem: Environmental > Terrestrial > Soil > Tropical forest > Bulk soil | place: Panama | collected 2016-02-17 | reverse complement strand
GTCCAGGCAGTCGAGCAGTTCCTGCGCGTAATTGGTAATGCGCAGGAACCACTGTTCCAGATCGCGCTGCTCAACGATGGTGTCTTCATGCCGCCAGCAGCGTCCATTGATGACTTGCTCGTTTGCCAGCACAGTGGCGCACTCTGGGCACCAGTTCACCTTGCTCTTTTTGCGGTAGGCAAGGCCGCGCTCGAACATGCGAATGAAGAACCACTGGTTCCAGCGGTAGTAGTCTGGCAGGCAGGTCGTGACTTCATTGGCCCAGTCATAGCTGAAGCCAACGCGATTCATCTGCCGCTTCATGGCAGAGATGTTGGAGAGCGTCCACTGGCGAGGCGGCGTGTTGTTTTTGAGCGCCGCATTTTCCGCCGGAAGCCCGAAAGCGTCCCAGCCCATCGGGTGAAGCACGTTGTAGCCCTGCATCCACATATAGCGGGCGAGCGCGTCGCCGATGGAGTAGTTGCGTACATGGCCCATATGCAGTTGACCCGAAGGGTAGGGCAGCATCTCCAGAACGTAGTACTTGGGCTTACCGCTTGATGCCGGCTCGGCGGCGTAGAGGTCCGGCTGCTCGGCCCAGCGCTGCTGCCAGCACGGTTCAATCTCCGCCGGGTTGTAACGGATTTCGGGAGAAGCTCCGCCTGTCGCTGCCGTTGCAGCGGTTTCTGTGGGCTTGGTTGAAGACATACTGGTTTTATTTTACCGATAGCCCGGAAATCGCCGTATTTGTAACCAGAGACTTGAGCAAGGTGACGTTCTTCCGGTCGTCATTGGGCTGCTCAATAGGGACTTCCGCGATGAAGGCGCAATGCGCAAACCGCCTGTCATTGAGCAGACGGCGGAATGTTTCGAGGCCGATTGTTCCCTGGCCGATTTGTTCATGGCGGTCCAGCTTGGAGCCGCGTGGCGCTTTCGCGTCATTTGTATGCCAGACGCGAATATTTTTTGCTTCGATGGTCGCGTCTATCAGGCGTACAGTTTCGGCGTAGCCTTCTTCGCTGACAATATCGTATCCAGCGACATGGACATGGCAGGTGTCGAGACATGCGCCGACGCGTGCGATGCCGCGCAGACAATGAATAAGCTTTGCGACCTGCTCGAAGTTGCTTCCGAGGGAGAATTCGGCTCCGGCGGTGTTTTCGATCAGGATTCGGAAATTGCAGTCTTGTGTATTGAGGCCGTCCAGAGATCGTTCAATAGATTCGGCAGCCAATCGTAAGCCCTCCTCGCGTGTCAGACCGCGCCATGAGCCGGGATGAAGGACAAGATATTCGGCTCCGAGGGTCAGGGCGCGTTTTACCTCACCGCGAGAGGCCACGATGGATTGAGAGCGGACGATTTCCGACTGGCTGCAGAGGTTGACGAGATAGCTCGTATGGATAACAAGCGGCGAGCAATCGTATTTCTTTCGTAACTCGCTCATGCGCTCGCAATCTACCGCTTTCAGAGTTGAGGATCGCCACATGCGCGGGCTGGATGAGAAGATTTGAAAGGCATTGGCGCCAATTTCGTGGGCGCGTTCGGCTGCCTTGCACACCCCGCCTGCAGTGGACAGGTGTATGCCAATGCGTCGTTGCTTCATGCTGTTCCAGTGTAGAGTCAGTTGTAGACTATACAGCTATACAGGTATATTGTCGGACGAGAACGAGTTTGTATGCGCAGAGTGATTACAGCAGAAAAGCTGCTGACTCCGGACCAAGTCATTTCCCAGCCGATTGTTGTCATCGAAGACGGCGTGATTGCTCGCATCACGTCGCGCGCTGAAGAAGCTACGCCTCGCGGCGATGTCGAGGATTATCCTGGCGCGACAATAGTTCCGACTTTCTTTGACGTGCACATACATGGCAGCGGCGGCGCGGATGTGATGGATGCCACGCGTGACTCACTTACTACTGTAGGACAGTTTCTTGCCCGGCACGGCGTCGGCTCGTATCTGGCCACCACCGTCTCGGCCCCTATGGATACAACGCTGCACTCGCTGTGCGGACTGGCAAAGCTGATTGGCTCTGACATTGACGGCGCGCGGCCGCTGGGCATTCATCTGGAAGGGCCGTTCATCTCTCACGCCAAGCGGGGAGCTCATGCCGAGCGCGATCTGCTGCAGCCGACCGCGGCCCTCTTCAACCGCATGTGGGAAGCGGCTGAAGGGCATATTCGTTTGATGACAATAGCACCGGAGCTTCCGGGAGCCGAGGAAGTAATCGCTCGGGCTATCGAACTCGGCGTTCGCATCAGCCTGGGCCACAGCAATGCGGGAATGGAAGACACTCTGCGCGGCATCAGGGCTGGCGCGACTTCAGCTACGCATACCTTTAACGCCATGCGGCGCTTTGATCATCGCGATCCGGGCATTCTGGGAGTAGTGCTGGATCGGGCAGATCTTTTTGCCGAGATTATCTGTGATGGCCTGCATGTGAATCCGACAGCCGTCCGCATGTTCTGGAAAGAAAAGGGAAGCGAGCGGGCGATTCTGGTGACGGACGCAATGAGCGCTACCGGCATGCCTGACGGCAACTACAGACTGGGCGAACTGGATGTCCGCGTTGTGAACGGCAAATGCGTTATCGGCGAAGACACCTTAGCTGGCAGCACGCTGACCATGGACCGTGCAGTGCGGAATTTCGCTGCATTTACTGGCGTGGAATTTGGCGCCGTTACGGCCCTGGCAACGCGGAATCCGGCGCGTATGATCGGACTCGATTCGCAGGTGGGGGCGCTCGAGGCTGGACGCGCGGCCGACCTGACTGTGCTCTCGCCAAAAGGTGAAGTGATCGAGACGATTCTGCGCGGGCAAGCAGTAACCGTGGCATAACAATTTCTCAAGCTCTGCAGTATGCTTCATGCTAGTTTGATTCCGTCTGGCTGAGTTTATGACAAATTCCAAATCATTCCTGCCGATTCTGGTCTTTTCATTGATTCACGTTGCTCACGCCGCATCAACTAATGCGTGCAGCAACATCCCGCATGCGGATCATCCGAAAGCACTGCTCTCAAACGATGATGTGGAGGCGGTTGTTTTTCTGCCTGATCCGGAGCGCGGCTACTATCGCTCGACCCGCTTCGACTGGTCAGGGGTGATAGGGTGTGCTTCATACAAAGGGCATGCGTTCTGGGGCAATTGGTTTTCGAAATACGATCCGCTCATTAACGATTCCATTACCGGGCCAGTCGAGGAGTTTCGCTCTCAGGACGGAGCTTTGGGCTACGGCGATGCTAAGCCGGGCGATCCTTTCGTGAAAGTAGGAGTGGGGGTTCTTCGCAAAATCGATGACACGCCCTATAAGTTCGGTACCTTCTATCCGATCGTCGATGCAGGAAAGTGGACCGTGCACACCAGCACGCGGTCGATTACGTTTGAGCAGAAGCTGCAATCGCCCATAGGCTTTGCTTACATTTATAAGAAGACGCTCGAACTGGACAAAACCGGCGCAGTCATTGCGCTCAAGCATCAGCTAAAAAACATTGGAACGAAGGCCATACAGACCGATGTTTACGATCACGACTTTTTCATGTTCGATGGACGGCCAACCGGGCCGGGAATGACCGTTCATTTTCCATTTAATCCTAAAATTCAGGATTCACCTGATACGCACTTCGACGCATCGATGGCAAAAATTGAGGGCAATACGATCTCGTATTTGCAGGAATTGCAGCCTAATCAGACGGTAGCGGGTTATGTCACCGGATATTCGGACAAGACAGCCGATTATGACATCACCGTTGAAGATCAGACCGCAGGCGTTGGAATTCAGCAGACATCCGATTCGCCGATTGCGAAGCTCTATCTCTGGTCGATTCGGACGACAATCTCGCCGGAAGCATATATCCATCTCGATATCGCGGCGGGACAAACGCAAAGCTGGACGATCCAATATCGCTTGTTCGTCAAGTAATTAGCGGACGCGGTTGCGGGCTCTCCATAGCGCTCCGATAACCGGATCGACCGCCTCTGGCAGCACCTTCACCATCGGCAGCCCACGGTGGATGGTCTCAATCATGCTCTCGCGCACAAATCCCACGCTCTTCAGAATGCCGCCAACATAAGCAATTCCGGGGAGAGGAGCATCCGGCTCCAGCGCACGCAGACGTCGGACAGCATGCACAGCATTCTCGCCCAGCATCTGGCCTCCAAGCTGCAGAACTTCAAGCGCGACAGCATCGCCGGCTTCAGCGCATTCCACAATAATCGGCGCAAGCAGGGAAAAATCCGGGAACGGTGTCTGGTTGCCAATTTCGGCCAAGTCTCCCAAGGTAGGGGCAGACCAGAACCGCATGACCTTTTCGACAATCATCGTCGGCTGCTGGAAATCATGTGCGCGCAATGCGTTCTTCAAACCTTCGTGGCCAATCCAGTAACCGGAGCCTTCATCGCCCAGGGCGGAGCCCCATCCACCAACGTTGAAAGTCTCACCAGCGCTGGTTCGGCCCAGAATGTTGGAGCCGGTGCCGCCGATCACCAGCACGCCTGCCTGTCCTGGAAAGGCTGCGTCGAGAGCAGTCGCTTCATCTCCGCAAACGAGAATCTCGCCGCCTGAGTGACGCGAAATGATCTGCTGCATCCATTCCTTCGTCTGCGGAAATCGTAAGCCTGCGGTTCCCACGCAGGAGACGGCGACTTGTTTGAGGTCTGCGCCGCTCTGGCGCGTGATTTCTTCAAGCAACGCGCGCATGTTGGCTTCGGCCTGTGCGGTTGATACGCGCAGCGGCTTTATGCTGCTGTTCTGCGCGCGGGCGAGAATGCTGTTTTCGTCGGCAAGGGCGCAGTCGGTTTTCGTGCCTCCCGCGTCAAATCCAAGATAAAGGGCCATCGTCCTACTTTCTGATTTACTCACGAGCAGCATCGGTCAGCGCGCTGGAGAGAATGTTGAGATTGCCGTCAGTCGGCGGGGCCTGCAACTGAAGGATTTTCGCAATGAACGGATAGACATTCACATTTTCAAAAGGCTTTAGAATCGTGCCCGGACGTATATCTGGTCCGGCGGCAAAGAAGATTGCCTTCATCTCGGGCATCTCGCGAGGATCATAGCCGTGTACGCCAGTATTTGGTGCATGGTCCTGCTCGCCTGCAGGCGGACTATGGGCACGAATCGCATAAGGCCCTTTGGCGACGATGATGGGGTCCCCGGCTCGCGGATTGCTGTTGTAGTGCAGCCATGAAGGCATTTTGGCAAGGCGATAGACAACAAACGCGCTGTCTGCCGCTTTAAGTTTCTGGTAGGCCCTTTCCGTGTCGGCCTCTGACTTTCCATAGAGAAGCGCTTCGACAGTTGTGAAGTTAGAAAGGTCGGCATATTGATCGAGATTGATCCACGGACCTTCTTCGCGCGCCATTCCGTGGTCGCTGACTACGATAAGGTCAATGGGCATATGAAGCGCGTCGAGATCGGCGTGCAATTTTCCGATCAGCACATCAATATGCTTTACGGCCTGAGCAACCTGCTGGCTGCCAGGACCATATTGATGCCCTGCGTGATCAACATTGGAGAAGTACAGGGTAATGAAGTGCGGGCGCCTGTCTTCCGGCATCTTGAGCCAGGCCACGATCTGGCTGATGCGCTGCTCGTCAGGGAATTTGTCATCGAAATGCAGATAATAGCTGGGCCGGACATTTTGAATCGCAGCCTCCGATCCCGGCCAGAAGAAGCAGGCTGAGCGCATCCCCTGCTTCTCGGCCAGCACCCATAACGGAGTGCCGCCATACCAACTGCCGTCGCTGCTCGTCTTCGGATCGTTATAGGAGTATCGCTCTTTGCGGTCCTCATCATAGAAGCTCATGGCGACAATGCCATGATGTTCCGGATAGAGTCCCGTGACCATCGTGTAGTGGTTTGGAAACGTAATGGATGGATAGGACGGAATCATGCCGTCCGGCGCGCTGGCGCCCTGCTTCGCCAGGGTCAACAGGTGCGTCGCGCCGTACTTCTTCGCATAGTCGTAGCGGAAGCCGTCAAGCGAGACGAGTACTACGTAGTGCTTCTGCTCTTGAACGAAAGCGTTTGGCCCATTGTCAACGGTAATGACCGGTGTGGCTTGCGGCGTCTGCGCCAGCGCAAGAGCGCTGCAAAGCAGCAGAGCTGTAACCAAAAGACGGAGCCGGTTGAGCATGGTTGTTTCCTCGAACAGATTACCTGACCGTTCGTCCGGCGTGTTTATAATCGTTGCTCCATTTATAAATGGGCCATGGCGGCTTTATCAGTAGGTGAAAGCATAAAGCGCCGCCTCTGTTTTACGATGAATACGGTCTGGTATTATCGCGCCACACCGCGGACAACTTTTTGGAGGCGCAAAACGAGAACATGCATCAACGCCGGATCGTCTGTTTAGGAACCCTTGCCATGGCTCTGCTGACATTTACCGCTTCTGCTGAAACCCCATCGAAGCTGAAAGTACCAGAGATCAAATACGAGACTTACACGATGCCGAATGGCCTTCAGGTCATGCTGACTGAGGACCATCGGCTGCCCATTGTTGGGGTCGATCTCTGGTATCACGTCGGTCCGGTCAAAGAGCGCGCGGGACGCACGGGCTTCGCACACCTCTTTGAGCACATGATGTTCGAAGGATCGAAGCATGTGGGCGAAAAGGCCCACTTCAAATACCTGGAAGCGGCAGGCGCGTCGGATATTAATGGAACTACCGACTTCGACCGCACCAACTATTTCGAGACGCTACCCTCCAACCAACTCGAACTGGCGCTGTGGCTGGAAAGCGACCGGATGGGTTTTCTGCTGGACACGCTGGACCGCACCAAGCTGACCAATCAGCGGGACGTGGTCCGCAATGAGCGCCGGCAGAGCGTCGAGAACCAGCCCTATGGTTTGGTGGACGAGGCACTGGTCCACGAGCTCTTTCCTAAAGACCATCCTTATCACGCTGACGTGATTGGATCGCATGCCGACGTTGAGGCCGCAAGGCTGGAAGACGTCCGGCAGTTCTTCAAGCAGTACTATGCACCCAACAATGGCACCATTGCCATCGCGGGGGACATTGACAAGGCAAAAACCAAGGCGCTGCTTGAAAAATATTTCGGGCCGATTCCCAAAGGCCCGGACGTGCCGAAGGTGGACGTGTCCACGCCGGACATTACTTCAGAAAAGCGCGTCACCGTCACGGACACGGTCCAACTACCCAAAGTAGAGTTTGGCTGGCTTACTCCACCGGCCTTTGCGCCCGGCGATGCTGAAGCGGATGCTGCAGCATATGTTCTCGGCGGAGGCAAATCAAGCCACCTTTATAGGAAGCTCGTTTACGAGCAGCAGATCGCACAATCGACAACCTGCTACAACCAGTCAGAGGCACTGCGCTCATGGACGACTTGTGAGTTGATGGCCCGACCGGGCGTAACCGCCGAGCAGTTGGAAAAAGCCGCCAATGGCGTCATCGATGAGTTTCTGCAGTCCGGACCAACACAGGAAGAAATCGACCGCGCACGCAACACAACCGAGTCGCGAAAGATTCGTGGACTGCAGCGCGTGGGCGGATTTGGCGGCGTGGCCGACACGCTGAACTATTACAACCAGTACACCGGTGACCCCGGCTATCTGCCTAAGGATATTGCCCGCTACAACGCACTGACGGTTGCAGGTGTGCAGAAATTCGCGCAGGCGAGCCTGACTCAGAGCCAGCGCGTAACCGTCTATGGCATTCCCGGCAAAAAAGTAGTGGATGATGTGCCGCGCAGTCCTGCCGACACGGACGCCAATGTAAGAATTCAGCCTGAGTATTCTGCCAAGTTCGATCAGTCGCAGGCATGGCGCAAAACTCCGCCTCAGGCCGGGCCGCAACCAAAGTTGTCTCTGCCTGAGCCGGTGACGTTTACCCTGGCGAACGGGCTTAAGGTGTATCTCGTCGAATCGCACAGCCTGCCGGTGGTGAGCGCTTCACTCGTTGCGCTGGGAGGCAGCGAGGGCGATTCGCCAAAAGAGCCGGGCGTGGCCGGATTCACCGCTGCCATGCTGACTGAGGGAACGGCCAAACGCACTGCTCCCCAGATTGCCGACGACACTGACCAGATTGGCGCGTCGTTGACGAAGGGCGCAGGCAATGACAACGCATTTGTGCGCATCAGCGCGTTGAGCAATGTAAGCGATCAGGCGCTGGATTTGTTGTCCGATGTAAGCCTGCATCCTGCCTTCAGCGATGCTGAAATCGAGCGCATTCGCAGGCAGCGCTTGACCTCGCTCGTACAGATGAAAGACCAGCCGGTGCAGGTCGCGTTTCAGGTTGCTGCACGCGCTATTTATGGCGCAGACAATCCATATGGATACCTCAGTATCGGCACGGAGAATGCAATCAAGGCGACCACACGCGAAGATCTGGTCAACTTCTGGCGCGAGCGCTACACGCCGGCAAATTCTGCGTTGGTTTTTGCCGGAGACCTGACGGAGAAGCAGGCCCGAGATCTGGCGGAAAAGTATTTTGGAAGCTGGTCGTCAAAGGGAACGGCTTCGCAGCCGCCCGCTGCGCCAGCGCCACCAACGCGCCGTGTCATTCTGGTGAACATGCCGGGAGCGCCGCAAACCGCGATATTCGCCGCAGGCATCGGCGTGCCGCGATCGAATCTGGACTTCGCTCCCCTAAACGTGGATAACACCATGTTGGGCGGGCTTTTCTCTAGCCGCATCAATATGAACCTGCGCGAGCAGCACGGGTATACTTACGGCGCATTCAGTCGCTTCCAGTTCTGGCGCGGCAGCGGGCCATTCTTCGCGGGAGCGTCTGTGCGTGCCGATGTCACGGGACCAGCGGTGCAGCAGCTCTTCTATGAGCTGGACCGCATCCGCACCAACCCGCTGACACCGGAAGAGCTGAAGATGTCAAAAGACTACCTGATGCGCTCATTGCCTGGTGACTTTGAGACCGTTGAAGAAACGACAGGCAGAATGTCGGAAATCTTCACGTACCAGTTGCCGCTCGATTACTACCGCGCCTATCCAGCGAAGATCGATGCGGTCACATCTAACGAGGCCGCGAGTGCGGCGCTCAAATACATTCACCCCGAGAACATGGTCCTTGTCGCTGTAGGCGACAAGGCAAAGATCCAACCAGAGATTGAGAAACTGAATCTCGGCCCGGTTGAGGAATGGAACACCGATATCGAGCCGGTCAAGAAGTAGATGAATCGATAAGGCCCGCTACTAGTGCGGGCCTCTTGTCCTGCTGGCGAGCGCACCAAATTATTTGCCATAAAGCTTCGCAGCATTGTCGTGCAGGTAGCCGCGCGCGAAGACCATTGCCTGCTGTTCGGTGACTTCGTGGTTCAGAATCATCTCTGTGAGCGCAGCGGCAAGCGCTACGCGGGCCGAGCGCACCGCCATCCAATAGCTCTCTTCGGCGCCAACAGCATCGCTGAAAGGAAATGCGTCAGAGCCGAACATTACCTTGTCTGGAAAAAGCAGCAGCCAGTGCCGCAGCACGTTCTTCAGATCAGCCGGATAGAGATAAATTCCCATCAGCGATGAATCTAGGTAGACATTTCTGCGTGCCGTTAGCCAGATGGCCTGCTCCTGAAATGGATATCCGCCATGCAGCAACACGAACGTTGTATCCCTGTAGCGGGGATCGCGAAGCACATTTTCAAGCTGAAGCGCCGTGCCGTTACTGACGCTATAGTAGTCGCCGATGCCGACCGCGGTGTGTATCTGCACCGGAAGGTGAAGGCGTCCGGCCTCGCTGATGAGATAGCGAAAGAGGTAGTCCTGAAAGTCCTTGTATTCCGCGTCTGATGGAGCTCCGCCATTCCGGTATTTTGCATAGACAGCTTCCGCCGTCTGCTTTGGCGGATCGTCGAAATGGAGCGAGCGGAAGTAGGCAATCTCAAACTTAATGCCGACGCCGTCATGTTGTTTGTTGTCTTCAAGCAGACGAGCCGCGAATTTCAAATAGTCATCAAATGTTGGTGGAAGCTCTTGCAGGCCCTCCTGCGCCAGCTCACGTCGCAGCTTTTTTTCCTGCAAGGGAACATAAACAGCGAGGTCGCCATTGCGTGAAATGAAAGTCTGATTTTTAAACGGAAAGAGCAGAGAATCAACGAAGAAGACCCAGAGAAAACGCTTAGGCGAGAGATATGGCCCCAATTCGACGCGGTTGGCGACAGCCCGTTCAATGTTCAGTTGGTCGAGAATTGTGTCGAAGTACTGATAGCCCCTTTCCTGCTGCTTAAGCCCCGCCTTTTTCTTCACCAGCCATTGCAGATGCTCAGGCGAATTGTCGTCATAGGGGTAGCCGAACAGGGCCTTTGATGCGGCGATAAGTTCAGGATTGCCGTCGCGCAGGCGAAACGCTGCGCTGGCGCCGGGTGGCGAGACCATTGCATCAACATTCGGGTCATCAGCAAATCCGGGATGTCCGTGGTTATCGAAGATACGGATGGCATCGATTTGTTTAAGCAGGCGGTCATATGTCTGCTGATACACGGCGGAAGAAGTAGGCAGTGCTTCCGGTACTTGCTGACCGCAACATGCGCCGGTGAGCAAGAAAAGAACCGCGCAGGCAAGCGCTCCGCCTTTCATCGCTAACGTCTCGCTTCTTCCGGAATCGGGTCCGCATGAAAAACTGTCTTGCGGGTATCAGCGTTTATCAACGCAAACTGTCGTGGACGGTCTGCCTTGGTGCCTTCGATTACTGTCTGCTTCGGCGCGCTGGTTTCATAACCTACTTGATCGATAAGCAGGTGTACTTGCGCAGCAGTGGATGAGGTAACAAACACTGAGAGATATGCAACCAGGACGAACTTGGAACTGTGTATGATTTTCCCAGTCCTTTCAGAACATTTGCGAATATAAACATTCCGCGTCGCATGCGTCCAGATTTAGAGGAGACAGATTTGAACGAGTATGTTCTTTCGCAGTTAAGCCAGAATGTCTCTTCTCGCCTTCGCAGGCGCGCCGCCGCTTTGCTGATTTTTGCATTCTTAATTGCGCCAGCTCTATTTGCCGGAGCATCGAAACCGTCAGCGCATCTGGTAATCGTTGCATACATCTTTCCTCGGCACGCGCTGCTCCAGCCTAGAGATATAACCGCCAACAAACTGACGCGCATCAACTTTGCCTTTGCTCTCATTCAGAATGGAAAAATTATCACAGAAGACCCATCCGATGACGCCAATATGGCCACACTGGTCGCTTTCAAAAAAAACAATCCCTCGCTCACGATCCTGGTTTCAGTGGGAGGCTGGCTCGGCTCCGGGAATTTTTCCGACGTGGCGCTCACGCGAGAGAGCCGCGCAATTTTCATTCAGAGTGTGATCGAGTTCATCAAGCAACATCAGCTCGACGGTCTCGATATTGACTGGGAGTACCCGGGTCAGGTCGGCGCAGGAAACAAGTTCCGCCCGGAAGACAAGCAGGACTACACGCTGCTTCTGGCTGAACTGCGCAAGCAGTTCAATCGCGAAGCAAAGAAGCTTCATCGGCGGCTTTTTCTCACGATTGCGACCGGCGCCTCGAGCCAGTTTCTGGAACATACCGAGATGGGCAACGCGCAAAAGTATGTCGATACTGTGAACCTGATGGCCTATGACTATTACGAGCCCGGCTCCGATCCCATCACCGGAAATCATGCGCCGCTATTTACCGATCCTGCCGACCCAAAGAAAATATCCGCCGACAAATCAGTCCGGGAATATGAGCAAGCTGGCGTGCCTGCCGCGAAGATTGTGCTGGGCGTGCCTTTTTATGGGCATGTCTGGGGGCAGGTTGAAGACACAAACCACGGACTTTTTCAGCCTGGCAAGCCTGTGCCAAATGCATATGCCGGTTATACGAACATCTCAACCGGCATGTTGAACACAGGGTTCACTCGCTACTGGGACGCCGCTGCCTCAGCCCCATATCTCTACAGTGCAGCGCAAAAAAAATTCATCTCCTACGAGGACCCGGAATCGCTCGCGTTGAAATGCAGGTATGTGCTCGACCATCGGCTCGCCGGCATCATGTTCTGGGAGTACAACAGCGATCCATCGGGAAAGCTTCTCGACACCATCGACACAAGTCTTCATTCAGAGAACAAATAGCTGTGATCCATCCTATCGCGCCTATGTTGTGCGATAGGGTGGGAGACTGTAAATTTCAATCGCGCAATGCCTAAGCATTTTTATTACTGCGCGGCAATCTCGTAATGTCCGGCCTGGCGGATTGTTACAATCGCGCGACTGCCGTTCTCGGCAGCTTCACTTTGCGTTCGTTGCCCGTTGACGGCGACCTGTGCATTCGCGCTGGGCACAGGTACAGAGACATGGGCCTCAGTTCCAGGCGGCAAATCTAGGCTGATTGCCGTGTTCTGACCCTCTTTTTTTAATGAGACGTTCAGCAGTCCCCGCGGAGTTGGCTCCCCGCCTTTCGCCCAGGCCAAATCGATAAGGTCGGGTCGGATGTCCACTGTCGAGAAGCCCGCCCCTGTCGCGTGGATGCCGAGCACTTCTTCCATGAGCCACGACGTCACTCCGCTTGACCACCCGTGCGCGAGGCTCACACGATAGCCCGACATATTGTCCGCCTGAAGCGAGCCGTGAGCATCGTCCTTGTACCATGATGGATCGTAACCTTCCCAGAAACTCGTGGCGCCTTCGTCCACCATTCCGCCCCAGTATTGTCGTATCCAGTCCAGCGCTTCCGCGCGATGGCCCATTTCAGCCATAGCGCTGATCACGTAGTAGTTGTAATAGGGGGTAATGATGAGCGCGTTGTACTTGATCTTGCCTACCGTTGAGAGGGCCGCCTTCCAGATTTCTCCGTACTGTGAAGGATCGGCCGCGCCTGACAATACAGCCATCGCGTTCACCTGCCAACGGTCGCCGTATGAATCAGACTGCTTGTCCAGCAGATATTCCCGCGCCGCTGTCTTCAGATCATCTAGCTTCTTCGCAAAGACCTGCGCATTCTCCTTATCTCCCATCTCATTCAGCAGATATACGCCTTGCGCGAAGGCCGCGATGAACTCCAGTTGCGTTCCGCGCCGCGCTTCCGGCGTGTCGCCATTCAGTTCCGGAGACCAGTCAACGAAGGGCCAGGACTTGTGGTTGTTCGCATAAAGATTACGGCTGTCCAACTCTGTTTCCATGTAGTGCATGAGTTGCACAAGGCGTTCATGGAAGGACATGAGCTGTTGTTTCGAACCCATGTGGCGGTAGTATTCGGTCTCGCCCGTAATCCAGAACGCCGAATAGCCGGCAATGCCGTTCACATGCTGCCGCACCGGCGCCGGACCCATGAGCCGCTCAAGCGTGTCTTCCATTAGAAAGCGGTCGCCGAAGACGTCGTTGATGGTGCGCCCACTTACATCAAGATCGCCCATCCAGCGCCCACGATCGCGCTTCGGCGCATCCCAGATATCGTCCTGCATGCAGAGATGCGCCGTATATGCGCCAATAGCCCACATCAGGTTGAGCTTCGGGTCGGAAGATTCAAAGAAGCCCTGATACTTAACCGGATAGTAGATAAGGTCATCTTCAATCGATTTAAAGCGAAGCTTCTGGCCGCCAATAAAGCGCACAATGGCATATCGAAACGTGCTCTTGGGGGCATATGCGGAGCCATGCGCTGGAATGTACAGCGCATTCTCCCCGAGATATGGCTGCTTCAACGCCTCCGCTTCGGATTCGCCATACTGCACGGTGACCGTAGCCGGAGAATCAGAGTCAGAGACGAAGTGCAGGCGTCCGTTCGCGTTGCGGCCAAAGTCGAGCATGATCTGCGGTGAGTTGGTATTTTCTACTTGAGGTGCTGGCAGATCGACAGTGAACTCACCACCTGAACTGGAGCCCGCTTTAAGCGCGTCAGCATTCCGGATCGTTCCCACACCACCGTAAACATGTTCAACGGTCGCGGGCAGAAGAGGTGCCTGCGCAAGAAATGGCGAAATGCCATCGTAGCCCGGCCAGTCATACATGCCGGCGTCGGCATTCCATTGCAGCAAATCAATCGAGCTTTCAATCGGCCCCAGACTATCAGCAGCGGGCCATGACGCATCATCGAACCCTGCATTCTGCCAGCCCTCGTCTGCATGCAGCGACGCTTTCCATTCTTTATTGCTGATCAGCAGCGCAGGCCCGTCAACACCGCGCTCTGCGCCAATCAGCTTGACGGCGAGGATCCTGCCGGATGTCAGCTGCGCCGTGATTCTGCTGTTATTGAATGCCGGAACTCCGCTTCCGCGTACTGCCTCAATGGCGATAACGTTCTGTCCCGCCCGCAGCGCGTGGCTCACATCGGCGGTATAAACCTTAATGCCAATCGGCGCATCAAGGTTTTGCTGCACCTGGTTTACAAGCTGTCCGTTCAAGTAAGCGCGCAGCGACCGCGGCCCGGCGATGTACAACGTAGCCGATTGCGGGACGGAACGCAGGTCAAAAGTGTGCCGGAAATAATGCGGCTGTATATCATCGTTCTGCTCAAGACCCTCATAAGAGATGGCATCACTTTTCACTGCGTCCTGCTGCGTCCAGATATATTCCTCCGGCAGCGGTTTATGAGTAGCCGATTCAAGTTGAAACTGGGCGAGGTTCCGCGTTGGATCAAGCTGGTCAATCGGGATCTCAGTTGGCTTCAGCGCCTGCGCCATCCCGAGTGACGATAAAACTGCGGCTGCACCGATTCCGAGCCAGAATTTGTTTTTCAACGAATTCCTCCATGCACAGATGCACTGGCAGTTGCCGCCACTCCGAGGTAATTCCCATATCCAACAATTACAGTCGAGCCGACCAGAACAATCAGCGTGCATGCCACCAGCCAGCTTGTTCGCCTGCTGGCTCCCCGCCACTCCTTAAGCGCAATACCCCAGAGCGTGCTGAAGATGATGATGCTGGCCATGTGCAGTGTCCAGCTTGAGAATTTGAAGCGCCCCATCTGGGTTTCACCCATGGTGTAGAAGAAGAACTGCATGTACCACGTCGTTCCCGCAAGTGCGGAAAAAAGATAATTGGCGACGATGGGCACGCGCCCGTTCTCCTCAGCCTGCTCTATGCGCTCGAGCACCATTTGCATGCCGGGAGCGTCAGTTGCGGTTTCGAGAATCGGCTCTTCGCTGATCGACGGAATGTGCCCTCGCGTTTTCAGCGCAAGATATTGGTAACCAGTACGATTACGTACATTCAGAATCAGGCACCAGATGAAGTTTGTGGTGAATCCTCCGGCGAGCAACACCACCAATACCGGCAGCCCCTGCCAGAGCGGAGAAGTGCCGTGCTGCACAGTGATTTGCTTGATCGGGTCGCCCGCAGCCAATCCATACGCAAAGCAGGCGCTCATGATTCCGCAGAATGTCGCTACCAGCAGGCCGCGCTTGAGGTCAAATTCCGCGATCGCGGCCCGCTTCTCCTCATCCGACATTTCGCGTTCTTTGGAAATGCCGGCAGCTCCAGCAAAGATGATTCCCGCAACACAGACAGCGACTCCGATCAAGATGATGATCCCCGAGCGTGTGCCCAGCACTTCCGACACGAATACCCCGCGAAAAATTGGCGGCATGAGTGTGCCGAAGACGGCAGTGTAGCCCAGCGCGACTGCCATGCCCAAAGACATGCCGAGGTAGCGCATGGTGAGGCCGAATGTCAGGCCGCCCAACCCCCACAGAACACCGAAAATGTATGTCCACGCAAGACTGCTCAGAGGCGCTTCATGCAGCACAGCCAGCAGATCGCGCGTCATCAGTCCTGCAAGGAACCAGGGAACGATAATCCAACTGAAGATGCCGCCCACGAGCCAGTAGGTTTCCCATGCCCAGCGTTTCACTCCGCGATACGGAACGTAAAAGCTGGCCGACGCAAGCCCTCCGAGCCAGTGCAGAAAAACTCCCAGTATTGGGTTTGCCCCCACGAATCATCTCCTTAAATCAAGCAGTTTTCCAGACGTGGAAAATACGCCATCTTTTTGGCGTCCTCACAGCGTCATTCAACATGCTCTCAGTTTTTGCAGTGTAATCTTTTTACCATTTGAAACAAGCAAAATTATCCATCTCTCAATCGAAAATCAATCCTTTATCCACATAGCTTTTGGTACTCGGTCCAAGTACATGAAGCAGCATCCAACCCACCCGATTGTCCGATGACAATATCGCACTTAGCTTGAGTTGTTTCGCGTTTGCCTCAGCTTTCAGGACGTGTCTTTCGCGATACTTTAGGCGCGTTCCCATAGTATTTGCCAATGGGTTGCATCATTTTCTGTGAGATATTAGCTGGTGCTATGGTCAGACGAGTTTTCAAGTTGATCATTGGTGCGTTAACAATCAGCTTCTCTTTCGCAGGCTCTATGCAGGCCGCGGACCCTCCACCCTTAGCCACCCGACCAAAAATAGGCTTAGTGCTGAATGGCGGCGGCGCGCTTGGATTGGCGCATATCGGCGTTTTGCAGTGGCTGGAAGAGCACCACATACCAGTAGACGTGGTGGCTGGCACAAGCATGGGCGGTTTGGTAGGAGGGGTCTACGCCACTGGCAAATCTCCGGAGCAGGTGCGCGAATTGGTTGAAGGCATCGACTGGGATCAGATACTTAGCGATGGTGTGCCATATCGCGACCTGTCGGTCAGGAGAAAAGAAGACGCGGCACAATACCCGCTGTCGATTCTGCTTGGCTGGAACAAAGGACTCGTGACCCAGGGAGGATACAAAGCTGGCCAGCAGGTGCAGCTCTTGCTCGACAAAATAGCTCTCCCATATTCCAATCTCAAGGACTTTGATGACCTGCCCATTCCGTTCGGCTGTGTCGCTACGGACCTTGTCTCTGGCAGGCCGCATGTGTTTCGCTCCGGCTCCCTCGGGCTGGCCATGCGCGCCACCATGTCGCTGCCGGGAGTCTTCTCTCCGGTGAGGACACCGGACGCGATCTACGCCGATGGCGGACTTCTCGACAACCTTCCTGTCGATGTTGCGAAGCAGATGGGCGCCGATATCACCCTGGCCATTTATCTGCAGACAGCGCCGCTCAAGGCTACGGAACGATTGTCCTCAGTAGGGGTACTCGGCCGCGGCATCAGCGTCATGATCGCCGCCAATGAGTTAAGAAGCATGCAGCAGGCCGACATTCTGGTCAGCGTCCCGCTGCAGGACTTCACTCCCATGGACTACAGCAAGTCCAAAGCCATGATTCAGAAAGGCTATGAAGCCGCCCAGAGCAAAGCGGCTATCCTCGAAAAGCTCTCTGTCGATGACGCAACTTGGCAGCAGTATCTGGCGCAGCGTACAAGCCGCATAAAGTCTCTTCCAATTCCGGAATATGTTGAAGTCAATGGCGTTCCTGCAAAGGATGCTGCACAGATCAAAAAGCAACTCGCGGCGAATATTGGAAAGCCGATTCAACCTGATCTCCTGACGCGCCAGCTAACCACGATCTCCGGAGACCAACGCGTCTCCAATCTCAACTATGGATTAACCACCAATTTGTCCAATGTCCCCGGATTGGCGATTAATGGCACGCCGGACGCTTTCGGAAGAAACATTATCCGTCCGCTGATTGTCGTGGATGGATGGGACTACAAAAATGTGACGCTGAGTGTCGGTGCGCGATTGACTATGCTTGACTTGGGCAGGTACGGCGCGGAACTGCGCAACGACGTCCTTCTGGGGGCCGAGTATCGGCTTAGCTCTGAGTACTTCCGCCCCCTTTCCGAGTCGCGCAGCTGGTTTGTTGCGCCTGCATTCATGGCTGATAACGCACCCTTGGATTTTTATTCGAGCCAGGGGCTGATAGCCGAATATCGGAACAGAATTGTCGGCGGTAGAGGTGATTTTGGGTATATGTCGCCGCGCTCGTTCGAGTTTCGTCTTGGCTACGAAGCTGGTGAACAGCACCTTTATCCGGACGTGGGCGATCCCAATCTTTACCCGCGCGTAAGTGGCCGCGAGGGAGATACACACATCCGGATAACTCTGGATCGACTGGATAACCCGATTACTCCGATGTCAGGTTTCCATCTGGAGTCGAGAACAGAATGGTGGGACGCAAAGCCTGCTGCTGGCACTATGTTTCCTTTGGCTGAACTTTCGATGATTGGATTCAAGCCGCTGACAGGCAAGTCATCGGCATATCTCGGAGCTTCTGGCGGCAGCACTCTCTGGGAAAACCCGGGGGGACTGCCGCCATTCTCACTCGGCGGTTCTTTTCGCCTGCCTGCTTACAACACCAATGAGCTTCTCACCAATCAATACTTCCTGTTCCAGGGAGGATACATTCGCAAGCTGGGAGCACTGTCACCTCTCGCCGGAGGCAAAATCCTGTTTTTTGCCGGCGCGGACATAAGCAAAGCCTACTACCTGCAAAACGTTTCGCATCTGCCTTCAGATGGTTCGGCTGGGCTGATTATCAATACGCTGCTCGGCCCGGTTGTTGTGGGCGGCGCTATCGGCGATGCAGGTCACTATAAGTTCTACTTTGAGATCGGGCGTGCATATTTCTAAATCGCAGAGTCAGACCTGTTGAAAGTATCCGCTCTTAATCAGAGCCGCAGCATCGCGGCCGTCGACCCGCAGCGTGCTTGCCGTGCCATTGAACTGATAGTGTCTGCCCGTTACTGGCCCGCGCACCAGTATTGCCGATGCGTGCTTGAAGCGGACATTCACGGATGAATCTTGGTAATGCGCAGATGGCTCGCCCGTAGCTTTACCCTGAACAAGGGCCGCCCGCTGTTGACCACAACATGCCATGAAAAACTCCTGTCGATTTCTACACGTCCCCTGGAGGCTCAAAAATCAAAGGCTCCTTGACAAACTTATTCGCCAAAGACGCCGCTCCCGACAGCGCCAGCCAGACGACAAATCTGTCCAGCATTCCGTTCACCACATAGAACGTAAACGGAATGCTGATCCAGACGCTGAGGCAATAAAAACAGTCCATCAGCTTACCCCATTTAGTGGTTCCGAGTTTACGGCGCACTTTCACAATCACATCCCAGGGGCCATCATCAGCAGCGAGCAGATGCGATAACCGCCATACGGCGAGCGCTGCCATCACAAACCGAAACCACAAATCGGCCTTCATTTCGATAGTTATGTCCCAATGTCGTTGATGATGTTAATGGCGAACAGAATCGGGCCCGTGCTGTGGTTGTCACCACCGTCGCCCACCCATGTTGTATCGCCAACGACCAACTCAATTACATAAGCGCAGCGGCATCCGCGTGGCAACTGCCACGGGTTAGTCGCCACACAGGGATTGTTCGGATCAGGCGGTGGTCCGCCGTCCAGCGCTGTGACAATATCCCACGACGCCAGCAGTGCAGCCTGCGCCAAGGTTGGAGGGGCTGCCTGCCACAGATTCGGCACACGCACCGTTGGTGCCGTGCCCGCAGGCGCGCCGTTGGGTGTGTAGTCCGAGGCAAGGAAGGACCGCATCGATCCGCCGTTCTTCTGGTAGCTCAACGAATACGATCCGAAGTTATCGTTCGGAAGCTGCTGCGTCGCCGTGACGTCGATGGGATAATCCCACGCAATGCCAAGAACTTGTGCGGTAGTCCCGACGTAGTCTTTCAGATGCAAATCGCCGCAGCCCACTACATTGCCGATCTGCGTGATAGCGCCGACGGTGGGATAGTTGTCGATCCAGACGGCAATCTGGTCCTCGCCGGCTGCCGAAACAGGAGTAAGCAATGGAAGAGGTCCTTCATCCACTTCAAGAAAGATCACATACCGTCCGCTCGCACCGCTTGCCCACTTCAAGTTCGAGCTGATTTTCGGCACCGAGGAGTGTGGTGGGAAGAGGCACGGTTCCGCCGTCCATTGGGCAACAATATCGCCATTAAGAATGATGTTGGGTGTTACCGGGCC
>Ga0126371_10001509_pt1 | contig 19757 bp, 16 predicted proteins | sample PanSoiMetaPlot_4_FD_110145 | JGI IMG/M metagenome (GOLD analysis project Ga0126371, IMG submission 110145) | Tropical forest soil microbial communities from Panama - MetaG Plot_4 | ecosystem: Environmental > Terrestrial > Soil > Tropical forest > Bulk soil | place: Panama | collected 2016-02-17 | reverse complement strand
CACGCGCCTCGAACTGAACATCGGCGCCGGCCAGGTAGAAGTGGACCTGTCCGGCGAGCGCGCCAAGGATCTCGAAGTCGAAGTCCACGGCGGCGTCGGCGAAGCCACCGTCCGCCTACCCAAGAATGTCGGTGTCGTCGCCACTGTTCACGGCGGCCTCGGCTCGGTCGACACCCAAGGCCTCAAGCAAGAGGACGATCAGTACGTCAATGAAGCTTATGGAAAATCGCCCACCACCATCCACTTGAACGTCAACGGCGGCATCGGCAGCATCAAGCTCCAGCAGGAATAAGCCCGTGCTCCGAAGATCGCTTTTGAAAGCCTTGGTGGCGGGAGCCGCGTCGCCTCTTTCTCGGTGGCCGCGTGGTATGTTCGCCCCAGCTTCAGCGAAGAACCGCATCCGCCCCTCCGATCCGGCCTGGCCGTCGAAAGACGAATGGAAGAGACTTTCGGACGCTGTCGGGGGCAACCTGATTTCCGTCGAGTCGCCCATCAACGCCTGTCTGGCCTCGCCAGAAAGCGACGCTTGCAAGGAACTTTTTGGCAATCTCAAAAATCCCTATTACATCGGCGAAAGTCCCGGTATGACGCAAACCCTCGGCTGGGTCGACGCATGGACCACCAAGCCGAGTGTCTATGCCGTTGCTGCACGCAACGCTGCCGATATCGCGGCCGCTGTCGACTTTGCCCGCAACCACAATCTTCGCCTGGTCGTCAAAGGCGGTGGCCACAGCTATCAAGGCACCTCCAACGCGCCGGATTCGCTACTCATCTGGACACGCCACTTGCACGACATCGCTATCGAGAACGATTTCGTTCCCCAAGGTTGCCAAGGCAGGCATGCTCCGCAGAAAGCGGTTACCCTTGGCTCCGGCGCTTTCTGGTACCAGGCTTACGATGCGGTCACGACCAAAGCCGCGGCTTATGTGCAAGGTGGAGGCTGTACCACCGTCGGTGTTGCCGGGCTCATCCAAAGCGGCGGATTCGGCAGCTTTTCCAAGCACTACGGCACAGCGGCTTCCGGCCTACTCGAAGCCGAGGTCGTCACCGCCGACGGCAAAATCCGCGTCGCCAATACCTGCACAAACCCGGATCTGTTCTGGGCGCTCAAAGGCGGCGGAGGCGGGACCTTCGCTGCGATTAGCAAGCTAACGTTGCGCGTGCGCGATCTCCCCGAACTTGCCGGTGGCGCCGGTTTCACCGTCAAGGCTTCATCCGACGATGCCTACCGCCGCCTGGTTCGCCAGTTTGTCGGTTTCTATCGCGAATCGCTGTTCAACGATCACTGGGGCGAACAAGCGCGCTTCTCCGCCGACAACAAACTGGATATCGGCATGGTCCATCTTGGGCTCACAACCGAAGAATCCCGTAAAATCTGGCAGCCTTTTCTCGATTGGCTGGCGCAATCTCCTTCGGCCTACACGATTGAGCCCGGACTTATCATCGGCAGCATGCCCTTCCGCCATTGGTGGGATGTGGACTGGCGCAAAGAACATCACCACGATGTTTTCAAATCTGATTTCCGCCCCAACGCTAACACCTACAACGTCTGGTGGAACGGCGACTCGGGTCAGGTTGGTTGGGTCATATGGGGTTTTGAGTCGCTTTGGCTCCCCGCTGCGCTGCTGGCCGACGATTCCCTGGAAAAACTCGCCAACGCTCTCTTTGCCGCATCACGAAGCAGCGACGTCGAACTTCATTTCAACAAAGGCCTCGCCGGCGCGCCCGCCGAAGCCATCACCGCTGCGAAAGACACTGCCACAAATCCCCTGGTGTGCGATGCCTTCGCCCTGGCCATCGTGGCCGATGGCCAGGGCCCTGCCTATCCCGGTATCCCCAATCACGAACCCCGCATCGCTGAAGGGCGCAAAGCTGCCAACAGCGTCCATCGTTGTATGAATGCACTCCGCGCCCTCGCGCCGCAAGGCGGCGCCTACGTCTCTGAAAGCAACTACTTTGAACCCGACTTCCAGCATTCCTTCTGGGGTTCGAATCATGCCCGCCTCGCCGAAATCAAGAAGAAGTACGACCCCGACGGCCTCTTCTTCGTCCACAATGGTGTCGGCTCCGAACCATGGTCCCATGACGGCTTCAGCAAGCTCTAAAGCCGATTTGCCGACTTTTCGCCGCAGTCGTATACTTTGAAGTTTAGGCATCGTGCGCAAAGCGCGCTGTCTGAGCTTCCCCTTGGCCACGACCGAAACCATCCCACCAATCCTCAAACAGCAGGAAGTTCTGCGCGTCCGCGGGGCGCGTGTGCACAACCTGAAAAACGTCAGTGTCGAAATCCCCCATAACGCCCTCACCGTGGTCACCGGCGTCAGCGGCTCAGGTAAGTCCTCGCTGGCCTTTGACACGGTCTACGCCGAGGGCCAGCGCCGCTATGTCGAATCGCTCTCGGCCTATGCCCGCCAGTTCCTCGAGCGCATGGAAAAGCCCGAAGTCGACGAAATCTCCGGTATCGCTCCGGCCGTTGCCATCCGCCAGAAAAATTCCACACGCAACCCGCGCTCGACCGTCTCGACCTCCACGGAAATCTACGACTACCTCCGCCTTCTGTTTGCTCGCTGCGGGCAGACCTTCTGCATCAAGTGCGGCAGCGAAGTCCGTCGTGACTCGCCCGACGAAATCGCCAATCGCATCTTGGCCCTGCAGTTGGGTCGCCGGTTCTACGTTCTCTACCAGTTGCGCTTGCCCTCAGCCGAATCCGCGGGAACTTCCAAGCGCGTCGGCAAGAAAAGATCTGCCGGGCCCACAGAAGACAAGCTGCGCTCGACGCTCTCCGAACTCCAAAAGCGCGGTTTCAACCGTCTCTACCAGGACGGCCGCGTCCACGAATTTTCTTCGCCCGAATCCTTGCTGGACATCCATTTTGCGAAGCCCGTCTACGTTCTGGTCGACCGCCTGGGTGTCAATCCCGAATCCCGTTCGCGCCTCGTGGACTCCCTCGAGATCTGTTATCGCGAAGGTGGCGAAGCCATCCTCGAATTTGTTGCCGACGACGGCAACCCCGCCGAACGTCTTACTTTCAACGAACGGTTCGAATGCAAAAACGACGGCACACTCTACCAGGAGCCCGAGCCGCGCCTATTCTCTTTCAATAATCCCTATGGCGCCTGCCCGCGCTGCCAGGGCTTCGGCAACACCATCGATTTCGACCTCAACCTGGTAGTCCCCGATCCCAGCAAATCCCTTGACGACGGCGCCATCGAACCGTGGACCAAGCCTCGCTACCGCGTCCTGCTCCAGGAAGCGAAAAAGTGGGCTCGCGCGCGCGGCGTCCCGACCAACCTGCCCTGGCGTCAGCTCACCGCCGAGCACCGCCGTCTAATCCTCGAAGGCGACCCTGAAAACAAATTCGACGGCGTGAAGGGTTTCTTTGCCTGGCTTGAGCGCAAGAAATACAAGCTGCACGTACGCGTTTTTTTGAGCCGTTATCGCGGTTACGCCACTTGCCCGGAATGCGGCGGCACTCGCCTTCGGGCGGAAGCCCGCGCCGTGCGCATCACCGGCCAATCGATCACCGATCTGTGCAAGCTCACCGTCAAGGAGGCGCGTAAATTCTTCGCGAATCTGAAACTCACCGAAGCGCAGATGAAAATCGCCGACAAAATTCTCGAAGAAATCTGCACGCGGCTGCAATTCCTCGACGAAGTCGGACTCGATTACCTCACCCTCGACCGTCTCACCTCCACACTTTCCGGCGGTGAATCCCAGCGCATACAGTTGGCCACTTCGCTGGGCTCGCATCTTGTCGGCGCGCTCTATGTCCTCGACGAACCGTCCATCGGCCTTCACCCGCGCGACACGCAGCGCCTTATCGACATCCTGAAATCTCTCCGTGACCTAGGCAACACCGTACTGGTCGTTGAGCACGATTCTGACACTATCGAAGCCGCCGATCGCATCCTCGACCTTGGCCCCGGCGCTGGTGAACTCGGCGGGAAACTCTTGTTCTCCGGCACCTACGACGAAATTCTCCGCGATTCGAAATCCATCACCGGAAAATATCTTAGCGGCGAAACACGCATACCCGTTCCCGCCACGCGCCGCAAGCCTGCCGGAAAATTCCTGCGTCTGTACGGCGCGACGCTGCACAATCTGCAAAATGTAGACGTGATGCTGCCGCTCGCCACGCTCACCGTGGTCACCGGCGTCAGCGGTTCCGGAAAATCCACGCTCGTCCACAACGTGCTCTATCGCGCCCTGCTCGCCAAGCGCAACTCCGCCAGCATTAAAGAGTTTTGCGACCGCCTCGACGGCGACGACCATATCAAAGAAGTGATCATCGTGGACCAGTCGCCGGTCGGGCGCACACCGCGTTCGAATCCCGCCACCTATATGAAGGCCTTCGACGCCATCCGCGACGTTTTCGCCGACACGCCCGACGCCAGGCGCCGTGGCTACACTGCAGGCCATTTTTCCTTCAATGTCCCCGGTGGACGCTGTGAAACCTGCCAAGGCGACGGCACGGTCACCGTTGAAATGCAGTTCCTCGCCGATGTCGAACTTGTCTGCGAAGAGTGCCGCGGCCAGCGCTTCAAATCGAGCATTCTCGAAGTCCGCTATCACGGCAAAAACGTTCACGACATCTTGGAAATGACCGTCCGCGAAGCGCTCGCTTTCTTCATCAATGTTCCAAAGGTCGTCTCCAAACTGAAAGTCCTCAACGAAATCGGCCTCGGTTATCTGCGGCTCGGGCAGTCCGCTACGACGCTCTCGGGCGGCGAAGCGCAGCGCCTGAAACTCGCCGCCCACCTCACCCGCACCGAAAACCAGTGCGTTCTCTACATCCTCGACGAGCCCACCACCGGCCTGCACTTTGACGACATTGCGAAACTTCTGGCCGCTTTCCGCCGCCTGCTCGAATCCGGCGCCTCGCTGGTTGTCATCGAACACAATCTCGACGTCATCAAGTCCGCCGACTGGCTCATCGATCTCGGTCCCGAGGGGGGCGATCAGGGCGGCAAAATCATCGCCACCGGCACGCCCGAACAAGTGGCCCGTAATCCGCAATCGCACACCGGCCGCTTCCTCGCTAGAGTCCTCGCTAACGGAAACGGCAATGGCAAGCGTCCCGCAAGCGGCGCACCGGCGGCGAACGGTCAGCCTACCGCAAAACCCTCGTCGCGAGAGTCCTGATGCGAACCTCCGCTTGGCCAACGATTCTCTTCTCCATCACGCTGGCGCTCCCGATTTCATTCACCGCTCGCGGCCAGCAATCCCAGGATTCCAAGAGTCAATCCAAGCAAAAAGTCGCCAACCCGCTCAACGATCTCCTGGACGAAGCTCAGGCGGCGCTCGACAAAAATGACTTTGCCGCGGCCATTCCGCCGCTTGAGAAATTCATCGTTGAAAAGCCTGATGTGGCCTTCACCCATTTTCAGCTGGCTTACGCCTTTACCGGTCTCCACCAGAACGACCAGGCTCGCCCCGAATACGAACGCGCCATCGCTCTCGATCCCAAAATGGCTGAAGCCCACCTCAACCTCGGTATTCTTCTTCTCGAAAAAGATCCCGCGCAAGCGGCGGCCTCTCTCAAAAAAGCCGTCGAACTCCTGCCAAGCCAGAGCCGTCCGCGTTTCCTGCTCGGCGTGGCCCTGGAGCGTTCGGGCGACGTTACCGGTGCCGCCGATTCGTTTGCAGCAGCATCACATCTCGATCCCAACGACAATGAAGCGCTCATCCATCTCGGCAATGCGCTGCTCAAGCTCAAAGAATTCGCGGAAGCTGAGAAGAAGTTCCGCCTCGTTTCCGACCGTCAACCGAAATCAGTTCCGGCTCTCGGTGGACTCGCCCAGAGCCTCGACGGGCAAAGCAAACCCGAAGCCATGGATGCCTATCGCAACTACTTGGCCGTCCAGCCGAACGATTCCTCCGCTCGCACTCGTTATGTGCAACTTCTGGTCGCCAACAAGCAGTTCGACGAAGCCCTGGCCGTCTCCGGAGCCTCCGCCAGCGGTCAATCTGCCACTCTCGACGACTTGAAACTCCGCGCCGATATCCAGATCGGCCAGAACAAGCTCGAAGACGCCGTCAAAACTCTGCAACAAGCCATCGCTTTCGCGCCGCAAGACCCCCAACTCCACGGCGGCCTGGGCCGGCTCTTTCTTGAAAAGCGCGATTTCCCCAACGCCGAGCGCGAGCTCAAATCCGCCATCCAGCTCGACAAAACCAATGTCGTCTACTGGAAAGATCTCGCCTCCACGTTCTATCTCGGCGGCAACTACGCGTCCGCACTGTCTAGTTATGACGTGGTCGACAAGCTCGAAAAACCCAGCACCGGCGAGTGGTTTATTCGCGCGCTCTGCTACGATAAACTGGATCAGGTTCAACCCGCCCTCGATGCATATCGAAAATTTCTGGATCTGGACCAAAACCAGCATCCGGACCAGGTCTGGCAGGCGAACCAGCGGATCCATGTCCTCGAAAAGCGGGCTGAGAAAAAAAAGTAAGGAATCACGTTTGGTAAGCCGGTACCTCGCCCTTCTGCTGGTAGCCGCGTGTTTTTGTCCTGCCAGCGTCTGCCCGGAGCCCCCGGACAAAGTGAAGGAATTGCAGGACCGCTTCGATCGGGAAACCCACGCCGGGAGTAAGATAAAAGAATTGCTGAAACTCGGTCCGGCGCAGTTTGAACTAGCGACCAAAGCGGGCGCCGCCAGCGACTACGTCACCGTCGGACTCACGTGGGAAAAATATCGGGACAACGTGCGTGCCGCCTTCGAGCTTCTCAGAAAACAAGAGCCCGACGTCGACAAGCACTCCGGCAGCTATCGTCAGCTCGAACTCGGTCTCCGTCAGGGCATTCGCGAGATTGAGGACACCATGCTGGTCTCGCCTGAGGCCGTTCGGCCTCCGTTGGAATTGGTTCACAAGGATCTGCTCGACATGGACGACGCCTTGATCAATCTGCTGTTTCCCCGCCGTAGCAAAGAGCCTACGCGCGTGCCGCCGCCGCCGCTGGAGCCCAAGCCATGACGCCGCTCCCACGCAGGGTCGTTGTCAGTCTTCTTCTGGCAGCTGCGTTCTGTGCCATCGTGCCTGCTCGCGTTCCCGCGCAGCGCTCCGAAAAGGACTATCTTTCGCCGGTCGAAGCCGACAAAATCCGCGACGCGGAAACCACCAACGAGCGCATCAAACTGTTTCTTACCTACGCGGAAGACCGCCTCACCAAATTTCAATATGAACTCGAGCACCCCTCCGCCAGCAAGCACTCGGAAATGCTCAACTATCTGATGAATTCTTACATCGGTTGTGTGGACGATGCCGCTGATCTGATTCAACTCGGCCTGGAAAAACAGGACAACATCCGCCAGGGCATCGACATGATGGCCTCCAAGTCCAAGAATTTTCTTGAAGTCCTGAAAAAATATTCCGCCAGCGGGCCGGAGGTCGAGCTTTACAAGGACAATCTTGACGACGCCATTGAAGGCACCGAAGACGCCTTCCGTGAAGCGGAAAACGCCAAGAAGAAAGCAGCCCCGCCCCCCGTGCGGCGCAAGAATTGAGGCCTGAGCGTTGGCTACGCGCGCGAAACTCCCGACTCATGTCCCTGGCGGCGAAGCCCTTTTTCAAAGAGTATTCACGCGCATCGGCTGCGAAGGCCGCCCGCCGCAATTTCACGTCACCTTTTATCCGTACAGTAGCCTGGTCATCACGCTGCGCCGTCGCGCCGACGCGGTTTACGTGCGCCTTTCCGACCTGCTCCATCGCGCGCCCCTCGGGGTTCTCGAGGGGGCCGCGGCGCTGTTATTGGCACGCGTCTATCGCCGTCGTCCCTCACGCGCTCTGGTGGATCCCTATCTCGAATACGCCAAGTCGGGCCGGACCCGCAGCCGCATCCATCGCTTACGCAGCCATCGCGTGCGCCCCGCTCCAGCCTCTCCACAGGGAGTGCATCACGACCTCGCCACGCTCTTCAACCGTCTGAACGACCAATACTTTGCGAACCGCCTCGCCCGCCCACACATCGCCTGGAGCAGCCGCAGCTGGCGCCGCCAGTTCGGGTCCTATGATCCCGGCCCCAACCAGATCGTCCTCAATCGCCGGATGGACCGCCCCGGTGTCCCACAATTTGTCGTCGAATACGTCCTGTATCACGAAATGCTGCATGTCAAACATCCCACGCGTCGTTCTGGCTGCAGCCTTATCTCCCATTCCCCCGAATTTCGCGCCGAAGAAAAACGCTACGAACATTTCTACGCAGCCCGCAAATTCCTCGACCGCCTCAGCCGCTGACGCGCATTTCGTTGCCTTCCCGTCGAGGGAGACCCCACCTAAAGGGTCGCGAATTCTGCAGCCTAAAGGATCTCCATTTCAAATGTCCTGGAGCGTTGGCGCGAGGGAGAGACCTAGGAAACCTGCTTCTTCTCCTTATCAATCTCCTGATTCAATTTCTCAATTCTTTTCCGAATCTTGTCCCCATCTTCCGCGTGAGGATACAAATCCAGATATCGCTGGTACGCCTTCATCGCGGGCTTCTTCTTGCCCTTCTTTTCGTAAGCCTCTCCCAGATACAGATAGGGCACCGCATACCCCGGCTTGGCCACCGTGGCATCCTCAAACCGGTCAATCGCCGCATCCACATCACCCTTCTTCATGTAGTACTTGCCGACTTGCAGGTCCTTCTCCGCCCGCTGCGGGTCCCAAGTTGGCTGATCCGGCGCCGATTGCACCGCGTTATCGGCATTCTTCTTCGGTTTTGCGGGAGGTGGCGGCGGACTCTCCGCGGGTGCATCGGCCGGAGGCGGCGGATCTTGTGCCCGCAAAGAGGCTGTGCAAAGCAACGCCGTAGCCATCCCGACCAGCAAAATCCGCGAATGCTCGCGCATCTTTCGAACCTCTCCTTGTTCTCCGATTCAGTTTGCGCCCGCCCGCCTTGTTTCTTCAAGCCCGATCGAGTCGCGGTCTCGGCTTCGCATTCTTTGCGAACCCGCCGTAAGATTATCCTGGGCCTTCTTGATCCATGGAACCCCGCGAAAAAGCCGGTGCCCTACCCGAATCGCCCGGCGTCTACCTCTTCAAAGACGTGACAGCCAAAGTCGTCTACGTGGGCAAAGCCCGCTCTCTGCGCAATCGCGTCCGTTCCTACTTCCTCGAATCCCGCTCGGCGGACGCCAAAACCGGCTCCCTCGTCCGCGAAATTGCTGATATCGAAACGATCGTCGTCGAGAACGAGCGCGAGGCCCTGGCTCTTGAAAACAATCTGATCAAGCAGTACAAGCCAAAATTCAACATCCTCCTCCGCGACGACAAAACCTATCCCTACATCAAACTTACGCTTTACGAAAAATATCCACGCGTCTATTTCACGCGCCGCGTCAAAAAAGACGGCTCGCTCTACTTCGGTCCGTTCTTTCCGGCCAACCTCGCGCGCCGCATCCTGCATTTCATTCACAAACGCTTTCTGGTCCCTTCCTGCTACGTTGACCTCACGAAAAATCATCCGCGGCCCTGCCTGCAGTACTACATTCACCGTTGCCTCGGTCCGTGCGTCGATGGACTCACCACGGAAGGGCGCTACGCCGAAGCCGTCCGCGATGCCCGCATGTTCCTGGAAGGGCGCCGTCAGGATCTGATGAAAAGCCTCGAGGCCCGCATGCTTGCCGCTGCGGAAAGCGAACACTTCGAGGAAGCCGCCGCTTACCGGGATCTGCTCCGCACGCTAGACGACATCGAAGAGCGCCAACGCATCGCCGCCGCGCAAGGCGATGATACCGATGTCCTCGGCTACTATGCCGAGCCGCCACTTGTGGCCGCGAACCTCTTCCACCTGCGCGCCGGCCGCGTCGTCGATCGCCGGGAATTCTATTGGGAAGATCTCGAGCAATTCGATCCACACGAATTCGTGCCATCACTTCTCAAGCAACTCTATCTCGAAGCCGAATACCTTCCGAAGATGATTCACGTGCCCATCGACTTCGAAGATCGCGAACTTCTCGAAGATCTGCTCACGGAACGTGCTGGCCACAAAGTCGAAATCTTCACCCCGCAGCGAGGCAGCAAGCGCGCATTTCTCGATCTTGTGGAAAACAACGCCAAGCATTCCTTCGAGCAGCGCTTCCGGGTCCTCAAGCCCACCTCCCGGGCCATCGGCGAAGCCCTGCAGTCCGCGCTCAATCTTCCCGAAGAGCCTAAACGAATTGAGAGCTTCGACATCTCCCATATCCAGGGCACCGACACGGTCGCCTCTATGGTCGTCTGGGAAAACGGCCGCGTGAAAAAATCCGACTACCGCAAGTTCATTATTCGCGGCGAGGAAACTCCCGCCGGCAGGCCTCGAGCGCAAAACGACGACTTCGCCTCCATGTATGAAGCCGTTCTCCGTCGCTATCGGCGCCTCCAAGAGGAGAAGAAACCCTTCCCGGGACTCATCCTCATCGATGGCGGCCTCGGCCAACTCCACGCAGCGGCCCAGGCGCTCGAGTCGTTGCAAATCATCAATCAACCGATGGCCAGCATCGCCAAAAAGGAAGAAATTCTCTACGTCCTTGGTCAGGAAGCAGAACCCGTGGTTCTCGAACGCCACTCTCCGGTACTCCATCTCATCCAGCAGATACGTGATGAAACCCATCGCTTTGCCGTTGGCTTCCATCGCCAGCGCCGTGGCGCCCGCCAGACCCGCACCGCGCTTCTCGACATACCTGGCATCGGCCCGCGTACGTCGCAAAAGCTGCTGCAGCGCTATGGCTCGGTGGCCAACCTGAGGAGAGCCAATGCCGAGGAACTCAGTCGCATGGTCCCGCGGAAGACCGCCGAGAAAATCGTCCAACATATGGCCCAACAGAAAGATACCGTCTAACCTGTCTATGGCACGAATAGTGGTTACGTTGTATTGCGGCCTCCTAGGGGCCTATGCTACGGTTCTAGGCGTGGGAGGCTATTTATGGCTGACAACGTAGGTTCCAAGGTTAGTTTTTTCCTTGTAGGGTTGGGCGTTGGCGCTCTGTTGGGTGTCCTGTTCGCCCCAAAGTCCGGCGAAGAGACACGCGACTATCTCACCAAGCGCGCTGATGATGGCCGGGAATTTGCGCAAAAGAAAGCTCGCGAACTACGCGAGCGTGCCGATGAACTGATCGAGCGCGGCAAGGACGTCGCCGCTCGCAAGCGTGAGTCGATTTCGGCAGCGGTGGACGCAGGCAGGGAAGCGTTTCTTCGCGAGTCGAAGTCCTAGGCTCGATTGTGGTGGGTGCCATTCGGTTTCCGCTAAGGCTGCCGAGAGGGTAGGGTGTCTATGCAAGTAACGATGCAAGTGTTCATTCTGATTGCCGCGCTGACACTGATCGTCCAAGCGGGCATCCTGGTTCTGTTGTTCTTCCAACTGCGCAAGACCACCGAAAACGTCAACAAGATGGTCGGTGATCTGCACTCCCGCATCGGCCCCATCCTCACCCGCACCCAGATCCTTCTCGACGAAACACAGCCGAAAATTGCCGCGCTCGTCGAGGATGCATCGCAGATCGTTTACCTGACGCGGTCGCAAGCCCAAAGGTTTGACAAGATCGCTACCGAAGCTTCCGACCGTCTTCGCGGGCAATTGGTGCACATCGACCGCATTCTCACCGGTACACTCGAAGCAGTCGAAGACGCCGGCGCGCAGGTCCGCCGCAGCTTCTGGGGTCCCGTGCAAAAGGCTTCCGCCCTGGTCCAGGGCATCAAGATTGGCCTCGACGTCCTGCGCTCCCGACGGGCTTCCCCGTCGCGCGCGACCGAAGCCTCGGTCGAGCAAGAAGACGAACTGTTTATCTAAATTTCTGGCACGCGACTGTGTGGTTGCCCGTCGGCGGAATCTCGAGCCGGCCGGCGCTTGCGGATCGTTGCCAGGTCCTAGCGTATCCAGCCGCCCGCAATGACCAGATCGCCGTCGTAGAAAATGGCACCTTGGCCGGGGGTAATGGCTCGCTGCGGTGTTTCGAAGGTGACGCGGGCGCGGTTGTTCGGCAACACTTCGATGGTGGCGGCGGCGGGCTCATGCTTATGGCGAATCTTGGCCTGGCCTCGGACCGCTTGGCCGGGCGCTGCAATCGAAACCCAATTCACGCCTTCGATTTCGAGCGTGCTGGTGCGCAGCGCACGGTCCTCGCCGACGACGATGCGATTGTTCTCCGGATCGATCGCCAGCACATAAATCGGCTTTCCGGTCGCAAAGCCAAGTCCCTTGCGCTGACCCACCGTGTAGTGGTGTACGCCGTTGTGTTTGCCAATGACGGTACCGTCTTCGGTGATGATCTCACCTTCCCGCTCGTTCAACGCAATGCCTTCGGCCCGCGAATATGCATGGATAAACTGCACGTAGTTTCCGTTCGGAACGAAGCAAAGCTCCATGCTGTCGGGCTTTTCTGCCACCGGCAAGTTCACCTCGCGCGCCAGATTGCGCACTTCGTCCTTGCTCAGCTCCCCCAACGGGAAATCGCTGCGCGAAAGCTGCTCTTGCGTCAAGCCCCACAGAAAATAGGATTGGTCTTTCGAATCATCGCGAGCCCGCAGTAATTCATAGCGCCCGCTCGTCGCATTCTTCCGGATGCGCGCATAATGTCCCGTAGCTAACCGTTCTGCGCCAATCTGCCTCGCCATGCGCAGTAACGGCTCAAACTTCACGTCGGTATTGCAATTGGTGCACGCAATCGGCGTACGCCCGGAAAGATACTGTTCCACAAATGGCCGCACCACGCTCGCCTCAAAGTGCTGCTCGAAATTCACCACGTAGTGAGGAAAATTCAAGTGCTGTGCCACGCGCTTCGCATCGTAGACATCGTCGAGCGAACAACAACGGTGCTGCGCCGGCCCATCCCCCTGCAGTTCCGGCAGCCGTCGTTGATTCCACAGCTGCATTGTCAGCCCGACGACCGGATGTCCCTGCCGCAACAAAACCGCCGCCACGGTAGACGAATCGACGCCCCCTGACATCGCCACGGCGATCAATCCAGGCTTTGTCTCAATCGCCGAGGGCAGGGAATCAAGTTGTATTTGCGTCTTCATGCCTCCTCTATTTTACCGTGAGTCCGCCCTCTCTGCCTGCGTGGCGCAGGCACTCCTGCTTGCCCCGCTCGCAAGCGAAGCGTTAGCCACTGGTCCGATAAGTCGGCGACAATGCCCTCAGCTGCGCTACCGCGGCCGGCACGATCTCGAGCGCCGCGACAATCTCCGCTTCGCAGGTGCTTCGTCCCAAACTGAATCGAATGCTGGCCCGCGCCTCAGTTGCCGGCAATCCAATCGCTGTCAGCACGTGCGACGGCTCGACCGCCCCCGATGAACATGCCGCCCCGGTCGAGCACGCCATCCCCTTCAAATCCAGCGCAATTACTAGCGCCTCGCCTTCAATTCCCGAAAATGCGAGGTTCGACGTGTTGGGCGTCCGTGGGGCGTGTCCCGCATTCACCCGCACATCCGGAACGCGCGCCAGCAATCCCTGCTCCAACAGGTCCCGCAAGCGGGCCATCCGCGGCGCATCGTTCGCCACGGCGGAGCGCGCCAACTCTGCCGCTTTCCCGAGTCCCACAATCCCCGCAACATTCTCCGTCCCTGGGCGAAAACCGCGCTGGTGATGCCCGCCATAAAGAAACTGCCGCACCCGCGTCCCGCTCTTCACAAACAGCGCACCTACGCCCTTCGGCGCATAAATCTTGTGCCCGGAAAGCGACAGCAAGTCCACCTCGAGGGCCTTTACATCTACGGTCATTTTTCCCACCGACTGCACCGCATCGCTGTGCAGGTAAATGTTCGCCTCGGCGGCGATCCGCCCGATCTGTTCAATCGGCTGCACGGTCCCCAACTCATTGTTCGCTTGCATCACCGTGGCCAGCACCGTGTCCGGCCGAATCGCTCGCCGCACCTGGCCGGCATCGAGAAGCCCTTCGTGATTCACTGGCAGGTAGGAAACCGCAACGCCTTGCTTCTCCAACGCCTGGCACGCGTTCAGAACTGCTTCATGCTCGATTGTCGAACTGATGACATGTACCGAGCGCCGCTCCGCCAGCGCCGCCTGCACCACGCCGAAAATAGCGTGATTGTCCGATTCGGTCGCTCCGCTTGTGAACACAATCTCCTGCGGTTGCGCATTGAGCAAACTCGCCACCTGCTCTCGGGCGGTTTCGACGGCCGCCCGCGCCCTCTGCCCAAAGGTGTGAATCGAGGAAGCGTTGCCATACTCGCCCGAAAAAAAAGGCACCATCGCCTCGAGCACCGCCGGGTCGACCGGTGTCGTCGCGTTGTGATCCAAATAGATGCGATTCATGGCAGTTTAATTGTAACCGTAGCAGACCTCTTGCGGCGGCGTCGGAAGCTTCCAGGCCGATGGCGCACCGGTGCCGCGGGCTTCCGACCGGCAAGGGCTGCAAACTAGGCAATTCCCGGGATCAGCCGATATCGCACGCACCTTGAATATTCCATATACCCAGCCAGTCCGCTCCGCAACATTTTGTCTTCGAGCGCGCGGTACGGAGCACCGTCAAAAACAGCATGGAAACCGCCGCAAGGCCCGCCCAAAAGGAGCCCACCGCCAAGTGATTCAACGCCAGGATTCCACCGGCATATTTCACCCGGACCCTTAGCCAGTCGGGCCACCTGCGAATTCACAGACGTGCGCCACAAATTTTGCGCCTGCCTCGATTAGCGTGTTAGTGTGAGCGTTTAACGGGGGCACCGGACTCTTCTGGAGGAAGCGGTGGCATACGCGGATTTGCAGGAGTTTGTGAGGCGTTTGGAGAGAGCCGGCGAACTGCGCCGCGTCAAAGCGGAAGTGGATCCGGTGCTGGAAATCACCGAAGTCGTCCAACGCGTGCAATCGCAACCCGGCCCTAAAGGGAGTCCCGGCGGCGTCGCACTTCTGTTCGAAAAATTGAAAGGTTCGTCCTATCCGTTGCTCATCAACGCCTTTGGCAGCGTGCACCGCATGGAACTCGCCTTCGAAGTCGAAAAACTCGACGAGGTCGCCGCGCGCATCCGCGGCTTTCTGGACATGCAAACCCCGCAAGGTCTGTTCGACAAACTGAAGATGCTTCCCAAACTTGCCGAACTCGGTTCGTTTTTGCCCAAGCAAGTCAAAGGCGGCCCCTGCAAGGAAATCATCCGCAAAGGCAACGACGTAAACCTGTTCGATTTCCCGGTCCTCAAATGCTGGCCCCAGGACGGCGGCCGCTTCATCACTTTTCCGCTCGTCTTCACCCGCAATCCCGAGACCGGCAAGCGCAACGTCGGCATGTACCGGATGCAAATCTACGATGAGCGCACCACCGGCATGCACTGGCAAACGCAAAAGCACGGCGCCGAACACTTCCGCCGCGCGCGTGCCAAAAATCCCGAAGGCCGCATCCCCGTCAGTGTCGCGATTGGTTCCGATCCTGCGACCACTCTAGGCGGTATCCTCCCCATTCCGCCCGACCTCGACGAAATGATGTTCAGCGGCTTTCTCCGCCGCGAACCGGTCGAATTGGTGAAATGCGAAACCAACGACCTCGAAGTCCCTGCTAATGCCGAAATCGTCCTTGAAGGCTACGTCAATCTCCAGGAAATGCGCACCGAAGGTCCCTTCGGTGATCACACCGGCTTCTACTCACTCGAAGGCGAGTACCCGGTCTTCCACGTCGAGTGTGTCACGCACCGCAAAGACCCTATTTATCTCGCGACGGTGGTGGGCCGGCCGCCGCAGGAAGACTACTACATGGGCTACGCCATCGAACGTATCTTTCTGCCGCTCATGAAACTTACGCACCCTGAAATCGTAGACGTCTCCCTGCCCGCCGAGGGCATCGTCCACAACTTGATGATCGTCTCCATCCGCAAGTCCTTCCCCGGTCATGCCCGCAAGGTGATGAACGCCATTTGGTCGTTGGGCCAGGCCATGTTCACCAAGGTTCTTGTCGTCGTCGATCACGACGTCAACGTCCACGACTACCGCGAAGTCGTCTGGAAGGCGCTCTGTGCGATCGATCCCGAACGCGATGTGCAATTCACTCTCGGCCCGGTCGACACTCTCGATCATGCCGCGCGCATGCAGGACTTCGGCTCGAAAATGGGCGTAGACGCCACGCGCAAATGGGCCAACGAAGGCTTTTCGCGCCCATGGCCCGACGAAATGCTTGTGGATGAAAAAACCAAAGCCCGCGTCGATGGCCTTTGGAAATCCCTAGGAATTTAAGGGATTTCCGCAATTCTAAAAAAGCAGAAATGCAAATCGTCGGCTACGTGCTCAGAAAAATTCTGCAGAAACGGTCAGTGTCTGCGAACCGGCTCGTTGCGCGCGAAATTGCGAACAAACAATTACCGTCCTGCAGGACAGGCGCGATCTCCGGCGAAAGCACAATATCTTGGGGTATTCTGAATGGACTGCACCAATTAGTGGACCCACCTGCCTGCAATACCAGGCGATTTGCCTAAGATTACAGGCATTCTTAGGACAACTGCGGCAGAGAAACCCTTGACGCTCTGGCGCGGCCGATGACATAACGGTTGCAACAGAGCAGCACCCGGGGACTGTGTGTCCTGCAGTATCCAAACCACGGGTTGCCGCAAAACACGTAGCAAGAGCAAGAGAAGGGCGTGTGAAGGTCAAGGTGGGCGTTCCTCGTGAGCGAATCGCGCGAAGTGATGAACGTACGGCAAGCGTCCCAGTATCTGGGGATTAGCCCGGATACTCTGTACCGCTACATCACAGAGGGCGAAATACCTGCATTCAAGTTAGGGAATCGTTGGAAACTTAGGAAGACGATCCTGGACAGGTGGATGGAACGCAAGATGAGCCAAGCGGCGTCGAAGCGCCGCTAGTCTTATCCAAGCGTGAGGGAAAGAGGTCGCGATATGTGGTTACTCGGGGGCTCTAAGAACAAGCAGCTGGTCGGCCTGGATATCGGTTCCAGCTCGATCAAGGCTGTGGAGTTGAAATCGACGAAGGCCGGGTATGAACTGGTGAGTTTCGGCATGGAATCGCTGGCCCAGGATACCGTGGTGGACGGCGCGATCATGGATGCGCCTCAGGTGGCCAACGCGATTACCAAAATTTTCGAGAACGAAAAGATCAAGACCAAAAACGTCGCGACTTCCGTTTCCGGCCACTCCGTGATCGTCAAACGAGTGCCACTTCCTCTGATGACCGAGGAGGAACTTTACGATCGCATTCCCTCGGAAGCCAGCCAGCACATCCCGTTCGACATCGCGGACGTGAACCTGAGCTACCAGTTGCTTGAGGCTATGGACTCCCAGATGGACGTTCTGCTGGTCGCCGTTAAGAAAGACAAGATTCTGAACCATACCAACGTGCTTGCGCAGGCCGGCAAGACCCCCGTGGTTGTGGACATCGACGCATTCGGGTTGCAGAACTGTTTCGAGGTGAACTACGAACCTGATGCTGGCCAGACCGTGGCGCTGCTCAACATTGGCGCCTCGGTTATGAACATTAATATCGTGCGCGGCGGAATCCCGCTGTTTACCCGCGACGTCAGCGTCGGCGGCAACCAGTACACCGACGCGCTCCAAAAGGAATTGGACCTCAGCTTTGATGACGCCGAGCGGCTCAAAAAAGGGGATACCCTTCCGACAGTTACCGACGAGCAGAAGGGCCAGATCCTTCGCAGTGTGTCGGACATTCTGACCCTGGAAATTCAAAAGACATTTGATTTTTTCCGTGCTACCGCGAGCGGTGAGAACATTCAGCGCATCATGGTAGCCGGCGGTACGGCACGCGTCCCCGGGCTTGTGGACCTACTCCGCGAGGAGTTCGCCATGCCGGTCGAAGAGCTTAATCCCTTCCGGAAGGTGCTGATCAACCCCGGAAAGCACAGTGAAGATCAGATCCGCGAATTGGCGCCGAGACTCGTTGTCGCGGTTGGACTGGCCCTGAGGAGCTTCGACTAGCCATGATCCGCATAAACTTACTTGGACAAACGAGGCCGAAAGCAACACGCCGGCCGGTGGACACGGGAGCGGCCCTCCCACTGGTCTTCATCGGCGCAGGAGTGCTGCTTGGCGGACTCTTCCTGTTTTACTTCTATCACTCCTGGCAGACACAGTTGAATGACGAGAACAAGCGCATTCAACAGTTGCAGGCTCAAAAAACGGAATTGGAACAGATCAAGCAGCAGGTCGAAGCCTTCGACAAGCAGAAGCAAGTTCTCCAGCAGCGCGTAGGCACCATCGAACAGCTTCAGCGCGATCGCACCGGCGGCCAGGAACTGCTGGATCAGGTGGCGAACACGGTTTCCCGCGCGGAAAACCTCTGGCTGATTTCGATGACCAAGAAGGGAACTTCGCTAACGTTGGATGGTGCGGCGGCTTCTCTCAACTCGGTCGCCAACTTCATCACTGCGCTCAAACGCTCCGGCTACTTCCAGAAGGTGGAGATCAAGGAATCCAGACAGGACGAGCGCAGCACCACCGTGCAAACCTTCCTGTTTATCATCAATGCGGAAATCGCGCCCAACATGCCGCCTGCGGCGACACCCGCAGCCAAGCCCGCGAGCGCACCTGGTGGCACGGCACCGGCCTCCAGCGCGCCGGCGAAGAAAGGATAGGGGAACATCATGGCCAATCCTTTCCGAGATATGTCCGTGATTATGCAGGGCCTGGTAGCTCTGGCCATCGCCGTGATTCTGGTCCTTGCGGGATTGTACGTGCCGGGGTCACCGGTTGCCCAGGAGCGCGCCGATTACGACAAGGCCGTTCAGGATCGTACCAAGCTTAACCAGGAAGTTACCCAGCTCCAGGTTTACAAACAGCGCTACGGCGAGCTGAAGCAGCAGATGGATGCGCTCAACAAGCAACTCGACACGCTAAAGACCATCGTGCCCGAAGAAAAGGAAGTCGACGAATTTATCCGCCAGTTGCAGGGCGCAGCCACGGCTTCCAACGTTCAGCTTCGCAAGCTGACGTCGCAGAACATCGTGCCCAAGGATTACCACTACGAGATGCCTTTTGAAGTGCAAGCCGATGGGCCTTACTTCAACATGCTGGATTTCTTCTCCAGGCTGAGTCGGTTGTCGCGCATTATCAACGTGGGCGACATCCAGTTCGACGATCCCAGTGCTTCGGGGGCAAAAGAGATCAAGTACCCGATTCGCCCGGGAACGACGGTGACGGGTATTTTTACGGTAACGACATTCTTCACAAAGCCGGCTGATACTACCGCCGCATCTGGTGCCAAGGGTGCGAGTCAACCGGTGAAAAAACCGTGAGCAGGGAAGAGCGAGCCATGCGTCTAGCGATAACAGTCATAGCGGGCATCATGCTGGCGACGGCCGTGAGCAGCCTTCAGGCTCAGACCAAGCCGGCACCAGCCCCAGCTCCGAAACCAGCGGCGAAGCAGGCGGCTGCGCCTCCCGCCGCTCAAGCCAAACCGGCCGCGAAACCCGCTACCCAGGCTCCAGCGAAGCCTGGTGCGGGTGCCGCTGCAAAACCTGCGAGCCCTGGGGCTCCGGCCGAGTCCGAAACCAAGGTTGCGCGGCGAGATCCGTTCGAATCCTTGACCAGCCGGCAGGAAGCCGCTGCGCGCGCTGGCGCCAATCTCCCTCCGGGCAAGGCGGGTTTGCAGGTCGGAACGCTCCGCCTCGATGGCATCGTGCGCGCTCCAAACGGCATGATCGCGGTGGTCACCAATCCGCAAGCGCGGACCTATTTCCTCCGAGAAGGCGACCAGCTCTACGACGGTCGCGTGGAAAAGATTGCGATGGACGGCGTGTCGTTCCATGAAATCGGAAAGGATGCGTTCGGCAAACCAGTGGAACGGCAAGTAAACAAGAGAATTTACTCCAGTGCAGGAGAACAGCAAT
>Ga0126371_10001507_pt1 | contig 19773 bp, 22 predicted proteins | sample PanSoiMetaPlot_4_FD_110145 | JGI IMG/M metagenome (GOLD analysis project Ga0126371, IMG submission 110145) | Tropical forest soil microbial communities from Panama - MetaG Plot_4 | ecosystem: Environmental > Terrestrial > Soil > Tropical forest > Bulk soil | place: Panama | collected 2016-02-17 | reverse complement strand
CGAACATCCACAGCACGAGGCCGAGCGACCACATGTTCTTGCAGCGCAGCGCCTCGCGATTGCCGAGCCCGAAAGGCTTCACGGCTTCGAGCGTCAGCCGCGAAATGTCGAGACCGACGACCTGATAGGGTGCCAGGCTTCCGTCCTCGAGCGGATTGGCGGCGTAGCCGGCCTTTGTCAGATTGCGCTGATCAAAGGCGCCAGTATCGGCGATAATCAGGCCGCCCGCGCGCAGATCGGCCAGATTGACCTTGAGCGCCGCCGGGTTCATCGCCATCAGCACATCGGGCGCATCGCCCGCCGTCTCGATCGAGGCCGAGCCGAAGTTGATCTGAAAGGCGGAGACGCCGAAGGTCGTCCCCTGCGGCGCCCGGATCTCGGCCGGGAAATCGGGAAAGGTGGCGAGGTCGTTTCCGGCGAGTGCAGTCGATAAGGTGAAACGGCCGCCGGTCAGCTGCATCCCGTCACCCGAGTCGCCGGCAAAACGCACGACGACCGAGTCGAGCGCAGGTGGCGACGGGCGCACATCCGCGCCGGTATCCGTTGATACGGTGGCCATGTTGAGCTGTCCCTCGGCGATCGCGTGGTACCGTTACGCTCTTCCGACTGCGTAGTTAGATGGCCTCATCATGCTAACGTGTCAAACGGCGGCTAGCGCGAGCGGCGCGGCTTGTGTTCACTCCTCCGGCATGCCTGCCCTGCGCAGCCCGGTGTAAACGGTAGCTTCGCGTAGCGCGCAAATCTTTGGCACGCAGGTAAACGTCGCCCTATTGCGAGCGATGCACGAATATGCTGCGTTCAGGCTCCGAGCTTCGGCGAGTTCGGAGCCGGCGCGTGCAACATCACCTTTCAGGGCATAAGCTGAGACGAGGATAGCGTGAAGGTAGGGCCGCGCGGGATTGGCGTTGCGGGCCCCTTCTGTCCAGACGATCGCCTCGTCGGTTCGTGACTGTAACAGATCCACGAACGCAATCATGTTATAAAAATAGCCGATGTACGGATCACGCGGGCTGATACGGATCGCCTTTTGCGGGAGTGGGATAACTTCTTCAATCGACCCGATTCTGAACTTGCGGTCGCCGGGCGCGAAGTATGCGAACATCCAATTGCGGTCGAGTGCGATTACCGCCTCGCATTATGAAGCAGCCTCTTCAAATCGATTCTGCGCGCGCAGTGCCTGGCCTTTGGCGTAATGCGCTAATGCACTGCGCGGCGATGCCGCCAAGGCTTGATCGGCCCGTCTTTCCGCTCGTGCCACGTCAGCCGCAGGCGAATCAGTCCAACCATTGATCACGCGGTTTGCGATCGCGTTCGCTCATCAGCTCTGTGCTTCAGCAGATCCTGGATCGAGCGCCAACGCGCGTTCGAATATGCTGATTTGCTCCGCAGTGTCATCTCGCGCTCGTGATTTTAAGTATGCGGCCCGTCCCCGAAGAATGTAGTCGACCGCATCAGGACCGCTGGTCGGCCGGGTGGCCTCTCTGCTGGTCAGCTCAAGGTTGAGGGTAATGGCGATGCGGCTCGTGATCTCGTTTTTGCAGGGCCAACAGATCGCCCATGTCGCCGTCGAACTGCTCGGCCCACCCATGCGCGTCGGTTTCGGCGTCGATCAGCTGGGCATTGACCCGGACCTTGTTGCCTGACCGCCGCACGCTCCTTTCCACTACGCAGCGCACGCCCAGTTCGTGACCGAGCTGCTTTGTATCGACCGGCTTGTTGCGGTAGGTGAAGGCGGTGTTGCGCGAGATTACGAAGTTGTTTGCGATCCGCGACAGATCGGTTGTCAGGTCCTCCGTGATCCCGTCGGCGAAATATTGCTGCTCCCGGCCTGCGATTCTTCGAGCCCCTCGATCGCATCGGGGTCGCGCCGCGCTGTCATCAGCCGGTCATGCAACCCCACGTCGGTCTGCGCGAGATGAGCGACGAACGCCCGGTCGAGGCGAACGAGCCCCTTGCTGTCATAAAGATCGGCGAAGGAGAGCCCGTGTTTGGGGGCGAAATCGGTCATAAGGAGATTAGGCCATGGGCGGCGCAGTTTCCGCTATTCTCAATTTGAGTTAAGTGGCGATCGATCGAGAGAGCTACGACAATTCGCCGCGACAAATCTGCGCTCTCCGAGCGGCTTCGACACAAGTCTAAAATGGGCAGGATCGGCTTAAGATAAAGGCCGTTTGACGACTTGCCCGGAGGCGGGGTGGGCCAGGCGAAGGTAATCGACGGCAGTGAAGTCGCAGCGCGGCTGCGCCAGCACGCCAGCGAAATCACGGCGCGGTTGTACGAAAAGGCGGGTATCGCGCCCGGTCTCGCCACGGTCTTGGTCGGGGACAATCCCGCAAGCCAGGTTTATGTGCAGTCGAAAGCCCGAGCCTGCGCCGGTTCCCGGCTCGCGGCCTTCGACATCCGGTTGCCCACGGAGATTTCGGAAGCCGCGCTGCTCGCGGAGATCGAAAAGCTCAACCGCGACGAGCGGATTGACGGAGTATTGGTCCAGCTGCCTCTGCCGCAGCATATCGATCCGCACCGCATCATCGGTACGATCGATCCCGCCAAGGACGTCGATGGTTTTCACCCGACGAATATCGGCCGGCTGTGGAGTGGGCTCCCCACGATCGTGCCTTGCACCCCGCAAGGCTGTCTGCGCCTGTTGCGCACCGTGCACGACAGTCTCACCGGAGCCGAGGCGGTCGTTCTCGGACGATCGAACATCGTTGGGAAACCGTTGGCGGCGTTGCTCCTCGCGGCAGATTGCACGGTGACGGTCGTCCACTCGAAGACATCCGATGCCCCCGCCATCTGCCGGCGCGCCGATATTCTAATCGCGGCTACCGGGCGCCCTCATATGGTGAAGGCCGACTGGGTGAAGCTGGGCGCCACTGTGATAGACGTCGGCATAAACGCCGTCACCGGCCCGGACGGACGCCGCCGCGTTATCGGCGATGTCGATTACGCTGCGGTGAGCGCCGTCGCCGGAGCGATCACTCCGGTGCCGGGCGGCGTCGGTCCGATGACGATCGCCTGCCTGTTGCTCAACACTCTGCTCGCCGCGTGCCGACGGCGGGGCCTTCCCGATCCAGACTTCTAAAATGTCAGGCGAAATCAGGGATCTTCCGCGGCCCGGCGCCGTACATGTGCTAAGATTATAAGCAGCGGCCGACGCCGCGGTTCCGCTCTCTCCTTAAACGAGCAGAATTTCCAAATTGTCTTGGCCATGCGTTTGTTCCGGTTTTTTGAAAGCCTTTTAGAGCCTACCGCGTTGCCGACGGGTGCGCCGCCGCCGGCGGGGCTCGCCGCGTTTTACTGGCACTATGCGCGGCAGGCGCGGCACCTCGTTGCCGCCCTCTTCATTGCCGGCTTTATCGTGGCGATTCTCGACACGCTGATCCCGGTCTTCATCGGGCGCGTCGTCACCTTGGTCTCCGCCCATTCGCCCGGCTCGTTCCTGCATGACAACTGGCCGCAGCTCGCCGGCATGGTGCTCGTCCTGCTCGTCGCACGGCCGGTTGCGATGCTGCTGCAGAACCTGATCACGAACCAGGCGATCATTCCCGGCTTCTCCAACCTCGTCCGTTGGCAGAACCACTGGCACGTCGTGCGGCAGAGCTGGAGTTTCTTCCAGAACGACTTCGCCGGCCGCATCGCGCAGCGCGTCATGCAGACCGGCCCATCGCTGCGCGAGAGCGTCGTCTCGGCGACGAATGCGGTTTGGTACATCCTCGTCTACGGCACCGGCGCGGTCATGCTGATGGCGTCGAACGATCTGCGATTGACGATCCCGGTCTTGCTGTGGTTCGCGGGTTACGCGGCACTGCTGCGCTATTTCGTGCCGTGGCTGCGGGTGCGCTCGCGCCGCATGTCGGACGCGCGCTCGCAGCTCACTGGTCGCGTCGTTGACAGCTATACGAACATCCAGACCGTCAAGCTGTTCGCGCGCCCTCGCGACGAGGACGAGTTCGTCCGCGCCGCGATGGACGATCTCACCGAGGCGCACCGCGACCAGCTGCGGTTGAGCACGCTGTGGGGGCTGACCCTCAATCTCGCCAACGCGTCGATGGTCGTCGGCACAGGCGTCGTCGCGATCTGGCTGTGGAATGTCGGCCGCATTCCGGTCGGCACCGTCGCAATGGCGTTGCCGCTGACTTGGCACATCGCCGCGATTGCTGGTTGGGTGGCGCAGAACGTGACGACGATCTTTGAGAATATCGGCGTCGTGCAGGAGGGCATGCGGACGATCGCGGTGCCGCGGCAGATGCCGGACCGGCCGGACGCGGTCACATTGCAGGTGACGCGCGGGGCGGTCCGCTTCGAAGGCGCGCATTTCGGCTATGGCTCCGTGCGGGGGGTGCTGCACGGCATCGACCTTTCGGTGGCTCCCGGCGAGCGCGTCGGTCTCGTCGGGCCGTCAGGCGCCGGTAAATCGACGCTCGTCAACCTGCTGCTGCGCTTTTACGACCTCGAGCGCGGCCGCATCCTGATCGACGGCCAGGACATTGCGACGGTAACGCAGGAAAGCCTGCGCGCGCAGATCGCGATGGTGACGCAAGATACCTCGCTGCTGCACCGCTCGATCTGCGACAACATCCGCTACGGGCGTCCGCAGGCGAGCGAATGGGAGATCCGCCGTGCCGCCGCCCAGGCGCACGCCCTTGAATTTGTCGAGGGGCTCGAAGACTGGTATGGCCGGCGGGGTTTCGACGCGCATGTCGGCGAGCGCGGTGTCAAATTATCGGGCGGCCAGCGTCAGCGCATAGCGCTCGCACGCGTGATCCTGAAGGACGCGCCGATCCTGGTGCTCGACGAGGCGACTTCCTCGCTCGACTCGGAGATCGAGGCGGCGATCCAGGAACAGCTCGAAGATTTGATGAAGGGCCGCACGGTTATTGCGATCGCGCATCGCCTGTCAACCATCGCGCGCCTCGACCGCTTGGTCGTGCTCGACGAGGGCAACATCGTCGAGGAGGGCACCCATGCCGAGCTGTTGGCGCTCGGCGGCACCTATGCGCGCCTGTGGCGCCGCCAGTCGGGCGGTTTCCTCGACCCGATCGCCTATCCCGGGCTCGTCGCCGCCGATTAGCCACTATATAGTGGCGGGAGGAGGTGAGGAATGGCCGATCCGGCGATGAGGCGAATGAGCCTCGACGAGTTCTTGTGGTGGGACGACGGGACCGACACACGCTACGAGCTCATCGACGGCTTTCCCGTCGCGATGGCCCCTCCCGCCGAAGCGCATCGTATCCTGGCGATGCGACTCGGCTCCCGCATCGATGCCAAGCTCGCTGTGCGGCGGCCGTGCAACGCACAGATCGAGCCCGGGGTGGTTCGCCCCGACCGAGCTGACTCCTATTATGTCCCTGATATCGCGGTCACTTGCCGACCGAACGAGCCCGGGCGGCAGACGATGCTAGATCCGATCCTGATTGTCGAGATTTTGTCGCCGAGCACCGAGCGCGGTGACCGCCGCTTAAAACTTCCCGCCTATCAAACGATAGCGAGCGTCAGCGAGATTTTGCTGATCGACGCCGATAGCCATCACGCAGAGGTCTATCGGCTAGAGAGCAACCGCTGGGGCATCGAGCTGGTTCGCGGGGCTGAAGCTACTCTTTTCTTAGCCTCGGTCGATCTGCGGATCGCGATGGCCGAGCTGTATGAGGGAATTGCTCTCCCCGCGCCTGCGGATCCGGCGTGACCCGCGGCTGTCTTCGACAATGATCAGCCGCTTTTACTCTCAAACGCTCGCCCTTGCCGCCAGCCGGCATGCGATGTGGGCGATGGCGGCGATTTCCTTCGCCGAGAGCTCGTTTCTGCCGCTGCCGCCCGATTTTCTGCTAATCCCGATGATCCTGGCGCAGCCGCGCCGGGCATGGTGGCTCGCGACGGTGTGCACGGCCACGTCGGTGCTGGGTGGCTTTGTCGGCTATGCGATCGGTTATTTCCTGTTCGACGCAGTCGGCCGGCCGGTGCTCGAATTTTACCACGCGATGGATAAATACGAGGCCCTGAAAGCCGGCTTCGCGCAATGGGGCGCCTGGATCATCATCCTAAAAGGACTGACGCCGATCCCGTTCAAACTGGTCACGATCGCCAGCGGGGTTGCGGAATTCAACCTGCTCACCTTTACGCTTGCCTCGATCATATCGCGCAGCCTCAGGTTCTTTCTGTTGGCCGCGCTGCTGTGGCGGTTCGGTGAGCCGGTCCGCGAGTTCATTGAGCGCCGGCTGATGTTGGTGACGAGCGCCGTCGCCGCCGCCCTCGTTGGCGGATTCCTGGTGCTGCGCTATCTTTAATTTCATGAGCCGCGGGTTCAGCGGTTTTGTGCTGGTCACGAGCGCCGTGGTGCTCGGCGCGGCGCTGTTGTCGCAATATTGGGGCGGGCTCGCGCCATGCGAGCTGTGCCTGCTGCAGCGCTGGCCCTGGGGCGCCGCGATCGTCATGTCGTTTATCGCGACAATGGTCGGCAGCCGCGCGGCATTGGCCTGGGTCGCGCTGCTGCTCGCAGCGGTGTTTGTTGTCAGCAGCGGGCTCGCCTTTTATCACGTTGGGGTTGAGCAGCACTGGTTTCCCGGACCGACGGCTTGCACCGCGCCCGCAACCGCTGCCGATACGGTGGGGCAATTGAAGGCGCAGCTGCTCCACCAGCAGCCGGTGCGCTGCGACGAACCGGCATGGACGTTGTGGGCAATTTCACTCGCCGGCTGGAACCTACTCGCCTCCCTGATCTTGACAGGGTGTTGCGTGGGAGCGTTTCTGTATTCGCGCGGACCGCTGCGGCGGGCGCGAATCCGTCGGGGTACGGCATGAACGATGCAGCACAACATCGGCTGCCCGGCGACCGCGCGCCGGCGCAGGAGATCGCGCGTATGCTGCGCGTCGACCACGCCGGCGAGTACGGCGCGACGCGCATCTATGAGGGCCAGCTGGATGTGCTGGGCCGCGGTCGCGCGACTGCGGCGATCCGCGAGATGGCCGAGACCGAAAAACGCCACCTCGCGCAGTTCGAGACATTGCTGCGCGAACGCCGCGTCCGGCCGACCCTGCTCCATCCCTTGTGGTTGGTCGCCGGCTATGCGCTCGGCGCGGCAACCGCTCTTCTCGGCGAGCGAGCTGCGATGGCCTGCACCGTCGCGATCGAAGAGGTCATCGATGAGCATTATCAGAGCCAGGCCGAAAAGCTCGTCGAAGATGATCCTGGCCTGCGGGACACGATCTTATCGTTCCAGGACGACGAGATCGTTCACCGCGACCTCGCCCTGGCGCATGGCGCCGAGGACAGCCCGGCCTACGACGTAATCACTGCCGCGGTCAAAAGCGGCTCGCGCATGGCCATCTGGCTGTCAACGCGACTCTGACCAGCCTCCGAGTCGTTCATGGCCGGACTCGTTCCGGCCATCCACGAGCCCGCGCGGAGCTCGGTGCCGCCGCGTGAGGCGTGGATCACCGGGCCGAGCCCGGTGACGAACGAGTACTCGAATGCATCATTTCCCCTCCGTCTCGCCTGACGCGGCGGCATGCTCGGCGGGCGGGCCCTTGTATGACACCCGCCAGATCGTGCCGCCGGTGTCGTCGGCGACGAGCAAGGAGCCGTCCTTGGCGACCGCGAGCGCCGCGGGACGGCCCCAGACCTCGGCGCGCTGTTCGCCCGACACCCAGAAGCCCGTCGCGAAATTCTCGTAGTAGCCTTCGGGCCGGCCGTCCTTGAACGGCACCCGCGCGACCTTGTAGCCGGTCGGTATCGAGCGGTTCCATGAGCCCTTCAGCGCGACGAACAGGCTGCCCTTATATTCCGCCGGAAACTGGTCGCCCTCGTAGAAGACGAGGTCGAGCAACGAAGAATGGGCCTGGAACAAGAGATCGGGTGTGATCGCTGCTTCGACCTTGTCGGGCGCGAGCTGTGCAAAGCCCGGCTGCGGGTGCTTGCCGATATAGGCGTAGGGCCAGCGTAGAACCCGCCCTGTTGCACGCGGATCAGATAATCCGAGGGCAGATTGTCGCCGAGGCCGTCGCGCTCCTGCACGACCGCCCAGAGATCGCCGGTCTCGGGCTGGAAGGCGAGCGCAGTCGGGTTGCGCGTGCCGGATGCGTAGGTCGTCTGGTTCAGGCCGTCGGCGTCGAAGCGCTGGATCGTCGCCTTCGGCTCAGGCTCGACGCCGATATTGCCCGACGAACCGACGCCGACGAGCAACGCGCCGGTCTTCGGGTCAATGACGAGGTGGCGGTTCTGGTGGCCGACCGTGATGCCGAAGACGCCCTTCTTGGTCAGCGGATCCGCTCCATAAGCGCCCGGCTGCGGCTTGCGCTGGTCGGGCGGAACCTGATCGGCGCGCTGCGGCGGCATCGGGCGGCCGGGACGCAGCGCGCCGACGATATGCGGCACGCGCCAAACCGCATCCTGGTCGGCAACCAAGAGCTCGTCGCTATGCCAAGCCAGGCCGTAGGGCCGGTTCAAGTCCTCGACACCGCGATCGATCCACTTGGCGTGCCCCGTGCCGTCGTCGCGCAGCAACGTCACATAGCCGGCGCTCTGTTCGGCCACCAGCACATCGCCATTGGGCAGCACGAGCAGCCGGCGCGGATTGACGAGCCCGGTGACAAACGGTTCCGCAGTGAAGCCGGGCGGCACCTCAAGCGCCTGCCCATTAAAGGGGACGACCAGCGAGCGGTTCGTGACGATCGGTGCGGTTTTCGGCGGCGGCAGGTCATTGGGATCGATATGAAAACGCCGGCCGATCTCGTGCTCGGCTTGGAAATTCTGCGCGAGCTCATCCGTTGCTTTCGACGCCGGGCCGGGCGCCGAGCCCTGCTGCGCAGCGGCGGTCAACAGCGCCGCCGCCGCCGCGACAGTGATGAGGACGGTGAGCGACAGGTTGGGTTTGTTTGCCATGGCGTACGTCCTCCCGTTCCCAGCTTAACCGAGAACGGTTTCCGGCGAGACCCCCTCCCATTCTCTCCCCCGCATGCGGAGGAGGGTTAGGGTGGCGGAAGACGGCGGGCTGCGGTCTCGACGGCCGCGAGGCGCTTCGGCATCACCGGAGCCATTCGGCGCTGCACCGCGGCGAGAATGTCGGGCGGGGCAGTCTCGGGGCTTCCGGCCTCGAACGGCGGCGCCGGCGCGTATTCGAGGCCGAGTTGGATTGCTTGCGCGACATCCGCTCCGGCAAGCTCGGCAACCACCGTCAGCGCGAAATCGATGCCGGCTGTGACCCCGCCGCCGGTGATGACGTTGCCGTCGCGCACGACGCGGCCCCCGTCCGGAACCGCTCCGAACGGTTCGAGCAGCTCGCGCCAGGCCCAATGACAGGCGGCACGCTTGCCCCGCAAGAGGCCCGCCGCGCCGAGCACGAGGGAGCCGGTGCACACCGAGGTCACCCACCAGGCTCTGGCGGCGAGGCGCCGTATTTGCGCCAAGAATTCCTCGTCGGCGATGGCGTTGTCGGTTGCGCCGATGCCGCCGGGCACGCACAGCACGCTGCAATGCGGAATGTCCGCGAGCCGCTTCAGCCCTGCGAAGGTGATCCCGTCTGCGGTAATGTCGCCGCCCGCGCGGCTCGCCAGCAGCACTTTCGCGCCGGGCATGCGCGAGAACACCTGGTGCGGGCCGGTGAAATCCAGCTGCGTCACGCCGGGGTAGAGCGCGAAGAGGATTGTCGTCGGCTGCTCGTTCATCTGGGACTCCGGTCTGGTTGACGGCGCGATTGTGGCAAACTAGGTTCGCGTCCGAAATGACATACTTCCCTCTGATTCCGCCATGACCCACACAATCGGGATCCTGATCTATCCCGAATTCCAATTGCTCGACGCGGCCGGACCGATCGCCGCCTTCGAGCTCGCGGCGCGGCCGACAGCCCCGCCGGCTTACCGGCTTCGCATCCTGGGCCCGGCGGCGGGAGCAGTGGCAAGCTCCTCGGGGGCGGCGCTGCTCGCCGAACCATTCGCCGCCGCCGGACCGCTCGATACGCTGATCATCACCGGCGGACGCGGGAGCCGCCATGCGATGCGCTGCGAGGGGGCGCTGGCGTTTCTTCGGGATGCTGCGTTCGGCGCCGCACGGATCGCGAGCGTCTGCTCCGGCGCGTTTCTGCTGGCGGCTGCCGGACTGCTCGACGGGCGGCGCGCGACGACGCACTGGCGCGTCGCGGCGGAACTGGGGAAGAGCTTTCCGCAGGTCCACGTTTCGCCCGACCGCATCTTCGTCCGCGACGGGCGGATCTGGACCTCTGCCGGCATCACCGCCGGCATCGATTTGGCGCTTGCGTTGATCGCCGAGGATCTCGGGCAGGCGGTAGCCAAACGGACTGCGCAGGACCTCGTCGTGTATTACCGCCGGCCCGGCGGCCAATCGCAATTTTCGGCACTGCTCGAGCTCGACGGCTGCGGCGGCCGATTTGCGCAATTGCTCGCCTGGGCGCGCGAGCACCTTGCCGAACCGTTGCCGGTCGAGCGCCTTGCCGACCGGGCGGCAATGAGCCCGCGCCATTTCGCGCGCGCGTTTTCCGCCGAGGCTGGCGTCACGCCGGCGAAAGCGGTGGAGCGGCTGCGGCTCGAAGCCGCGCGCGAGCGGATCGAGAGCGGCAGCGACCCGATTGACCGCGTCGCACAGCTCACCGGTTTTGGCGATCCCGAGCGGATGCGCCGCGCCTTCATCCGCGCCTTCGGCCAGCCGCCGCAATCGCTGCGCCGCGCCGCCCGCGGCGACGGCCGCGGCGCCATGGCACGAGTCGTTGCTGGGATCTGAGCGGTCCGGCGGATCGCGGGCTTATAACGAGATAGCGGCGGCATCACCCTGTCTCCCGGCTTCTGCGCAACCGTTTTCGCCGACAAGCTGGGCCATGCCCGGCATGTGGCGGTCGCGCCAAGCGGCATCCTCTACGTCAATACCTGGAGCGGGCGCTATTACCACTACGACACGCCCCCGCCCGGCGGGTTTCTGGTTGCGCTGCAGGACACCAAAGGCGACGGCCGGGCCGACAAGGTCGTCCGCTTTGGCCCCACCAAGGCAGACGGGAATGCGGGCGGCACCGGTATCGCGATCTATAAAGGCTATCTCTACGCCGAGACGAACGATCGCATCGTGCGTTACCAGCTGCCGGCAAGTGGGATCGAGCCCACCGCCAGCGCCCGAGACCGTCGTGTCGGGCTTGCCGCTGACCGGCGATCACCCGATGCACCCCTTCGCGATCGATCCCGAGGGCAATGTCTACGTCGACTTGGGATCCGCCACGAATTCGTGCCAAAGCCAGAACCGCATGCCGAATGTCCCGGGCAACAACCCTTGCACGGAGCTGGAAACCAGGGCCGGCATCTGGCGCTACGACGCCAACCGGCTGGATCAGCATTTCTCGCCTGCGGAACGTTTTGTCACGGGCCTTCGCAACGGCGAGGGGATCTCGTTCGATTCCGCCGGCCGGATCATCGCGACCCAGCACGGGCGGGACCAGCTCGGGCAAAACTGGCCCCAGCTTTACACATTGCAGCAGAACGCCAATCAACCCGCCGAGGAGCTCGTCCAACTGCAGCAAGGCAGCGATTTCGGCTGGCCGGAATGCTATTACGATGATGCCCAGAAGAAGCTCGTGCTGGCCCCGGAATACGGCGGCGATGGCGGGAAGGCGGTCGGCGTCTGCACGCAGAAAGTGGCGCCGATAGCGGCGTTCCCGGCTCACTGGGCGCCCAACGACATGCTGATCTATGAAGGCAGCCAGTTCCCGTCGGCCTATAAGGACGGCGCCTTCATTGCGTTTCATGGGTCCTGGAACCGCGCGCCGGAGCCGCAGGGCGGCTACAATGTGGTGTTCCAGCCGCTGGCCGACGGCAGGGCTTCGGGGCTTTTTGTTGCCTTCGCGGACGGCTTCGCCGGGGCGGTCAAGCAGCCGGGTCAAGCCGCACACCGTCCGACCGGGCTGGCGGTCGGGCCCGACGGCGCGCTCTATATCGCCGACGATCAAGCCGGTCGGATTTGGCGCGTGACTTACCAAGGCGGGGACAAGGGCGGCGGCATCGCAGCCGCGGCGCCAGCGCTCGCCGCGACACAGGCTGCGGCGGCCGGCAATGCGCTGCCGCCCGAGGGCATCCATCCGAATGCTGGAGAGAGGCCGCTCCCGATACCGGCCGGCGCATCGCCGGAGCAGGTCGCTCTGGGCGACCGCATTTTTCACGGAGAGGCCGACGGGGGAACCTGCGCCGGATGTCACGGCGCGGACGGCAAGGGCTCGGCGGTGGGCTCCGATCTGACGAGCGGCAAGTGGCTGTGGGGCGACGGCACCCCTCAAGGCGATCACCCGGACGATCGCGCAGGGTGTAGCGAAGCCCAAACAACATGAAGGCGTGATGCCGCCGATGGGCGGCACGCAACTGTCCCAGGCCGATCTGGCTGCGGTCGCGGATTACGTCTGGGCGATCGGCCACAGCAATAAGCGCTGAATTTTCCGGAAACGCGGCGCGGAACCCTGTATCGACCGCCGCCACACCCTTCTTCTTGACAGGCAACCGGCTTCTTGACAGGCAACCGGCAGGTTCCCTATTTGAGGGAACCAGATGGTTCCCTATTGGCATGAATGAGGACGCTGTGTTTCACGCTTTGGCCGATGCCAACCGCCGGCGGTTGCTGGATCGGCTGCACCGCAGGAATGGCCAGACGCTCAGCGAGCTGTGCCAAGGGCTGGACATGACCCGCCAGGCGGTCGCGAAACATCTGGCGGTTCTCGAGGAGGCCAATCTCGTGTCCTGGAAGCGGAACGGTCGGGAAAAGCTGCACTTTATCAATCCCGTTCCGATCAACGAGATCGCCGAACGCTGGATCAGCAAATTCGAGCTCCCTCGCCTGCGCGCACTTTCAGAGCTGAAGAAAGACCTTGAAGGAGAACGCAATGACTGAATCAACCAAGAGCAGTTTCGTTTACGTGACATACATCCGGACGACGCCGGAAAAGTTGTGGGCTGCGCTCACCACGCCGGAGTTCATGAAGAAGTACTGGTTCGGCATGAACATCGAGACCGACTGGAAGACAGGGTCGGTTTGGAAGCTGGCCTTCCCCGACGGCCGCGTCGCCGACACCGGTGAAGTTGTCGAAATCGACAAGCCGAACCGGCTGGTTCTCAGATGGCGCAACCAGCTGAGGCCCGAACTGCACGAAGAGGGCTATGCGCGCTGTGTGATCGAGATCGAGCAAGCAGGCGAGGTAGTAAAGCTGACGATCGTCCACGAAATCGACAAGCCCGCCTCCAAGCTCATCGGCGCGGTTTCGATCGGCTGGCCGAAAATCCTGTCGAGCCTGAAGACTTTGCTCGAAACCGGGACGGCGCTGCCGGCAATCGGCGAACTGCCCCGACGCTGAAAACAGTGCGACACGCCAGAGGATCCTGATATGGCGACACATGAAATCGGAACGCACGAGCAGTGGCTCAAGGCGCGGCTCGAACTGCTGGAGGCAGAGAAGGAGCTGACGCGGCGCAGCGACCAGCTGGCGCGGCGGCGGCAGGAGCTGCCGTGGGTCAAAGTCGACAGGGAGTACCGGTTCGAGACCGATGACGGGAGCGCCTCGCTCAAAGACCTCTTCCGAGGGCGCTCGCAGCTCCTCGTCTACCACTTCATGTTCGGGCCCGACTACACGGCGGGGTGTCCGTCCTGCTCGATGATCGCGGACGGCTTCAACGGCTTCGTGGTTCACCTGGCCAACCATGATGTGATGCTGTGGTCGGTGTCGCTCGCGCCGCTCGCGAAGCTGCAGGCGTACAAGCGGCGGATGGGGTGGACGTTTCCGTGGGCGTCCTCGGCGGATGGCGACTTCAATTTTGATTTCAACGTCTCGATCACCGAGGAGCAACAGCGCGCGGGGGGCGTCGAATACAACTTCCGGCGCGGCGGCCACCCGATCGTCGCGACGCAGGTCCCCGAGCCCGTCGCGCGGTTCGCCGCTGCATGCGGGACCGACGCGGACACATACAGGCGCGAGAGGCCGGGGATGAGCGCGTTTGCATGGGAGGACGGTGTCGTCTACCACACCTATTCGACCTATGCGCGCGGACTGGATGGCCTCTGGGGCGCGTACCAGTGGCTCGACCGCGCCCCCAAGGGGCGCAACGAGACGGGCGTCTGGTGGCGCCGCTACGACGAGTACGACAAGCGCTGAGCCAAGTCGTGGGTGACGAGGGGCAATCCGCGGCGCCGGACAGCACGGCGGTGCGGGTCGCGTTGTGGCGGGCGATGCACGTCCAGTTCGACGCGCCGCCACCCGTGCTCGAAGACGAAATTGGCCTCAAGCTAGTGGCGCCGGACGACGGCTGGCCTCGCCGCCCGGACATGGACCCGCAGTTCACGAGGCCCTTTCGGGCGTCCATCGTGGCCCGTTCGCGTTTCATCGAGGATCTGGTTCTCGAACAGGCCAGCCACGGCGTCAGTCAGTACGTCATCCTCGGAGCAGGCCTCGACACCTTCGCGCAGCGCCGGCCGGATATCGCCCCCCGCCTGCGCGTATTCGAGGCTGACCGGCCCGGGCCTCAGGTTTGGAAGCGCCAGCGGCTAATCGAGCTCGGCTTCGGCATCCCTGAGTGGCTGCGGTTTGTGCCGGTCGATTTCGAGGCGGGCGGGTCCTGGCGGGAGCGCCTGGCGGCTGCCGGCTTCGACGCAGGCCAACCGGCAGTCGTGGCCTCCACCGGCGTTAGCATGTACCTCACCAAGGACGCGATCGCGGCGACGCTGCGCCAGGTCGCGGCGCTCGCCCCGGGAACCATCCTGGCGATGACGTTCCTGCTGCCGCTGGAGCTCGCGGACCTCGAGGTGCGTCCTGGGTTGCAGCTGGCAGCGAAGGGGGCGCGCGCAAGCGGGACGCCCTTCATCAGCTTTTTCACGCCGACGGAGATGCTGAGCATAGCGCTCGAAGCCGGGTTTAGAGAAGTCCAACACGTGCCGGCAGCCAGTCTTGCCCAGCGCTACTTCGCCGGCCGGACAGATGGCCTTCGCCCGCCAAATAATGCCGAGGAACTGCTGGCGGCGACGACCTAGGCGCCGACGGTGAGGGGAGCCGCTATCGAGCGGCTTCGATTACGTACAGCGCGGCCCTGCCCCAACGAACCGCTCTCGTCGACAACCGGCGGTCGAAGGTCGCCAACCAACCCTGATTTGCAACGGCCATGGCCAGGAGATAAGTATCGGTGACGTGATGGGGCGTCATGATCTCATTGATATCGACGAGATCGGACGCCACCAGGCTGAGTTCGTCTTTCCAAAAGACATGTCCGGCGAGCGCACGCAAGCGCGTGACGATCGGCGCGACGGCGGCCGGCGAGCCTGCCGAATTGGGGTATTGTGGGTGGCCGAGGATGCGGATGACACCGTTCTCCGTTAGGGGGCAGGTCGCCCATGATGCACTGCCCGTCTCGGCAAACCACCGGTGGGCGGCGTCATGGGCGACGTGCGTCGGGTCGATCAAGGCGATCAGCACATTGACATCGAGAAGAAAGGTCACAACAGCTGATCGCGAAGAGCGTTGACGATTTCCGGTGTGACGACGACGCCTGCCTTGCGCACCGGGAGGAGCGGCACTCCGTTTCGCTCCGTCGCGACCACCCGCGGTCGCAGCGAATTGCGCGCAAGTTCAGAGACGACCTTGCCGATGGTTTGGTTCTTTTGACGGGCGATTGCCCTCGCTACCTCCAGGACATCGTCATCAATGGCGATAGTGGTGCGCATTAGTAGCTCCGGAATGCATCAAGCATCATACATCAAACGACGTTCGCATGACCACTATTCGGCCACGCCGGCTCGTCGGGCGTCGTCGGGTATCGCGATCCGCGTACCGGGCGAGGTGACACGCGCGCGTCGAGATCGGCAGCGTCCCGCAAAGTGGAGTTACCGAATGAGTGGATGAGGTGGTTTTGAGGATTGATCATATCGCGATTTACGTGCACGAATTTTTTAGGCGATTGCCGCAAGGTGGCACCACCGGGTTCCAGACCCCCTCATTTGCAGATACGGCGTTCCTGCCATGTCGCGTGATGTAAACCAGCCCGAGCCGCCACCTGGTGATGAGGAGCAGAGCGAGCGCTTCATTCAGAAATGGCAAGGTCGCGAAGGCGGCCAGGAGCGCGCAAATTATGCGCTGTTCCTAACGGAACTTTGCTTCGCTTTGGGTTTAGCTTTGCCCGATCCTGCGTCGGCGAGCAGCGAAGAAAACGACTACGTCTTCGAGCGCGTAGTCAAGGAAACCAACAAAGACGGTTCGGTCTCCGCGCGGCGCATTGATCTCTACAAAAGGGGATGCTTCGTTCTTGAGGCTAAGCAGTCCCGCCAAATGGGCGGGCCAAAAGAATTGCATGGCCAAGGTGATTTATTTGGATCAGAGGACATAGGAACACGGGGGAAGCGTACTGCGCAGCGGTCTTGGGATGTGCTGATGATGAATGCACGCCGTCAAGCAGAAGGCTACGCTCGCGCATTACCGGTATCTCATGGATGGCCACCTTTCATTCTGGTTTGCGACGTCGGCCATTTGTTTGAAGTGTACGCCGACTTTTCCGGACAAGGTAAAAATTACGCACAATTCCCGGATCGCCAATCATACCGGATTTATTTGGAGGACTTAAGACGGGCGGAAGTGCGCGCTCGGCTCGTCCGGATTTGGACGAACCCCCTGGCGCTGGATCCGGCTCGAAGAGCGGCGCGCGTGACGCGTGAGATCGCCGAGCGGCTAGCAGCGGTCTCTAAGGCACTGGAGCGTGACAATCACCCCCCGGAAGAGGTTGCGATGTTTCTGATGCGCTGCCTCTTCACCATGTTCGCGCAAAGTGTCAGCCTATTACCAGCGGGCTCTTTTCAAAAGGTACTCGAACGATGCGAGGCCGATCCGTCAAAATTTCAGCCCATGGTCGGTCAGTTGTGGGAGGCGATGAACGCTGGCGGCTTCGCATACGCGATCGAGGCTAATGTCAAGCAATTTAACGGCGAGTTCTTCAAGTCTCGGGCGGCCATCCCGCTGGGGCGAGAAGAAATCGGCGAACTCCGAAGCGCCGCGGCCTGCGACTGGCGCGAAGTCGACCCGTCCATCTTTGGGACGTTGCTTGAGCAAGCGCTCGACGAAGCTGAGCGCCGCCGTCTCGGCGCGCATTACACTCCGCGGGCATATGTGGAGCGCCTTGTCGTCTCCACGATAATCGAGCCATTGCGCTCGGACTGGGGACAGGTCCTTTCGACAGCAGAGCGACAGAAGGCGGAAGGTCGCCTAAGCGATGCGGTGGCCACCGTCCAGTCCTTCAACGAAAAGCTGTGTGCAACTCGCGTTCTTGACCCGGCATGCGGTACTGGAAATTTCCTTTATGTCGCCCTGGAGCTGCTAAAGCGGCTCGAAGGCGAAGTACTGGAGGCGCTCGCTGATCTGGGTGGACAAGAAGCGCTATCCGGCTTAGCAGGGCACACCGTCGATCCTCATCAATTTCTCGGTCTTGAAGCGAATCCTCGGGCGGCGGCAATTGCCGAATTGGTGCTGTGGATAGGCTACCTGCAGTGGCACATTCGGACCAAGGGCGGTCTACCATCGGAACCGATCCTGCGGGCATTTCGCAACATCAAGGGCAACGTTGATGCGATCGTCACAGCAGGTCAAGTCCTCGCGCGCGATAAATCAGGGAAACCAATACTGAGGCAGGACCGAGACGGCGGACTACATGAGGTCTATGTTTACAAGAATGCACGCCCGACCGACTGGCCAACCGCGGAATTTATTGTTGGCAATCCGCCATTCGTAGCAGGGCAACATTTCCGAGAGGAGTTTGGCGATAATCATGCAGAGACGCTTTGGCGACTACATCCGGAGATCCCTGGCGGTGCGGATTTGGTCATGTTCTGGTGGGACCACGCAGCCCGCCTCCTAACCCAAAGTGATACGCCGCTCCGCCGGTTCGGCTTTGTCACGACGAATAGCATAACCCAGGAGTTCTCGGGCCGCGTGGTTGCGCAACGTCTCGCGTCAAAAGATCCGATCTCCCTAGTAATGGCGATACCGAACCATCCCTGGACCAAGGCCACTAGGGGAGCCGCCGCCGTCCGGATTGCGATGACGGTCGCCGAGCGCGGACAGAAAGAGGGAGTGCTCCGAGAAGTGTTGACAGAGGCGGCGCTTGATACAGACGAGCCGCGTATTACTTTCCGAGAGGAGTTCGGACCCATCAACTCCAACCTGACGATTGGCGTCGATGTAACATCTGCCGTAAAGCTGCGGGCAAACAAAGGGATTTGCCACGACGGTGTAAAGCTTCACGGAAGAGGCTTCGCGATCAGACCGTCGGAAGCGGAATTTGTGGGGCTAGGACGCAGGCCAGGGGCTGAGGAGGTGATCCGGCCTTACTATAACGGCCGAGACCTTAATCAACACCCGCGCGGCGTCCTCGTGATAGATTTGTTTGGGCTCGGCGAGGATGAGGTTAGGCGGCGATTTCCAGAAATTTATCAGCATCTTTTGGAAACAGTACAACCGGTTCGATCTAGAAATAATCGTGAGAGCTATAGAAGACTGTGGTGGATATTTGGGGAACCGCGGCGAGAGCTGCGACCGGCGTTACGGGCTCTATCGAGATATATTGCTACTGTGGACACAGCGGAGCATCGGATTTTCAATCTGCCTCAACGATTGAAATACCAAATTTATATCAGCTACTTAGTGGAGCCATGTTGCAAAAACTGGCCTTTCTTGTCGCAAGTCTGTCAAGACCCTACAATGGCGAGCTCCCCGGCTGCAAACTTCGCATGATCGTCTTCGAGGCTCGGAAACAGGTGCCCGTACACATCGAAGGTCATCTGGATCGAGCTGTGCCCGAGGAGCGTTTGGACGCGCTTGGGCGAGAAGCCCCGCTCGATCGCCCAGGATGCGAAAAAGTGGCGAAGCGCGTGCATACCGTATTTCGCCTTGCCTGCCGTGTCGACGATGCCAGCCTCGGTTTGCAGTCCATAGAAGCCTCGGTTGGCAATGTTGGCGTGGCTCTCGACATTGCCCGCGCCGTTCGGGAATACCAGCCGCTCCTTCCCCTTCGGACAGACGAGGCGCCATTCCCTCAGCGCGTTGACCACCATGGGTGACATCGGGATCTCTCGGTTTCCGGCGGCCGATTTCGGCGCCCCGATCTCACACCACAAATTCGCGCGCTGCCGAATGTGTACAACCTTTCGCCCGAAATCAACATCATCCCAAGTCAGCCCGCGCAGCTCGGAGGCGCGCATGCCGGTGAAGATCGCCGTCACGAGTAGCGGGCGCCATCGGCCATCCGCCCTCGATAGGATCGTCTGTACCTCTTCATTTGATGGAATTTCGCGCCCAACCGCCAGCTTTCGTTTGTCGCGCTTCTTGACGTCGATCCGGACCGGCTGCGCAGTGTTTTGCGCCGCCAGACCGCGACGCTGGGCCTCGCGGAGGATGCTCTTCAGGCTGGTAAGAACTTTCCGGGCCATCGCCCGTGAGCCCTTCTTCAAGAGTTCGTCGCGGAAGGCCTCAATCGCCGGCGTCGAAAGGCGCGCGAGCTTGATCTCGCCAATTATCGGATTGATGTGGAGCCTCACGTGGTTGCGGTATTCTCGCAGTGTTGAGCGTTCGAGCTTCTCGAGTTCGCTCTTCGAAATCCACAGTGCGGCCGCCTCCGCGACAGTGATGCTGGTACTCTCCGGGGCATGCACCCCGCGGCCAACTTCGTGTCGGGCCTGTATGAGGAAAGCATCGGCTTCCTTCTTCGTCCCGCACGTTTTGATGTGCCGCTTTCCGTCCTGATCGAAATAATCAGCGATCCATGCAGTTTTGATCT
>Ga0126371_10001505_pt1 | contig 19789 bp, 12 predicted proteins | sample PanSoiMetaPlot_4_FD_110145 | JGI IMG/M metagenome (GOLD analysis project Ga0126371, IMG submission 110145) | Tropical forest soil microbial communities from Panama - MetaG Plot_4 | ecosystem: Environmental > Terrestrial > Soil > Tropical forest > Bulk soil | place: Panama | collected 2016-02-17 | reverse complement strand
GTTCGATCGCGCTTGCCGGCCGTTAAGAACCGCAGCCCCATCTGCAGACGGATTACAGCCCCTTGGTCATTGAATAAGTAATTGCATATCAATGATTTAACCCGGCGTCGGGTGCGCGCCGAGTCTGCAGGAAGGGATTTGCGGACAGCCAAGCCGGCAAGGCGTCAAGGTTTCCGATGGATCTTTGCTGGCGTTTTGTGGATTCAGTCCTTAGAATGAAAGCCCGAGAGGGGCCGCAGAACATTGGCGGCAGCGCAACCCATCGGGCGTTGATCCGGCCCGGGAGGCGGGCACGAGGAGGAGGATTGAATGGCGACTATCAAGTTGAGTGACCAGTTCGGACTGGACGAGACCGTGCAACTGGCCGACCGTTCCGCGCTATTGCAGTATGCGCAAGAACTCCCGGCACTCCTGATGACGGGGGCGAACATTTCACAGATCGGCGGGTTGACTTTGGACCAGCCTGCCGTCCTGGCGTTACAGACGGGACTCTCGTTTTCGGACCCCGTTGCGCTCGGCGAGGATACCGAGTTGACCATCGACGCTGGGGTTCACGGATCTTTCGCGATCGCGACGGGCGACAGCCTCTTTTCGCCCGATGCGTTTGGGGACAACATCGCGATCCCGGCCGGCTCTTGCTACGTCTCGACAGCGATCGATGCCAACGTAGCAGCGGGACCGGTGATCGCTGCGGGAAATCTGACGTTTGGGGCCAATGCCGGCGCCACGCTGCAGTTCGCCAATTACCGACGGTTTCCGGCGGCGGGGACACCGCTACTGGACGCGCTCAAGGAAAGCATTGGGGGATTTGTCATTCCGGCCACGCCCGAAGCACTTGATGCGGTTCCCGCAAACGGGGTCGTGACGGCGACTGGCACGGGCTCCCTCAAGCTTTCTGTCACCGCGAATCTGTTCGCCGCCACCAATCCTCTCGCGGCCCTGACGCTGCCGGCCCCGATTCCCGCGGTCAAACTCAGCGCGGGGGGCTCGGTACAGGCAGGAGCCACGTTCACGCTCACGGGCCAATACCAGATCCGGGCGCAGAAGCTGGAGAACGGCCGCATCCGCCTCGGATGGTACCGCAAGCAATCGGAGGCTTTGACTGTCTCGGCCACGCTCAGCGAAGGGATCGCGGCGGACGTCGGCGGAACCGACCTGTTCAGCCTGGTGTTGGGAGCGATCAGTGGCGATCCGAAGGCCGACGTAGCGGAACTGAAGAACGAAGACCTGAACGCGGCGCAGATCCAGAGCATCCAAGCCGCGGTCCAAGCGGCGGTACAGCGCAAGCTGGAGGTCGCATTCTCCGCCCAAATTGGCGCGCTCCAATCGGGGCAGGCCGCGTTCCTCTACGAGATCGACATGGCTGCGACGACGCCCGAGTCACGAGAGCAGATTGCGCGGGCGCTGAGAGGCGACCTGACGCCCCTCCATGCTGACTTGGCGGGCGTGCAGGCGATTCGCAGCATCTGGAGGGCGGTGCAGCAGTCTAGCCTGACCCTGAAGGTGAATTTACTGGGCATCTACAATTTCATCTCGATTGCGAAGCTGACCTCGATGGGAGCGACGCTGTTCGAGCCCTCCACCGGCGCCCTGGTCATTACGGATAAGACTACCGCCGAACGCATCCGGTCCCAGCAGGTGAACTTTGGCGCCGATTCGGACAAGCTGCGGGCCGTTCTCGCTGAGTCGTTCCTGATTACAGCGGTGTATCATGGCGGCCAAAGCGTGATCGGTGCACCTGCACTGCAATGTTCGCATTCCTTCTTCACCCTGGATCGCGACGCGGACGTCGACAAGATGCGGCTCCTCGCGCGGACCGGCGTGGCGCTGGGGCTGGTTTCCAGCGATGAGGCGGCGCCACCCGCAAGCGCGGGCGATTTCGGCCGGGCCACTCTCTATATCGAGGCGCAATATGACCAGGCACTGGCTTCGACGCTCTTCTCCTCTGCGGATTCGTCGGTGTACGACGACATCGGCCGGACCGCCGTGCAGTTACTTGTGGGCCCCGGCGACGAAGACTCCGCCCGGCGCATCCCGGCCAGCGACGACGTGCTGTGGAAGAAGATGCGCACACTCGGCGACGCGCAGGACATTCTGGCCCTATTCCCGAGTCTGCCGGAACCCCTGAAACACGCGATCTTCGCCGACTACCTGACGATCGTGTGGTGGTCCGACGCCATGGCCGGGGCGGCCCAGCGACTGCAAGCCATGCAGCAGTTCCTCGCCGCTCATCCCGGCACGCCGCCCACCGACCCAGAGTTTCAAAAGCGGCGTGCCGCGCTGGCCGACCATATCCAATCCGTGGCCGCCAATACAAGGGAAGAGTTCGGACAGCCTTGGGGGCTGGTCGCCATGAATGAGTTGTCCGGCAGAAAGGCCGCCATCACGTTCTTGCTTGCCAACTCGAAGTTCGGCATCGTGAAGAACACACGGCAAGAGGCCGTCGCCACCAGCGGATCTGCCGACTGAGGCAGAATCGGGGTCTAGGACACCAGGTCCAATCAGCCCGAATACTCTCAACAGTCCTAGGAAGGCGTACCACCAATGAGGAGTAGAGAGGCCCTCGGCGGGCCCTGCCGATCCGCCTGTTGATCCTTATTTCCAATGGCTTACGCTCTTTAACATAAAAATTTCTTCCCATTGGAATCCATTCTTTCGATTGGATTTCGCGAGGCCGGCCGGGATACCCTGAAGCCAGTACAGAGTTGTACTCGCTGATTCACCGATCCTGAATCCCCGGACCCAGGCGTCCTGAGTTTTGCATTTGCGGCGAACGGAGGACGCTTGTCTTTATTACTGCTCGATCGGGCAAAGGAAGGCCACCCGCACTACCGGCTCAGCAACGGCCCGGCTCTGATTCCCACCGAGGCGCCGGCGGCGGGAGAGCAGTACCGATTCCACTTTGATATGGGCAAGTGCATCGGATGCCGGTGCTGCGAAGTGGCGTGCGCGGAACAGAACGATAATCCGATCGAACGGAACTGGCGGCGTGTGGGGGAAATCGAAGGCGGCGCGTATCCGTTCACTCAGCGGTTCTACCTATCAATGGGCTGCAACCACTGCGTCGATGCGGCGTGTCTGCGCGGCTGCCCCGTGGACGCCTATCGCAAGGATGACGCGACGGGGCTTGTGTTGCACAGCGCGGACACGTGCATCGGGTGCCAGTACTGCACATGGAATTGCCCCTACGGCGTGCCGCAATATAACCCGGAGCGCGGCGTGGTGGGCAAGTGCGACATGTGCTACGGGCGGCTTGCCGAAAACCGCGAGCCGGCCTGTGTCAACGCGTGCCCCGAGGGCGCGATCGAAATCGAGCTGGTGAACATCGCCGAATGGCGGGCCGATCACGCGGCGGCGAACGCGCCGGGAATGCCAGCGGCGGAGTACACGGTTTCCACCACACGCATCACGCTGCCGGAAACGGTCGCGGCGACGATGGAGAAGGCCGATTACTACCGCGTGCGGCCGGAAAATCCGCACTTGCCGCTGGTGTTCATGCTTGTCTTCACACAGCTGGCGGTCGGTGCGTTTCTGTGCCTCCCGATCTTCGGGATTACTGGCGTGGCGGCAATTGCGGCGCCTCTGGCAGTGGCGCTACTTTCGCTTTCGTCCTCGACGCTGCACCTGGGTCGGCCGATTCACGCCTATCGCGCGATCAAGATGTGGCGGCGCTCCTGGCTAAGCCGCGAGGTCCTGGCGTTCTCGCTGTTCGCGGGTGCGGCCTCGCTGTGCGCGATTTTGCCGCTGCGCGGTCTGGAGGCGGCCGCGGCGCTCCTCGGTCTGAGTGGGATCACGGCCAGCGCGTTCATCTACCTGGTGCCGGCGCGGCCGGCATGGAACAGCAAACACACTCTGCTCGATTTTCATCTGACTGCCTGGCTGCTGGGGCCGCTCTTTATGGCGGCTCTGGGAGCGCCGGTGCCGCCGATGCTGACGCTCGCAGCGGCGTCTGCGCAGCTGCTGAACCTGGTAACGCGGTTTATCGAACTGACTGGATCGGATGAATTCGAGCTGAGGGCGACGGCCCGGCTGCTGGGCAACGATCTTAAGAGCCGGCTGATTCTGCGTGTCGCGCTGCTGATCGCCGGCGGGATCGCGCTCCCGCTGGTGCACCTGCCGGTGGCCGCGCTGCTGACCGCGACCGCGGGCGAGCTGCTAGGGCGTTACCTGTTCTTCGTTTCCGTGGTTCCCCGCAATATGGCGGCTTCGTTTCTTCGAAAGGAGGCCGCGTGAACGTCAAACGCATCGTCGGCCTCGACATACTTTCCGAACGGTACTCGTATGAGCACGATCCAGATCACGGCTGGATCTCCTCCGCGCGAGTGGCGGACCGCTGGGTGCCCACGACGTGCGGCTACTGCTCGGTGGGTTGCGGCATCCTGATCGGCGTCAAAGACCAGCGGGCGGTGGCGGTGCGCGGGAATCCGGAGCATCCGGTGAATCGCGGCAAGCTCTGCCCCAAGGGTTTATCGGAGCACCACACGCTGGCCGCCAAGACGCGCGCGCAATATCCGTTGCTCCGTAAAGACGGCCGGCTGACGCGGGTGAGCTGGGAAGAAGCGCTGGACACGATGGTGACCCGCTTCGGCGAGGTCCAGAAAAAGTACGGGCCCGACTCACTCGGCGTGCTCAGCACCGGCCAGCTTCTGACCGAAGAGTTCTACACACTCGGCAAGCTGGTGCAACTCGGTTTTGGCACGCGCAACTACGACGGCAACACCACGCTGTGCATGGCGAGCGCGGTTTCCGGGTACAAGCGGTCTTTCGGCAGCGACGGGCCGCCGGGAGCATACGAAGATCTCGAGAAAGCCGACCTAATCCTGCTCGTCGGGGCCAATATCGCGGACAACCATCCGATCCTTTGCGCGCGCCTGGAGCGCAACGAGAAGGCCACAGTGATTGTGGCGGATCCGCGCGTTACCAAAACGGCGATGCTTGCCGACATCTACCTGCCGCTGAAGCCGCGCACCGACCTCGCGCTGCTCAACGGGATCGCACACATTCTGATTCGCGACGGGCTGATCAATCGCGAATACATCGACCGGCACACAACAGGTTTCGCGGAGCTGGCGGAGGCGGTCAGCCGCTACACGCCGCAGCATGTTGCATCCATCACGGGTCTTTCGGCCGACCAGATAGAGCGAACCGCGCTGCTTTACGGGCGCGCGAAAGCCGCCTTCATCGGCTGGACGATGGGTGTCAACCATTCCACGCAAGGCACCGAGACCGTCAACGCGATTAACAATCTGGCGCTGCTGACCGGGCAGATCGGCCGGCCGGGGGCGACGCCGTTTTCCATCACCGGCCAGTGCAACGCGATGGGCACGCGGGAGGCCGGCTTCACCTCCAGCCTGCCCGGGTATCGCAAGTTCGAAAACGAGCAGGACCGCGCGGAGCTGGCCCAACTCTGGAGCGTCGACGCGAGCCGCATCCCGACGGCGCGCGGCCTGGCCTATCCGGACATCATCGAAGCGGCGCTGGGGAAGCGGATCCGCGCGCTGTGGATCATCGCGACTAACCCGATCGTTTCATTTCCCAACTACGAAGTGCTCAAGCAGGCCCTGGAAAACCTGGATTTTCTCGTGGTCCAGGATGGCTTTCATCCAACGCCGACCACGGAACTGGCCGATCTTGTGTTGCCGGCCGGCATTTGGGGCGAAAAAGAAGGGACCTACACCAACTCGGAACGCCGCGTGAGCAAAGTGAACCGCGCGGTGGCGCCTCCCGGCGAGGCACGCACCGATTTCGAGATCTTTCTGGATTTGGCCAACCGGCTGGGCGTGCGGGAAGAACTGTTTCCCGGCTGGACGGGAACGCGCGACGCGTTCGAAGAATGGCGGCGCGTTTCGGCAGGCCGGTTGTGCGATTACAGCACACTGACCTGGGAGGCGATCGAGTTCGCGGGCGGGTTGCAATGGGGCGGGCCCCGTCTTTACGAAGACGGCCAGTTCCAGACCGAAGACGGCAAAGCGCGCTTGTTCGCCGTCGAATGGCAGCCGTTTCCCGAGCAGCCAAATGGCGAGTTCCCGTTCGTCCTCAACACGGGCCGCACGGTGGAGCACTGGCACACGCGCACCAAGACCGGAGCCGTGGCGGCGTTGCAGACGCTTTCGCCGCGCGCCTGGCTGGAGATGAATCCGCGCGACGCCAAGCGCCTGAAGCTGAAGCCGCACGACCGCGTATCGCTGGTCTCGCGCCGGAGCCGCGTGGATGGCATCGAGCTGCGCGTGACGGAGATCGTGGCGCCGGGCCAGGTATTCATGCCGTTCCATTTCGCGGAAACGAATTCCAATCTGGTGACGCAGAGCGCGTTCGACCCGATTTCTCGCGAACCGAATTTCAAACAGTGCGCCGTGCAGGTAGAGCGCACGGAGAGGGCTGTATGATCACCGCCGAGACGCGGAGACGCGGAGAAAACAATAGGATTGGCTTGGTGTCCGGCGTTGCCAGCTGCCCAACCTTATGCCCGAAATCCGCGCGCGGAGGAAACCGAGCCAGCCGGCTGCTGGCGCCGCGCCAGATCTTACGCCAATACGTAATTTCCTCTGCCACCTCGGCGCGCCAATCGCATAAGACAAAGCTCAGCCGCGGGTTGCAACGCTCGGCCCGCAGCCATCGTTCTTACTCGGCGTCTCTGCGTCTCGGCGGTGATCGGAGAACCCTATGGAAGAGCTAGTCATCGTGGGTAACGGAATGGCCGGGGTGGCCTGCCTGGAGCAGATTCTCAGCCACGCGCCCAAGTTCAACATCACTGTATTCGGCGACGAGACGCACGCGAACTATAACCGGATCCTGCTCTCCTCGGTGCTGGCTGGCGAACGCTCGGCCGACGACATCACGATCAATAGCATCGATTGGTACCAGCGGAACAATATCGGGCTCCGCCTGGGTGTGCGGGTCTCGGACATCGATCCGGTCGAACGCATTGTGAGAGGCGACGACCGTTCCATCACACAATACGACAAGCTTCTGCTGGCCACTGGCAGCAATCCATTCCTTCCGCCCATCAGCGGGCTGGATAAAGAGAATGTCTACACATTCCGCAACCTGGACGATACGCGTGCAATCCTGCAGGCGGCGGCGCCGGGCGTCAAAGCGGTGGTGATCGGCGGCGGCCTCCTGGGCCTGGAAGCCGCGCGCGGCCTGCAAGCGCGGGGTTGCGAAGTCACCGTGGTCCACCTGCTCGAGACGCTGATGAACCTGCAACTCGACATGACCGGCGGCTCGTATCTCCAGCAGAAGATGGAGCATCTCGGCGTGCGGGTGCTGACGAGCCGTGTCACGCAGAGGCTGCTGGGCAACGGAAAAGTGGAAGGGCTGGAATTCGCCAACGGAGAGCTGCTGGAAGCCGACCTGGTGGTAATCGCGGCCGGCATCCGGCCCAACGCCGAGTTGGGACGAAAGGCAGGCGTGACAGTCAACCGCGGCATCGTGGTCAACGATCACATGGAGACTTCCGACCCGCGCGTGTTCGCGGTGGGCGAGTGCGTCGAGCATCGCGGGCAGGTGTACGGGCTGGTGGCGCCGCTGCTCGAGCAGGGCAAGGTGTTGGCCGCGACCATCACCGGCAACAAGGGACCGAAGTTTGAAGGCTGGAAGCCGGCGGCGAAGCTCAAGGTGATGGGCGTCGATGTTTTCTCGGCGGGCGAGGTAGAGGAGACGCCGGATACCAACGCGGTACGGTACGAAGATCCGGCCTTGGGCGTATACAAGAAGCTGATCATCCGCGAGAACCGATTGACGGGCGTAGTTCTGGTGGGCGACGCCTCCGATAGCGGCCGCTACGTGGAATGGCTGCGCACCAATGCCGACCTGCTGGTGCGGCGCAAGAGTCTGCTCTTCCCCGAGCCTGTGCCCGATCACGGGCAATCGGTGGCGGAGATTCCCGATGGCGAGACGGTGTGCGGCTGCATGGGCGTCACCAAAGGCACCATCATCAACGCAATTCACGAAAAAGGCATCCGCACGCTGGCGCAATTAAAGGAATGCACACGCGCTTCGGCTGGCTGCGGCAGCTGCACCAACACGTGCCAGCAATTGCTGAAGGCTGTGGCGCCGGAGTTCGAGGAGGAAACCAAAAAGGTTCTCTGCGGCTGCCTTCCGTTCACCCAGGAGAACCTGCGCGAGATCATCCACACCCAGAAGCTCAAGAGCGTCCAAGATGTGCTGGATATATACGGCAACGGTGTTGGCTGCGAGATTTGCAAGCCGGCGCTGAGCTACCTGGTGGACGTGGTCTGGTGCGGCGAACACGCCGAAGACCGGTCGGCGCGCTTCATCAACGACCGCGTACACGCCAACATCCAGCGGGATGGCACGTTCTCTGTCGTGCCGCGGATGCGTGGGGGTGTGACGTCGCCCGCGGAGCTAAGGCGTATCGCTGACGTCGCCGAGAAGTACAAAGTGAAGATGGTGAAGGTCACGGGCAGCCAGCGAATCGATCTGCTCGGTGTCAACAAGGCCGATCTACCGGCCATTTGGGCCGAACTCGGCATGCCGTCGGGGCAAGCCTACACGAAGGGCGTGCGGATGGTGAAGACCTGTGTCGGCACGGAATTCTGCCGCTTCGGCGTGCAGGATGCGGTGCACACAGGGATCGAGCTGGAACGCCGCCTCGAGAACCTGTACACGCCTCACAAAACCAAGATGGGCGTGACCGGCTGCCCGCGCAATTGCGCGGAAGTCACGGTAAAGGATATCGGGCTGGTCGGCCAGGAAGGGAGTTGGCAGGTGGTGGTAGGCGGCGCAGCAGGAAAACACGTGCGCAAGGCCGACCTGCTGATTACCGTGGAAACCACCGAAGACGCTCTGAACGCGGCCATGCTGTTCTTCCAGTATTACCGCGAGAACGCAAATTACCTAGAACGCACGTACGACTTTGTGGAGCGCCTCGGCATCGAGAAGGTCAGGAAGGAGACCGTCTATGCGGCAGAGAAGCAGAAGAAAGCCCTGCTGCGCCGGCTCCAGAAGTCGAAGGCATTGTCGCGAGATGCGTGGCTGGAGCGCACCAGGCCGGTGCACCCCACGCAATTCGTACAGATTCAACCGATGGAGGCGTACATTCAATGAGCTGGATTCGCATTACCAACGCGGAGAACATTCCGCTGCGCGAAGGGCGGAGCGTGCGCCTCGGCGATGATGAAATCGCCATCTTCAACCTGGGAGACCGCTACGTCGCGGTCGACAATTCCTGCCCGCATCGCGGCGGCCCCTTGTGCGACGGCATAGTTTCCGGCGATACGGTGGTCTGTCCGCTGCATGGCTGGAAGATTTCGCTCGAGACCGGCGCCGTGCTGAAGCCCGACGTGTGCGTGAAGGTCGGGACGTACCCGGTTACGGTAGAGGACGGGATCATTCGGGTGCAGTACTCGAAGAAGAAGGAAGAGAAAGCCGCGTAGGGTCCAATGTGCCGGCGAGAAGGCCGGCCGCGGGCAGGATTGCCCGCTCCACACAAATCGAAAGGACGAACTATGTCATTGAGAGAATTCCGACGGGCGGGGCATGCCCCGACCCTGGCATCGGCGTTTTTGTACTTCGACGTCAGCTTCATGGTGTGGGTCATCCTAGGCCCGCTCGGCCCGTTTCTTGGGGAAAGCCTCAAGCTGAGCGCCGCGGAAAAAGGTTTCTTGACCGCGATTCCGCTGTTGGGCGGCTCGTTCTTTCGCATTCTGCTGGGCCTGCTGACGGAGCGCATCGGTGGGAAACGTACCGGGTTGATCGGGATGGGCCTCACGCTTCTGCCGCTGCTGGCCGCATGGCAGTGGGCTTCGAGTTTCAGCCAGTTCCTGGGAGTCGGGCTGCTGCTTGGGATCGCCGGCGCCAGCTTCGCGGCGGCGCTGCCCCTGGCCAGCGGTTGGTATCCGCCCGAATATCAGGGACTGGCAATGGGAATCGCGGGCGCCGGCAATTCGGGCACGCTGTTGGCCACACTCTTCGCGCCGCGGCTGGCGCAGGCACTGGGCTGGCACAGCGTCTTTGGGATCGCCATGATTCCGGTTTGTCTCGTGTGGCTGTTCTTTGCTTTGATGGCCAAGGACGCGCCTGTGAAGAGACCCGTCTATCGCCTGCGGGATTACGCCGGCGCTTTCGCCGAACCCGACACGGCCTGGTTCTGTTTCATTTACAGCATCACGTTCGGCGGGTTCTCGGGCTTATCGAGCTACTTGTCGATCTTCTATCACGATCAATACGGGATGACAAAGGTGCAAGCCGGGGACCTCACCACGCTGGTGGTGGTGTTCGGGAGCTTTTTGCGGCCGGTTGGCGGATTGCTGTCGGATCGAATTGGCGGCGTGCGGATGCTGCAGGTGCTACTCGGCGGTGTGGCGCTATGCATGGCGGGAGTTGGGACCCTGCCGCCGGTTGCCGGGGCAGTCGGTCTGCTCATCCTCGCCATGGCGATGCTGGGTATGGGCAACGGTGCGGTCTTCCAATTGGTGCCGCAGCGGTTTCCGACGCAGGTCGGGATGCTCACCGGGACCATCGGAGCGGCCGGCGGACTTGGCGGATTTCTGCTGCCTTCGCTGCTCGGCACCATGAAACAGACCACCGGCAGCTATACGGCTGGTTTTGAGATCTTCTCTGCGGGCGCAGCGTGCGGCCTGTTCCTCCTCCTCGCTCTGCGGCAGAATTGGCGGCGCACCTGGCCGCGCGAATCGGCATTGCGTGCCGGACTGGCTCCGTTGGAAGATGCGGTCGCCGCGACCGGCGATTAACCGTTTCGAAGAGAGGAAGAGCTTATGATGTCGCGATTGATGACCGCATTGTGTCTGGCAATGCCACTTTTCGCTGCGGAGCCTCCCAGCCCGCCGCCGCAGGCGCCGGCCGACGCGCCTCCCCCGCCGCTCAAGATCGGCGGCATCACGGTAACCGGCAGCTTCCGCACGCGCGAAGAAGATTGGAACTGGTTCAAGGGAGACACGGGCGACAACTCGTATCTCTACTCCGGCAACCTCTTCCGTATCGCTTTCTCCCAATCGAAGGAATTCTTCGACTGGCAATTGGAATTCGCTGCGCCGTTCATGCTGGCGTTGCCCAACAACGCAATCGCCGCCGGCACGCAAGGACAGCTCGGTCTGGGCGCGTCCTATTTTGCAGCCAACAACCACTCGCAATACTCCGCCATGGTTTTCGGAAAACAGGGCTTCCTTCGTTTCCGCAATCTGGGCGGCAGTCCGGGCCGCAGCCTCAAACTGGGCCGCTTCGAATTCCTCGACGGGTCCGAGGCAACTCCGAAGAACGCCACGCTGTCCGCCGTCAAGCGTGACCGCGTTTCGCAGCGCCTGATCGGCAACTTCGGCTGGTCCGACGGGCAGCGTAGCTTTGACGGCTTGCAATACCTCGACAGCCAGCCCGGCGGCACGTTCACTTTCGTGGGCGCGGTTCCCACACGCGGCGTTTTTCAGACGAACGGTTCGGGCGAACTCAACACCGCCTTCGGCTATGCCGCCTATACCAAGCCGTGGGGAACGGGTGCACATGCCGCCGAGACCCGCGTGCTCGCCATCTATTACGACGACTGGCGTCCCATACTCAAGACCGACAATCGCCCTCTGGCCGCGCGCCGCGGCGACCTCGACAATATCCGCGTCGGCACGTTCGGCGGCCATCACATGAGCGCATTCACAACCAACGCCGGCACGCTCGATTTGCTGGCCTGGGGTGTTGGCCAGACCGGCAGATGGGGCCGTCTCGCCCAGCGTTCTTATGCCCTGGATTTCGAGGGCGGCTTCCAGCCGAACATTCTGCGCAGGCTCAAGCCGTGGGTGCGCGCCGGCTATTCGTACGGATCGGGCGACGGCAATCCCAACGACCAGACGCACGGCACGTTCTTCCAGATTCTGCCCACGCCGCGGCCGTTCGCGCGCTTTCCGTTTTTCGACATGGAAAACAACCGGGACATCATGGGTGCGCTGATCTTCCGGCCGCACAAGAATGTGACAACCTCCAGCGAATTCCATTCCTTGGCGCTGGCCAACCCGAATGACCTCTGGTACACAGGCGGCGGCGTCTTTCAGCCCTGGACCTTCGGCTACACGGGCCGCGCCGCGGGCGGAGCAAGATCGCTCGCTAATTTGTATGACACTCAGGTCGAATGGCGGATCAACCGCAGCATCACGGCGACCGCGTACTACGGGTATGCCCAGGGCCGTGCCGTGATGGCGGTGATTTACCCGCACGGCCAGAATGGCTCACTGGGGTACCTGGAGCTGGCGTACAAGTTCTAGGGCTGTTTAATCCAGCTCGATAACCACGCCCATCGACGCGTTCAGCATTTCGTCGGTGCTTTGAAATCCGTATTTCACGGTCTTGGTCGGATCGGGATTGTTGGGATTGCCGGCGGAGTTATCCCAGTGCGCCGTCACCTCGACGTGTGTGCCTTGCGGAAGCTGCAGCGGCTTGTCGAGATAGTAGATGATTTGCCAGTGAAAATCGTAGTTCGGCACGCTGAGCAAGGTTTGCGACGATCCGTTCGGATAGACCAGCCGAACCGTCATATTTTTGCCGCGCACGTGCATGTGCGGCTGGATGTAGACCAGCTCTACCGGTTCACCAAAAGTAAGCCTGGCGTGGCCCTCGGCGTTGGCATCGCCGGGAGGAATCTCCCAGTTCGCCGACGCCGCGACGGCAGACATGAAGCGCTTTGCGGGAGCTTCTGGCGCGAGGGTCAAACCCACGCGAGTCTGGTCTTCGGTCGCTTTACCGTTGGGCGTGTAATGCACCTGCAACACGATGTCCGATCCGGCGGGAATCAACTTCGCCGAACGGTCGATGTCGAAACGCTGGGGCTGCATGCCCGGTGAATACGCGGCGAGCAATTCGTAGCTCATGTTGACGGGTTGGCCTTGCGGGTCGCCTGCTTCGGACGCGAGCGGCGGGACATACGGGACGAAGGGCTTGGCGTCCTTCATCCACTGCGAGCCGGGCGGCCGCACAACGGCGAGAACATGGTGGACCACGGCGCGCGCGCTTGGACGCACTTCTGCAGCGGTCACCCAGGTGTCCTTCCGCAAGCCAGTAGGGATGACGATGTACACATAGTCCAGGTCGCCCTTCGCCGGCACCGGAAACGGATCCGGCATCTGGAAGATTTCATCGGCGCGAATATTCCAGCCCTCAGTCCATCGGACAGGAGCGGGCCGGTCTTTCGGATCGCCTTCCTGCGCGCCGGTGTCCGCCCATTCTTCGATTGTGCGGATGTCGGCGGAACTCAGGCGGCGATCGTTGGCGAAATGGCCAAACTTCGGATCGGCGAACCACGGCGGCATCTTGCGCGCGGCCACTGCCTGTTTGATGGATTTGGCCCACGGCCGAGAGCCATCGTATGTAAGAAGGGGCATCGGGCCGATTTCACCCGGCCGGTGGCAGGTCTGACAGTTCTTCTGCAAGATCGGTAGGACGTCTTTGTTGAACGTCGGAGCGGCCGGCAAGATTGCCGCCGGCAACAGGTATCCCGCAAGCAACCAGCGCATAGGCGCAAGGCGGAGCCTTACGCCACCTAAAATAGCAGTTTCAAGGCCAGCTGCACCTGGCGCGGCTGACTATTGGTCGCGGTAATTTTGCCCGCGCTCCCGTTCAGCGCGGCGCCGGCGAAGATCGTCGTGTTCGGGTTCTGGAACGACGGGTGGTTGATGATGTTGAACGCCTCCGCTCGAAACTGAATGGTCATGCGCTCCACCGGTTTGAAGTCCTTGGTCAACGAGTTGTCCAGGTTCCACAGGTTCGGCCCGATGATCGTGTCGCGCCCGGCATTGCCATAGGTCCCAAGGGGCTGCAGCGTGAAGCAGGCTGTGTTGAACCAGGCATTCAACGTCTGGAACCCGCTATAGAGGTTGCAGCCCGCGACGGCGTTCGGGCGTCCGGCGTTGCTGCCGGTTCCCGTAAACACCCGGTTCGTTGCGGACAAGGGATTGGCCGGAGCGCCGGAAAGATAGCTGAATACTCCGATCACCTGCCAGCCGTTCACCAGCCCTCCGGCAATCCCCTTCGCCTTGAACGGAAGGCTGTAGATTCCGCTCACCCGCAGGTTGTGTTTGCGGTTGAAATTGGAAAGGCCTGTATCGAGCGACATGTTCACCGGATTGGACGCGATTCCGCCGCCATCCAGCCCGTACGTGCCCGAGCCGTTATCGATGGATTTGGAAAACGTATAGGACACCAGCCCCTGCCAGTTGCGCGAAAACCGGTGATCCACGCTCGTCTGCAGCGCGTGATAGTGGGAGCTCGCCAGGTTGTCGGCAAGCTGCAGACTGTTGTACTGAGGATCGAGGCGTGAATTCGGGGTGCCGGTCGCGCCAGCGAACGTAGGCGCTCCGTTATAGAAGCAGCCGGCGCTCGCCGACAAACAGGGCTGCGGGAAATTGAAGTCGCGCTGGATGAACATGTGCAGGTTGTGCGATCCGATGTAACCGATGGTCCAAACGGTGCTCTCCATAAGCTGCCGCTGGATAGTGAAGTTCCATTGCATCTGGTATGGCGTGGAGTGGACGCCATAATAATCGCCGTTGGTGATGCTCAGGGTGCCGTTGGTGGGGACATTGACCGTATTGCTGCCCGCGCCCAGATTGGAGAACAAGGTGGGATAGAGCAGGCCTTGCGCCGACGTCTGCGTCGCCGTCAGGAACGGCGGCTGCAGCCAGTAATTCAGGTCGCGCGAGAACAGCACATTGTGGAACATGCCGAAGCTGGCGCGCACCGAAGTTTTGTGATCGGCGAACGGATCCCAGGCGAGCCCGACCCGCGGATCCCAGTTGCGTAGAGACGGATTGGACGCGCTTGAAGTCTTGACCGGCACAAAAGCGCCGCCCGGCTGGAACGGGTTGATCAGGTTGTACATCTGGTGCCGCACTTCGCTGATGATGCTCGTCGGGGAATAGCGCAGACCAACGGTGATCGTCAGCTTGGTGCTCGCGCGCCATTGATCTTCCACATAAGGGCTGTAGAGCCAGTAGCGGTAATCCTTGGCAGCGTCCGCCGTGGGGTTCTGAATATCCGAAACCTGGCCTTGCACTTGAGAGGCTGCGCCCGTCAGGAACGCGTTCATATTCGGAAATGTCCAGTTGCCGCCGACGATGAACGGCGCCCACGTGTTTTCCCGCATACGCGTCACCGTGCCGCCGGCCTTCACGCTGTGCGCTCCGGAAGTCCAGACCACGTCGTCCCCGAATGAAAATTTGTTGGGCACCAGGTAAAACGGCAGCGTCGTGCTGGCGCCGAGCGCCGTCAAACCCGAGAATGTGGCGATCGTGCCGTCCTCCCGTCCCGCCCCCGGGAAAAACTGCAGGGGATGCAAGCCGGACGACGAAACGGTTCCCGGCGTCACAACGCCATTGCTCACAGTCGGCGAGCCGTACACATTGGCATCCTCCCAGGTGCGCGAAAACCCGACGTGTGCCGTGTTCACGACGCTGGCGGAGAACAAACGCCGCTCTTCGATGCTCACGAAATGATCGCGGGTAGTGTCGAGCTCCGGCCAAAGCGGAATGCCGGTAGTGAAGTTGCGCTGCGCGTAGTCCAGTACGTAGCGCACAAACAGCGCGTCCTTGGCGGAGATGTTGTAGTCCACGCGGCCCATGATGTAGTTCTCGTGGCCGCGCAACGGGTCCAGCACCACCGCCTGCCCGGTTTCGCTGGGCGTGCCCCCGGGAGCCAGTTCCGCATTGTAGTTGGGCATGGGCCACAACGCCATGGTGTTGCGGATCGCGGATTGCACCGCGGGGTTGGTTGCAAACGGCGTGTTGTTCTGCGCGATCGGCCCGCCGCACGTACCCGACGCCGAGGCCGTTGTCAGAAACTGGTGGGCGCAGGAATCGGGAACCGTGGCAATGGCGCTGGTCACCTGCGATTTGCGCAGCCCTTCGTAGTTCGCAAAGAAGAAGATCTTGTCCTTCTTGATCGGCCCGCCGATGCTGCCGCCGAACTGGTTCTGATGATAGGGAGGAGCGCCCGATTGCAGGTCGAAGAAGTTGCGGTCTTCGAGCTTGTCGTTGCGCAGGAATTCGTATGCGGATCCGTGGAACGTGTTCGTGCCGGGGCGGCTGGAGGCGTTGATGACGGCGCCGTTGCCCCCGTATTGCGTGCTGTAGGTGTTGGTGAGCGTTTGGAACTCGGCGATGCCTTCCACGCCGAGTGCGGTGCCCAGACCACCGGCGCCAGGTCCGTTATTCCAGAAGTTTGTCAGATCCTGATCGTCCAACAGGTAGGCCTGTCCGGACGGCCGTGAACCGGCAATCGTATACTTCTGTCCGTTGCCGTAGAATGTGCTGCCGGCGCCGGGGGCGCCCAGGGGGATCTGCGTGACGCCCGGCGCGAGCGTCAGTAATTGAGTGAAATTGCGGCCGTTCAGCGGCAGATCGCGAACCTGCTTGCCTTCCACCAGGGCCCCGACCGCCGTCGATTGGGTCTCGACCTGCGAAACCTCGCTTTCGACGGTGACTGTCTGCTGCGCCTGGCCGACGGCGAGCGAAAAGTCCACCACAGGTTCGCTCCCGACAGTCAGCGTCACGCCGCGGCGCACCACGGTCTGAAAGCCGGTCTTGGCGGCTTGCACTTCGTACTCGCCGATCTGCAAGTCAGGTAACCGGAACCGGCCCTGGCCGTCGCTGACCGTGGCTTGCGCAATGCCGGTGCCGGTATTGCGGGCTTGCACCGCCGCTTCGGCGATCACCGCGCCGCTGGCATCGGTCACGGTGCCGACGATGCTGGCTGTGGCTTGCCCGTGTAACGACTGGACGGACAAGAATCCGGCCAGCAGAGCGATCACGAGGGAAACGTTCTGGCGAATCGAAGACATTTCTGGCCCCTCACCTTCGTTATTGCGGAATGCCCCAGGTCCCCACTGGGGCGCTATTGTATGCGAATCCCCGCCCAGGAGCTTACAGAAACGCCACTACGCTTTACAGAATCCTGACGTTGGGAGAAGTGTGTTAAGAAATGTTAGATTTCCGGCAGGGAATCGGGAGTCGCGACGCGGGAAGTCAGGATTCTGTTCTTGGCGGGGAGATTTCTGAAAGCAGCCGAGTCGCGGGGCGGGGTAACGTTATCCCTGCGCTGGTCGCCGTGACGGCGGTTTTGCTGGAAAGGTGTACCCGAACGGGTCATTCGTAACGCCTAGTTAACAAGCTATAATGTTCCACACAGGAGACACCGCATGAAAAGCAAGCTACTCGTTCTGGCGTTCGCCGCCGCCACCGTTTTGGGTGTTCGTGCTTACGCGCACCATTCGTTCGCCGCTACTTATTTCGAAGATAAGAAAGTGACGGTCGAAGGGGACTTGGTGCAGTTCCTCTACCGGAACCCGCATTCCTTTGTGCACGTTGAGGCGAAAGACCCGCAAACTGGTGAGACGATCCGGTGGGCGGTGGAATGGGGCGCCGGCGGGCAGTTGGGCCGGCAGGGTGTGACCCGTGAGACGCTGAAGCCCGGTGACCACGTGGTGGTCGTCGGCAACCCGGGACGGAATCCCGAAGATCATCGCCTGCGTATGGTCAACATCACCCGTCCGTCCGACGGCTGGAAATGGGGCGGCACGTTCGAATAGACCAGCGGATTCGATTTGACAAGCGCCGGGGACAACCGTCCCCGGTGAATGGAGGGGAAGGAATGAGTTGGTTGCCGGGCAGGCGGGCCGTCGTGCCGTGCATGCTGGCGGCGCTCGTGATTGCGTCGTCCTCGAGCGTATCCGCGCAAGGTCGCGCAGGCGCTCCCGGCGGACCTCCCCGATCGCCGCAAGCGGCCGCCCCCATCGACCTCACCGGCTACTGGGTGGCGCTGGTTACCGAAGACTGGCGCTGGCGCATGGTGACTCCTCCCAAAGGCGACTATGCCAGCGTCCCGCTCAACCCGGAAGGCCGCAAAGTAGCCGACACCTGGGACCCCGCGAAGGACGAGGCCGCCGGCAACCAATGCAAAGCCTATGGCGCCGCAGCGATCATGCGTGTCCCCACTCGCTTGAACATCAAGTGGGACGGCGAGAACATGCTGCGCATCGACACGGATGCCGGCACCCAGACCCGGCTTTTGCATTTCGGGCCGCCGCAACCGCCTTCCGGTGAGGCCGGTTGGCAAGGGTATTCCTCGGCCGAGTGGCAGGTTGTGGGGGCTGGCGGCCGCGGAGGACGTGCCGGCGCCGCTCCGCCGCAGGGAGGCTCCTTAAAGGTTGTCACCACCCACATGAAGCCCGGCTATCTCCGCAAGAATGGCGTGCCCTACAGTGGTAACGCCACGATGAACGAATACTTCGACCGCACCGTGGAGCCGGATGGGCTTTCTTACCTCATCGTCACCACCATCGTGGACGATCCGCAATATCTGCAGCAGCCCTTCATCACCAGCACGCACTACAAAAAGCAGGCCGACGCCACGGGGTGGAATCCGACGCCCTGTGAGGCGCGGTAAGCATTTCCCTCGCCCGCCGGGTTCGCTATCATACGCCCATGCCCGGAACGAAAGCGCGGTTATCCGTGCTGGCATTCGCGTGCCTCCCGGCGCTGGTTCCGGCCCAGCCCACGACCCGCGCGCAGCTCCCGCAGATTCTTTCCTTTTCCGGCGGCGAAGCAGGTGCTATGCCGCGGGGCTGGTCCGGCGGGCCGCGCGAGACCCTCTTCCTGGATGAGAAGCCCGGCCCCAATGGCAAGCCGGCCGCGCGGTTGCAGCGCGATACACGAAGCGCCAATCAATTCTCCAGCCTGACTACAGGCATCCCCGCTGATTTCACGGGCACTCAAATCGAGCTGCGCGGCTTCCTCAAAACGCAGGATGTCACAGAGTTTGCCGGACTGTGGCTGCGGGAAGACGGCGAGAGCGGTGCCGTCGCCTTCGACAACATGCAAAGCCGGCAGCTGAACGGCACGCACGATTGGGCGGAGTATTCAATCAAGTTGCCGGTTCGCGCCGAGGCGCGGCAAGTGTACTTCGGCGTTCTCACCGGCGGCACGGGAACCACCTGGGCCTCTGAAATTCAATTGCTGGTGGACGGCAAGCCAATTTGGGAAGCACCGGCCAGGCCCGTGCCGCCGAAGACGCCGATCGAGCAGGATCACGAGTTCGACGGTGGTTCCCAGATCAGCCTCAGCGCGCTTTCCCCTACTCAGATTGCCAACCTGGCGGCGCTGGGGAAGATCTGGGGTTTCCTCAAGTATCACCATCCGGCCATCACCACCGGGAAGCGGCACTGGGACTACGATCTGTTCCGCATGTTGCCGAAGGTGCTGGCGGCGGCCGATCGCCGAGCGGCCAACGCCGTTTTCCAGGAATGGATCGCCGCGCTCGGCCCGGTGAAGGACTGCGAGCCGTGTGCCCGGCTCAATTCCACCGACTTGCAGATGAAGCCGGATTTGGATTGGATTTCGGATGAATCCGAATTCGGAGCCGAACTGAGCGGCGCGCTGAGGCGCGTCTGGCAAAACCGGCAGGCGGCCGGACGCCAGTTCTATGTTTCGTTCAACCCGAACGTCGGGAATCCCTCCTTCGATCATGAACCGGCCTATCGAAGCATCCGGCTGCCCGACGCCGGTTATCAGCTGCTGGCGTTGTACCGGGTCTGGAACATCATCGAATACTGGTATCCCAACCGCGACATCCTCGGCGAGAACTGGGATGCAGTCCTCCGTGAGTTCATTCCGCGCGTCGCGCTGGCGGAGAATGCGGAGGCCTTCCAGCGCGAGCTGATGACCTTCATCGCTCGCATTCACGACACGCACGCAAATCTGTGGAGTTCCCTGCGGGTGCGGCCGCCGGTGGGCGACTGTCTGATTCCCGTGGTAACGCGTTTCGTGGAAAATAATCCAGT
>Ga0126371_10001503_pt1 | contig 19792 bp, 13 predicted proteins | sample PanSoiMetaPlot_4_FD_110145 | JGI IMG/M metagenome (GOLD analysis project Ga0126371, IMG submission 110145) | Tropical forest soil microbial communities from Panama - MetaG Plot_4 | ecosystem: Environmental > Terrestrial > Soil > Tropical forest > Bulk soil | place: Panama | collected 2016-02-17 | reverse complement strand
CGTCAATGCCGTGGACATGATTTTCATTGGTGCGTCGAACGAACTTGGCGAATTCGAATCCGGCCTGGCCGCCCAATGGTTCGGCGCCGTCCCGGCTGTCGTGTTAGGGGGCGTGGGAGCAGTTTTGGTGACGGTACTCTGGGCGTGGATGTTCCCCGAACTTCGCCGCGCCGATTCCCTCACACGTTCGAGCCAGGTCGGCGCCCCGGAACGGATCTAGCCCAAAGACTAGTGCACGTGGTCGTGCTCGTGTTCCTCGTCACTTTTGCCTGCGGCGGCGGGGGCCAGCGTTGGCACAACCGCCCCTGGCGCCGCTGCGGCGAGCTCCGTTTTGACCGAAGCAGGCAACTTGTCTGCGCTCTTCACTAGCTGGCTGAGCTGCCACATCTGCGTGTCGCTGAGGCTCTCCCTAAAACCGGGCATCCCGGTCATGCGAATGCCGCCCGAAATCTTTGCGAACGATTCCCAGGCCTCATCGTCGGTAACCCCCATCCCTCGGAAAAGCTGTGGGGGCTTGGGGAACATGCCGTTGGCGATCGCATTGCGGGGTTCTCCAGGCAGTCCGTGGCATACGGCACAATTTTCCTTGTAAAGCTTCGCACCCGCCAACAGATTCGGCTCGTCGGCCGGCACGGGCGAGTTCACATGCGGCACCTTGCCCAGATACGCATGCAAGGCCATCCCAGCAAACTTCCGCTCAAACGGCATTTCCGGCGAATTGGTGGCCACCGGGGCGCGGCCAGTGGAGAAGTAAAAGAACGCGCCGAGGAACATCAGAACGAACCCGAGAACGACTCCCATCGCAATGCCCTTGAGCATAGACGCCTTTTCCTCTTTTGAGGGATTTTATTCCCCGATTCCCGCGCCGAACGGCTAAAATTGTCCCGCCTAGTGTACTTCGACTCCGGCCTTTGCGCACTTGTCTTTCCAATAAGTTGCAAGCGAGTCAGCCGGCCCGAATTTCCAGGAAACTAGCCCTGAAAACGTAACTATATAGCGAGCACGTGCGTCCTATCTAGCAGCCAGCCACAGATTCTTATAGGCTATGCGGTACCAAATTGTGCCCCCTGATGTCCGCAGCAGCCCACGGCCAGGCGTCGGCGTTCATCGCAGCGTAGCAGATTGCAGACAGGAGCATTTCGGCATGGCCCCTACAGATTCGGTCGATGTGCGTGATTCCCGCACCCCTTCGACCCGTTCGATTTCCTCGACCCAGAGCGGGTCGGGTCGCCGGTGGTGGATTTGGCTGCTGGTGTTGGTTCTGGCCGGTGCCGGGTATTGGTACTACCACGGGCGCAGTTCGCAAGCGAACTCCAATGCCGGAGCACCCGGTGGAAAGGGGACCGCAGTGGGTCCGGGAGGTGCTCCGGGCAGTTTTGTTGTGCCGGTCGTTGTAGCCACGGCCTCCAAAGGCGACTTGCCAGTGTTCCTCAACGGCCTGGGGAATGTGACCGCTTTTAACACCGTCACCGTACGCTCCCGTGTGGACGGGCAAATCGTCAAAGTGAACTTTGTCGAGGGCCAGTACGTCAAGGAAGGCGACTCGCTGATTGAGATCGATCCACGCCCTTATCAGGTGCAGCTCGAGCAAGCCGAAGGGCAGCTTGCGAAGGACCAGGCGCAGTTGCATGACGTTCAGGTGGACTACGAACGCTACATGCTTCTCTTTCAGGAAGGCGTGATCCCCAAGCAGCAGCTGGATACGCAACAAGCGCAGGTGGGAACGTTTGAAGGTGCCATCAAAGCGGATCAAGCTACGATTGACAACGCCAAGCTGCAGATCGCCTATGCCCATATCGCCGCGCCTATCAGCGGACGCGTGGGCCTTCGCCTGGTCGACATTGGCAATATGGTTCATGCCACAGACACGAACGGTCTGGTGGTAATTACGCAGCTGCAGCCCATCGCCGTCATTTTCACATTGCCGCAGGACCAGCTGCCGCAGGTGATGGCGAGAATGAAGCAAGGGCCTTCGCTGGTGGTAGAAGCCTATGACCGCGACAATACCTCGAAGATCGCCACCGGAAAACTCCTCACCATCGACAACCAGATCGATACCACCACCGGCACCTACAAGCTGAAGGCGCAGTTCGACAATTCCAAAAACGAGTTGTTCCCGAACCAGTTCGTGAACATGCACCTTCTTGTCGACACGAAAAAGAATGTCGTCCTGGTGCCGACTACCGCCATCCTGCGTGGTGCGCAGGGCATTTATGTATTCGCAGTGGGCCCCGATAACAAAGTGAAAATCCACAACGTCACCTTGGCGGAAACCGCTGGCAGCACGACGGGAATCCTATCCGGCCTCAATCCGGGAGACGTCGTGGTGACCGACGGCCAGGACAAACTGCAGGACGGCACCAAGGTCGAGCCGCGGTCGAGCACCGGCGGTGCGCCGGGCAGCAACAAGAACGCTTCCTCGAACAATTCGAACTCACCCTTTGCTTCGCCTGCCGGGGGACCTGCGCGATGAATCCTTCGCGGCCGTTTATTCTGCGGCCCGTCGCCACCACATTGCTGATGGTTGGCGTCATCCTGGTGGGACTGGTGGCCTACCGCCAGTTGCCGGTCTCCGCGCTCCCGCAGGTCGACTATCCGACCATTCAGGTGCAGACGTTTTATCCCGGCGCTAGTCCGGAGGTGATGGCCTCTTCGGTCACCGCTCCTCTTGAGCGCAACTTCGGGCAGATCCCCGGCTTGCTGCAGATGACCTCCTCGAGTTCCTTCGGCAGTTCGGTGGTTACTCTGCAGTTCAATCTTGACTTGAATATTGACGTGGCTGAGCAGGAAGTTCAGGCAGAAATCAACGCGGCGTCAAATCTTTTGCCGCAGGGCTTGCCGAACCCGCCGATCTACAGCAAAGTCAACCCCGCCGATGCACCGATTCTCACTTTGGCGATCACCTCGCCCACGCTTCCTCTCATCAAAGTGGAAGATCTCGCCGACACCACGCTGGCCCAGAAAATTTCGCAACTTTCGGGCGTCGGCCTGGTCAGCATCAGCGGGGGACAGCGTCCGGCGGTTCGCGTGCAAGCCAATCCAACGGCACTGGCCTCCTACGGCTTGAGCCTGGAGGATTTGCGTACGGCCCTTGCCAACGCCAACATTGACCAGGCCAAGGGCACCTTCGACGGGAAACATCAGGCTTATACGATCGGTGCAAACGACCAGCTCCTTACGAGCGATGGCTACCGATCGATCATCATCGCTTACCGCAACGGCGCTCCCGTCCGGCTCTCAGACGTAGCCTCGGCGGTGGACAGCGCGGAGAACGTCAAGCAAGCCGCTTGGGCCAACCAGCAGCCTGCGGTTATTCTCAACATCCAGCGTCAACCAGGCGCCAACATTATCAGTGTTGTCGATCGGGTCAAAAAAATCCTGCCGCAGCTTCAAGCAGCTTTGCCCGCGTCGGTGCATGTGCAGATACTCACCGACCGCACCTCTACGATCCGCGCATCGGTCGCCGACGTGCAATTCACGTTGCTGCTCACGATTGCGCTCGTCGTAATGGTCATCTTCCTGTTCTTACGCAGTCTCCGCGCCACGGTCATTCCCAGTATCGCCGTGCCGCTTTCGATCATCGGCACGTTCGGTGTGATGTATCTGCTTGGTTATTCGCTCAACAATCTTTCATTGATGGCCCTGACGATCTCCACTGGTTTCGTCGTAGACGACGCCATCGTCATGATCGAAAACATCAGCCGCTATCTGGAACACGGCGATTCGCCGCTGCAGGCGGCACTGAAAGGCTCCGAGCAGATCGGCTTCACCATCGTTTCGCTGACCGTTTCCCTGATCGCTGTGCTGATTCCGCTGCTCTTCATGGGCGATATCGTCGGCCGCTTGTTCCGCGAGTTTGCGGTCACCTTGGCGGTGACTATTCTGGTCTCCGCGGCCGTCTCGCTCAGCCTGACTCCTATGATGTGCGCGAAGCTTCTGCGTCACGAGCCGGAAAACGAGCAGACCTGGTTCTACCGCAGATCCGAAAAGGTCTTTAATGATGTCATCGCTTTTTACGGCCGCACGCTCCAGTTCGTGCTGCGCTATCGCGCCACCACGCTGCTGATCACCGTCGGCACGCTCGTCGGGACGATTCTGCTTTACATTTACGTGCCCAAAGGATTTTTCCCGGTGCAGGACACCGGCGTGATTCTCGGCGTTTCCGAAGCGCCGCAAAATGTATCCTTCGCTGCCATGGCCGCGCGGCAACAAACTTTGGCAGATGTCATCCTCAAAGATCCTGCCGTCGAGAGCCTTTCCTCGTTCATCGGCATCGACGGCACCAACACCACACTCAACAGTGGCCGCATTCAAATCAACCTGAAACCTCTCGATCGGCGAAAGGTCAGTGCCACCGACGTCATCCGTCGCCTGCAACCGGAAATCGCCAAGCTCGACGGCATCACGCTGTTCATGCAGCCGGTGCAGGACCTCACCGTCGAAGACCGCGTTTCGCGGACGCAGTATCAATATTCGCTCGAAGATGTGGACCCGAAGGAGTTGGCCTACTGGACCCCGAAATTCGTCGAAAAACTGAAAACCTTGCCGGACTTGCGCGACGTCGCCACCGACCAGTTGAACGACGGCTTGCTGGCTACCCTCACCATCGACCGCGACACCGCCTCACGCCTTGGCATTTTCCCTGCCGACATTGACAATACGCTTTATGACGCCTTTGGCCAGCGCCAGGTCTCCACGATCTTCACCCAATTAAACCAATACCACGTGGTTCTCGAAGTCTCGGACAACTTTCAGCAGAATCCCGACGCCCTCAAGAATATTTATGTGCGCTCTTCCAACGGTACGCAGGTCCCGCTGAGCGCCTTCACGCGGTTCGAACCGAGCACATCGTCGTTAGTTATCAGCCACCAGGGACAGTTCCCCGTTGTGACCATTTCGTTCAACCTAGCCCCGGGAGCGTCGTTGGGCGGTGCAACGGAAGCCATCGACAAGGCGCGTCAGGACATTGGCATGCCACCCAGCGTGCAGGCCACCTTCCAGGGCACCGCTGCCGCGTTTTTGCGTTCCATTTCGAATGAACCGCTGTTGATTCTCGCCGCGCTGATCACCGTCTATATCGTGCTCGGTGTCCTGTATGAAAGCTACATTCATCCCATCACCATTCTTTCCACACTGCCTTCGGCTGGCGTCGGCGCGATTCTTGCCTTGCTGCTCTGCCGCACCGAATTCAGCATCATCGCCCTCATTGGAATCATCCTGCTCATTGGTATCGTCAAGAAAAACGCCATCATGATGATCGACTTTGCGCTGGAGGCCGAGCGGGAGCAAGGCAAAGCCCCGGTCGAAGCGATCTACGAGGCTTGCCTGCTGCGTTTCCGCCCGATCATGATGACCACCATGGCCGCGCTCCTTGGCGGCCTTCCGCTGGCCCTCGGGCAAGGTGTCGGCTCTGAGCTTCGCCGGCCGCTTGGTATTACGATCGTTGGCGGCTTGATCCTCAGCCAACTTCTCACGCTCTACACGACACCGGTTGTCTATCTGGCGTTTGACTGGCTCGCCAACCGGCTGCATCTGGGAATCACCAATCCCGTCGATGAACCTGCGCAGGGAGACTAAGGCGTGAATTTTCAGTCCAACTTCTCCGCTCCGTTCATTCACCGGCCGGTGGCTACCTCGCTGGTCACGATCGCGATTTTTCTTTCCGGTGCCCTGGCCTTCCGTTATTTGCCTGTAGCGCCTCTCCCGCAAGTGGACTTGCCGACCATCGGTGTGGGCGCCAGTCTGCCCGGGGCGAGTCCGGAAACCATGGCGTCGGCTGTCGCTACGCCCCTAGAGCGGCAATTCGGCCGCATCGCCGGCATAACACAGATGACTTCGTCCTCGACGCTGGGCAACACCGGTATTGCCCTGCAGTTCGACCTAAGTCGCGATATCAACGCCGCCGCCCGCGACGTCGAAGCCGCCATCAACGCCGCGCGCAGTCAGCTTCCGGCGGACATGCCCAACCAGCCAACCTATCGCAAAGTCAATTCTGCCGATTCGCCGGTCATTCTTCTTTCGCTCACTTCCGACACCATTCCCGTCGGCCAGATCTACGACGCAGCCGATTCCATACTTGCCCAAAAACTCGCTCAGGTGGAAGGCGTCGGCCAAGTGTTTGTCTGGGGTTCCTCGCGTCCCGCCGTACGCGTGCAGGCGAATCCACAGCAACTGAACAGCTACGGCATCAGCCTCGAACAGGTTCGCAAGGCCCTGCAATCGGCCAATTCAAATCTCGCCAAAGGCTCTGTTTCAAATAGTGACCGCACCTGGTCCATTTCCGATTCCGATCAGCTTTTTAAGGCTTACGAGTACGAACCACTCATAGTCGCTGGCAAGCCCGGGGCCGGCGAAGTCCGTCTTGTGGATATTGCCAACGTCGTCGACTCGGTCGAAGACATCCGTAACCTCGGTCTTTCGGGTGGAAAACCCGGCGTCATTATCGCCATCTTCCGCCAGCCCGGCGCTAACATGATTGAGTGTGCCGACAAGGTGAAGGCCATACTGCCGTGGTTGCGCTCCTCGATTTCACCCTCCCTCAGACTCGACGTCATTATTGACCGCACGCTGGTCATCCGCGCCTCGGTCCACGAAGTCGAGCGCACCATGCTCATTTCGATCGTCCTGGTGATCCTGGTGGTGTTCGCTTTCTTGCGAAACTATTGGGCCACGGTGATTCCCAGCATTGCCGTGCCGCTGTCCCTGATCGGCACTTTCGGGGTGATGTACCTACTCGGTTATAGCCTCGACAACTTATCGCTCATGGCGCTCACCATCTCGACCGGCTTCGTCGTAGACGACGCTATCGTGGTCATCGAAAACATCGCCCGCCACATGGAATCAGGGTTGGGACCGTTTCACGCCACCATGAAGGGTTCGAGTGAAATTGGCTTCACGGTGCTTTCGATGAGCGCCTCGCTGATCGCCGTCTTCATTCCTATCCTGATGCTAGGCGGCATCGTCGGTCGCTTGTTCCGGGAATTTGCGGTCACCTTGAGCGTAGCCATAGGGGTCTCTTTGTTTGTTTCACTCACTACCACGCCGATGCTCTGCGCGCGGTTTCTGCGCCACGACCACAATAAGAAGCATGGCCTGGCCTACCGTATAGCCGAGGGCGCCTTTGACGGGATGCTCCGGGGCTACGATCACGCCCTTCGTTTTGTCCTTCGCAATCAACCGGCCATTTTAGTGTTGACGATCGGCACCGCTGCTCTGAGCGTGTACATGTTCGGCCACGTCAACAAGGGATTTTTCCCGCAGCAAGATACCGGCCGTATCTCGGGCTTCATCCAGGCGGACCAGGACACGTCTTTCGTCGAAATGTCCCGCAAGATGCACGCATTTACCGATATCGTGATCGCCGACCCGGCGATTGACACGGTTACTTCGTTCACTGGCGGCGGCAATGGCACAAGCACCGCGCGTATGTTCGCGCAACTCAAGCCAATCGAAGAGCGCAAAATGAACGCCGATCAGGTAATCGCCCGACTGCGGAAGAACACTGCCGGCATTCCGGGAGCGTCGCTGTTCTTCCAATCGGTCCAGGACGTTTCTGTCGGCGGAAGGTTTGGCGGCGCGCAATATCAGTACACATTGCAGGCGGACAACCTGGACGACCTGGACCATTGGGCTCCCATCATCATGAATCGGATGCGCCAGATTCCCGAATTGCGGGACATTAATTCCGATCAGCAAGACAAGGGTTTGCAGTCGTATTTGTATGTTGACCGGGACACCGCCAGCCGATTGGGCGTTTCCATGCAGGACATTGACAATACCCTCGGCGATGCTTTCGGCCAGCGCCAGGTGTCCAATATCTACAAAGGACTGAACCAGTATCACGTTGTGCTCGAGGTTGCTCCGAACTATCAGGAAAATCCGGATGGCCTGAAGACCATCTATGTGCCGTCCAACAGCGGAAAGCTGGTGCCCCTGAGCGCCTTTTCCCACTACGAACACTCGAACACCGCGCTCTCGGTGAACCATCAGGGAATCTTCCCGGCGATCACGATTTCGTTCAACCTTGCGCCAGGCGCTTCGCTCGGCCCTGCCGTCGAGCACATTCAGCAATCCATGTTGCAGCTTGGCGTGCCCGACACCGTCCACGCCACTTTCCAGGGCACCGCACAGGCCTTCCAGGATTCGCTGAAAGACCAACCCATCTGGATCCTCGCCGCGCTCGCCGCTGTCTATATCGTGCTGGGTATCCTCTATGAGAGTTTCATTCACCCCATCACGATTTTGTCGACCATCCCGTCGGCTGGCATTGGCGCGTTGCTCGCCTTGCAGCTCATGAAGATGGACCTCAGCATCATCGCCATCATCGGCATCATTCTGTTGATCGGAATCGTCAAGAAAAACGCCATCCTGATGATTGACTTCGCCGTGCAAGTCGAACGAGAAGAGGAGATGTTGCCTGACAAGGCCATTTACAAAGCTGCGTTGATGCGCTTCCGTCCGATCATGATGACGACTATGGCGGCCATGTTTGGCGCCCTTCCGTTAGCGCTCGGCACCGGCGCTGGCTCGGAAATTCGCAAGCCTCTCGGCATCACCATCGTCGGCGGGTTGATCCTGAGCCAGATGCTCACGCTTTTCACCACGCCGGTCGTCTACATTTACATGGATCGCTTCCAATCCTTCTTGCGCCATGCTTTCCGCCGCCCGGCCCTACGCCCGGCGTCGGCACACTCCGACGACTGAGCGAATCCTTTGCCTTTACCTCTCCGAGCGAATATCTCGCCGCCAGCATCGGCCGCGCCGATTGCCGGCGAGCCGCCGAAAGGCCAATCGGAAAACGGGAAGGCGCTGGAAGCGCTCGACGAGAGGGCTCTGGAGACTCTGACAGGTGGGCATTTAGGATGTAGTGAGCCTGCCCGCAAAATTCGATGATTGATGGCGCGACAAGGGAAAGCAAGCCATTGCGGGCTGCAAGCGGAAAGACGCAGGCGCGCCAGACAGGCGTGACCCGATTCTAGGAACTACCAATCAGCCAGCCGGTCAAGAACACCAAGATGCCGCCGACGATCACCTGAAAGGCTGCCTGTAAAAACGGCGTGTCCATGTAACGGTGCCGAATGTAGCTGATCACCCCCAGTTCGATGGCCACCACTACGATGGCTACGGCCGTCGCCACGCGAAAGTCCGGAATTAGGAAGGGAAGGGTATGGCCCAGCCCGCCCGCAGTCGTCATCAATCCCGTCACGGTTCCGCGGATCCATGGTGACCCGCGCCCGGTCAGGGATCCATCGTCCGACAACGACTCTGCAAATCCCATGGAGATTCCCGCGCCCAGGCTTGCCGCCATTCCCACCAGGAATGCGTCCCAGCTTTTGTGAGTTGCAAATGCCGCCGCAAACAAGGGCGCCAGCGTTGAGACTGACCCGTCCATCAAACCCGCAAGCCCGGGCTGCACGAATTGCAGCACGAACAGCCGGTTGTGCGATTTCTCCTCGGCATCTTTCGCAGCTTCTGTGAGGTGTTTCTCTTCGTACTCTCCGGCCGCGCGCGTGTGTTTACGCTCTTCTTCGGCCAGCTTGTGCAAAAGTTCGCGCAACGAAGCGTCGGTTGCGCGGGTGGCAGCCCGCTCGTAAAACCGGCTCGCCTCCATCTCCATGATCTCCGCTTGTCGCCGCGCCACTTTCACCCCGAGGGGTCGCATCATCCACACGGGGCGCCGCCGCAGGAATCCGCGAACGTCCTCGCGGCGAATCGGCGGGATATGGTCACCAAATCTCTGACGGAACAATGCCAGCAGCCGGTCACGGTGCCCGATCTCTTCGACGCGCATCTCTTCAAACATCTCCGCGGTCGCCGGGTAGGATTCCCGCAGTCCATCGGCAAACTCACCATAAATCCGGCCATCTTCTTCCTCATTGGTAATGGCCAACGCCAGAATCTCTTTTTCGCTTAAATCCTTGAAACGCTTCAGTATCACGGCAGGTTCCCCGACAAAAAGTAACGTAGAGAATCGCACAAGTCGACCCATGAAGCCAGTATCGGGCATGAATATAAAGCGAAGATCGATCGAGGCACGGCGTTGCCGCGCTGGTACCTCCGTACTACTATGGTTATAAGGAGGTCTTACTTTTTGCCGAGTACTGACACGCTATAGGTTTTTCTCCGTGCTGCCTCTATCTTGGATCCACAACGGATAAGCAGGTTTACTTCAGGAAAGGCAGAATCCTATGGCGGCCCCGCACGACCTTATGACAAAAGCAAATAACCCAGGCGGTTTAACTAACGCCCGCCCTTCGCGGACTGAACGTCGCTCCAGCCGGCGCTGTAAAATCACGCAACTCATGCGCATCCGCCCGTCGGACCCGGAACGTGAGCACTTCGAAGACATTCGCGGCTCGCTCAGCGTCTCTCGTACCGGCGTGTTCTTTCATTCGAGCGAGTCCAAATATGAAGTCGGGATGCGTCTGTTTGTGACCATGCCTTACACCAAAGAGCCTTCGGCAATGAGCCACGAATACCTCGCCGAAGTCGTTCGGCGAGATCATCTGCCCAATGGGCTATTTGGCGTCGGCTTCAAGATCCTGATGGAGATGGGTCTCAACAGCAATTTCAGCGGCTATTCCATGTACCGCAAGTAGCCGCCCGGCAGTAGAAGGCTTCGAAAAACGGAAAGGGCGGGTGGCCGAAACCATCCGCCCTTTCCGCGTTTGGGGGGTGGGGAAACTCGTTTCGCGTCAGCTTTTACCCAGCGCCGAGAGCGTCTTGTGGCGCAGCAGCCCAAAATGCCGGTTCAGCGGGTGCTTGCGTTCGAGGAAGGTAAACACCGGCGAGCGTCGCTGCGTCAGCTTGGCCATGGCGATGCTCAACCGAACGTCGCGGCGCGCGTACTTCATTCCCGCCAGCAGCGCCTCGCGCGCATCTTCCTTTCGCCCCGATGACAAGTAAACTTCGGCAAGATTCAGATAGAGCTGCGCCTGGTTACGCTTCATGCGCACGGCACTGTCGCAAAGCCGCTCGGCGTCGGCCCACTTCTGTTGCGTGCGCGCCAGCGCCACGCCTAGGTAAGACATGTAGTAGGGATTGTTCTTTTCGAGTTCTGCGGCTTTCTGAATATGGCCCAGGGCGCGGTTCGCATAATTGTCACGCAACAGCGTCAATCCGGTCTTGAATTCTCGGAAGGCTTCGGTATCCATCATGGTTCCACCTCAGTCGTTGGCAAGGATTCCCCGGAGAGCAGCCCGCCCGCCTTGCTGGTTCGGTCGCACCTCGCCAGGGAGAAGAGCGCAGGAGGAGGGGTAGAGAACGCACTTTTCGTCCCGTGGGGTATAGATCAGCGAGATGGCCGAGGCAGTTGGCATTACCGGTTCTTGTTTACGCTAAGAGGAATTCGTCCCCGAATCTACTGCCCCGTCGTACAGTCTTCGTTCAACGTCTCCACGTCCTAAGGTGGCCTGCTCTTTCCCCTTTCGTTGGGTGTACGTCAGTGCCTGCCGCTACTCGCGAACCCCACCCTGGGCTCCGGCTTTGGATATCTGGACCCGCGCGGTCTGTGCATCCGGCTTCGCTGCCCCGTGAGTCATCACGTCGATGACCACAAGGGTGATGTCGTCCTGCTGCTCCGATGAATCAGGCCGCCACCGCCGGAGTTCGCCGAGGACTTCCTCCACGAATTCCGAAGGCGGCTTTGCGCGGTTCTTGTGAATAGTCTCTGCCAGCTTGCGGTCGCCGAAGGCTTCACCCTTGGCGTTCTCCGGCTCGACAACGCCATCGGTGTAGAGCAGCAAGCGATCGCCCTGCTCGATGCGCAGTTCGCAAACCGGGTATTCCGGTTCCGGCAGCACGCCCAGGGGCAAGCCATTGCTTTCCACCCGCTCTAGACTTCCACGCCCGAGCCGCAGCATCGGAGGATGGCCCGCCGCGGAGTAGCTGGCCCTACCCCCTTCGGGATCCAGAACCAGATAAGCTGCTGAAACCAGTTGCGCTCCTATCTGGGGCGACAAAATTCGGTTCAGCTCTCCAAGCACCCTACCCGGGTTGTCTGCGCAACCAATGACCGATTGCATGGCGACTTTAATCATCGCCGCGATCAGGGCCGCGGGAACTCCGTGGCCGGTGACATCGGCCACCAGCACGCCCATGCGATTGTCGTCCAAGGTGATAAATTCGTAGAAGTCTCCTGCAACGGCGGTCATCGGGCGGTACGCCGACGCCACCGCCAGATCCTTCCGGTTCGGGCTGCCATTGGGAAGAATCGAAGACTGTATCTCCCGGGCAATTGCCAACTCGTCTTCGATTGATCGCAAGCGGTGCTCGTTTGCCAGGAAGATTTGCATCGCGACATAGCCCAACGAAAAAAGCAGAACTCCCAATGCCAGCGAACCTGTGAGCAGCACGGTCCGGTAATGGAACACGCGGGAGAGGTTGAAGTAGAGACCCTCCAGCGCGAAAAAGAGAACTCCGATCACTACCACGGTACGATTCGGCAGAACCAGATATTTTCGGCAAAGCCGAGGAAGCAGGATCACGACCATCAACACGAGCAATGCCACCGCGGAAAGAATATTGTTCAGAATCAGCAACCGGTATTTCGACCCGGTCCAAAGAAAGACAGCAATTCCGCTGAACCCGACCAGCGAGCTCATTGCGATCACCGTTTGCAAAAACGGACGCATCTTGTCCCGGCTTAATTCCAGCCATGCCAGAGCCGGCACCGGCAAAAGCATGTAGATAATCGAAACTCCAATCAGTGGTGTGGCTCTTTGCAGCCAACCGGGCAGAGCAGCGACGACGGCCGGAGATTCGGTCATCAAGCGCGTCCCGAACATCGCGCTCCACAGACCCAGCCACGCAAACAGCCGCATCCCCTGCCTGCGGCGCACCGCAGCAAACGATCCTGCAACCAGGCCGACAAAAAGATAAACCGCCCCAAACATAATGTCGGCCAGTTGGTCAGGCGCGAGCACTGAAGTCTGCATGTCCGAATCTCCACTCCGAGACCCTTTCAAAATAACAGACTCGCGGCAGCCTTATGTGAATGGGGAAGGGGAGTAGTCCGATTCTCCGATTCGGATTGCGCATCCTGGTCTTTCCTAAGCCGGATAAGAACGGCCCGATATCTTCAAGATGCCGTATCTCTGGATGCTGTATTGTTTCTGGGAGTAACAGGAGGCGTAAGATGTCACCACGGTCGAGCGTCGTGCTTGCCGGTCTGTTGCTGGCCGTCGCCGGCCTGCGCACTGGCCTTGAGGTTCCTCGGGCGGAAGCCCGGAGGCCCACATTGATCAATACGTGCTTGATTTCAAAAGACGTACCGCGCCTGGCGGGCTTCTACACGCAGATTCTCAGCATGCCAGCAAAGACGGTAGGCAACCAGTATGCAGAGTTTCATACCGGAGTAGGAGTGCTGGCCATTTTCTCTGCGGAAGCTCAAGAGAACTACATTCCTCACTCGAGCGAACCCGGCATCAACAAGAGTGTCATTTTGGAATTTGAAGTTGCTGATGTCGACAAGGAGTTCGCAAGACTGCAGGGCATGGTCCAGGACTGGGTCAAACCACCTACGAATCAGCCCTGGGGCACCCGCTCGTTTTATTTCCGCGACCCGGACGGGGATCTGGTGGACTTCTTTACGCCGGCAGCCTCGGACAACCAGAATAAGAAGGGGAACTAGCCTTCCCTACGGGCCTACTGCCAAAGCGTCGCAAGCATGCGACTGCCGATCACTACTCATTGATTCCTGCGGCGCCATAGTTTCCAGTCGTCCAGGGTCACTTCGAGCATCGCCTTGGCGGCTTTGTGCAGCCATCGGCCTTTCCGCGAATCCAGGTGGCGGCGGATGGCGCGGATTGCTTTCGGCGTGCCAAAGTGGATATTCGCCGTTTCCCAACCCATGTAGTAAAGAAGCTTTTCTTCGTCGCGCTTGCGCGGGAGCGTGCCGATCTCGATGTGGCAACAGTCGGGTGCCAACCGGCGCACGATCCAATGGTCGGAGAAGTGCACATGCGGATCACGGATGCGAATCGCCGATTCCACAAGATTGCGGCTCAGAATCTTCCCGGTTTTTGCATTGGTCGTCCAGGTCCACGCGGATGGAGTCAACTGCTTTGCCTCGCGAACCACGTGCGCGCCATCCCAGGTCGCCAGTGCGAGCACGCGCGGATGCCCTAGGCTGCCAAGGCCGGCAATACGCGATTTCAGTTCGTAGTTGAACGTCCGCAGCGGCATGGATGCATGCACCAGCTTCCAGACGTCCTGCGGCAGTTTGCCTTTGTGTTTGGGACACAACAAAATCTTGTTCCAGAACACGACCGGATCACGGAGCTTGTTGAGTGCCACGAGCCGCAACCAGCGGTGGTGCTCAGCAAGTATGAATGGGCCGCCCCCTTTGGCCAAAGAAGCACGATAGCCTTCTTCGATCGCCGTGTGCGCCTGCCTTCGGCCAATGGAAAGATGCTCTTCCTCGATGGCCAGATAACAGCTGGCGAGCAGGCGGACCAGATCGACAGTATAGGCAGCGGGCCACGCTTCATCGAAGTCATTGACGCCCCAGATCAGGCGGCCTTCAATGTCTCGCCAGGTCCCAAAGTTTTCCACGTGCAGATCGCCGACCGCGAGCACTTCAGGCGCCTTGGTGAGTTCCGGGCAAACCGTCGGCCACCACTGCGCCCAGCGGTAAAACGTCGCCCGGAAAAAAGCAAATGGAGACGCGGCCATCATCTGGTGCTTCAGCTTCACGTCGGACTCGACCATGTGTACGTGGCGCGAAGCCCAACTTTCGAAATCAGCCGTGGCTTGCACGACATCTGGCAGTTTTTGTTTATGCTTGCTCATGACTGGGAAGAGGCGCAGCGCGCAGATGCCACTGCAATTGCCGCATGAAGGATGACGCGTTTCTCATGCCCTGGCGTGCGTTGCAGCGGGCTTGGTGCGCGACTCATAAATGGGAAAGCGCAGGGCGAGTTCCGCGACCTGCCTGCGGACCTTCTGTTCGATGGCGGCGTCGCCAATGTGCATTAGCACTTCACCGATACCGCTGGCAATTGACTCCATCTCCGGCTCCTTCATGCCGCGCGTGGTGACCGAAGGGCTTCCGAGTCGAATGCCGCCGGCTTTCATAGGAGGCAAGGGATCGAACGGGATGGAATTCTTGTTCACGGTGATTCCCGCGCGATCGAGCGCTTTTTCCGCATCGCTGCCGGTTATTCCGCGCGAGTGCACTTCCACCAGGAACACGTGGTTGTCGGTGCCGCCTGAAATCACCCGGAAGCCTTGGCGAACCATGGCGCTGGCGAGGGCCTTCGCGTTTGCCGCCACTTGTTTCTGGTATTCGACAAACGACGGTTCGGTCGCTTCTTTGAGGCAAACCGCCTTCGCTGCAATCGTGTGCACCAGCGGCCCGCCTTGCATGCCCGGGAAGGTGAGCCTGTCAAGCTCCTTCGCGAACCGAGCCTTGCACAACACGATGCCGCCTCGCGGACCGCGCAGCGTTTTGTGGGTGGTCGAGGAAACGATGTCCGCGTGCGGCACAGGAGAGGGATGCACTCCCGCGGCAACGAGTCCCGCAATGTGCGCCATGTCCACAAAGAAAATCGCGCCGACCGATTCGGCCACTTTCGCGATGCGCTCGAACTCAATGACCCGCGAATATGCGCTCGCTCCGGCAACGATCATCTTCGGCTTCTGTTCGTGCGCCAACTTCTCGATTTCGTCGTAGTCAATGCGCTCGGTGTCTTGCTTCACGTGGTATTCGACGAACTTGTACATCCGTCCGGAGAAGTTCAGAGGGTGGCCGTGCGTCAGGTGTCCGCCGTGCGCCAGCGCCATGCCGAGCACGGTGTCGCCGGGTTGTAGCGTCGCCATGTACACCGCGACATTCGCGGAAGTACCGGAGTGCGCCTGCACGTTGGCGTGATCGGCGCCAAATAGTTGCTTGGCGCGATCGATGGCCAGTTGTTCGACCTTGTCGGCAAATTCACAGCCTCCGTAATAGCGCTTGCCCGGGTAACCTTCCGCGTACTTGTTGGTGAAGATGGAACCCATTGCCTCAAGCACCGCTTCGGAGACGAGGTTTTCCGATGGAATCAGCTCAAGACCGGTTGCTTCGCGGACCGCTTCTTCGCGAAGAAGTTCCGCAATTTGCGGATCGACTTCATCGAGCGGGCGCTGCATGCGGGTGTTTGCTTCTGTAGTCATCAAGTTCTCCAGAGCCGGTGCGCGAGAAAGCAAAGCGGAAATGGCAGCTGGTCTAACGATCGGCTGCCCAACGAGTCTAACGGAGAGTATAGCCTGCTGCAACGCGGCGCATCCGCCTTGGTGGGAAGAGACCTTCGTGGGACAGGGAGTTTCTGCTGGCCGTGTTTCGCCTCCGACGTTCTATACTTAAAAGGCTGTCCCGATACAGCAAATTCATTCTACTGAGGATCCTCATGGCAAACACGTACGCCGACAACTCACTGAGCATTGGACGAACGCCCTTGGTCAAATTAAATCGCGTGACCGACGGAGCGAAAGCCACGGTTCTCGCGAAGATCGAGGGGCGAAACCCGGCGTACTCAGTGAAGTGTCGCATCGGGGCGGCAATGATCTGGGACGGGGAGAGGCGCGGGGTTTTGAAACCCGGAATCGAAATTGTGGAGCCAACCAGCGGCAATACCGGAATCGCTCTGGCATTTGTGGCCGCGGCGCGCGGTTACAAGATCACGCTGACAATGCCGGAGACGATGTCTCTGGAACGGAGACGCGTACTGGCAGCGTTTGGCGCAAACCTAGTGCTGACGCCGGGCCCGGAAGGCATGAAGGGCGCGATCAAGAAAGCGACAGAAATCTACGAGTCCGATAAATCGCATTATTTCTTGCCACAGCAGTTCGACAACCCAGCGAATCCGGCGATTCACGAAGCAACCACTGGCCCGGAGATCTGGGACGACACCGACGGTGCGATTGATATTTTGGTCAGCGGCATCGGTACCGGCGGAACGCTGACGGGCGTGAGCCGTTATATCAAGAAGACCAAGGGAAAGAAGATTACGTCGGTGGCCGTTGAACCGGTGGTCAGTCCGGTGATCGCACAGACAATCGCCGGGCAGCCTCTGACGCCTGCTCCGCATAAAATTCAGGGAATCGGCGGCGGCTTTGTGCCAACGAACCTGGACCTAGGCATGGTGGACCGCGTCGAAGCGGTGACCAATGAAGAGTCGGTGGAGATGGCGCGGCGGCTCACGCGGGAGGAAGGCATCCTCTCGGGTATTTCGTGCGGCGCCGCGGCGGTCGTAGCGGTACGCCTGGCAAAGTTACCGGAATTCGCGGGCAAGACCATCGTTGCCGTGCTGCCCGATTCCGGGGAACGCTATATTTCCACCATCCTGTTTGAGGGCATTGGCTAAGCAGCCAGCCCCTTGCAGGCAGCGGAGATTCGAGGACGCGCGGTTCGTGTGTCCTTGGGTTCTTTGCCAGGCGCAGGCTGCAGCGAGGATGCAATGACCACCCCGAATGGACAACTTACGCGGCTGGCCGATGAATTTCGCTCCGCCCTTGAGGCGCGCCTCTCCGGCGATCCAGCGGGCGAATACCGCCTTCCCTCCAAAGAGGAGGTCGCCAAGTTCTGCCGGCTCTATCTGGATGCGGTGTTCCCGTTGTACTACGAGCCGGCCCATCCGAAGAGCCCGCACGTGGTGCATTTTCTGGAAGATTTGGAATTGCGGCTTGCTGAGCAGGTTGTTTGCGCGATTCGTTTCGATTGCCACTGTCGCGACAAAGAACAGCCGAAGAATTTGCCGCGGACTACAGAAGAACTGCTCTCTGGCTTCCGCTCGCGATTGCCAATGCTAGCGCACCTGCTGGCAACTGATCTGCAGGCTGCGCTGCAAAACGATCCGGCGGCAATGGGGTATGAGGAAATTCTTTTGAGCTACCCTGGCATCGAAGCCATCACCATTCAGCGCATGGCGCATGAAGTCTATCTGCTCAAGGTGCCGTACCTTCCGCGCATGATGACGGAGGTGGGCCACAGCCGAACGGGGATCGATATTCATCCCGGCGCAACCATCGGCGAATCGTTCTTCATCGACCATGGCACTGGCGTGGTCGTCGGTGAAACCGCGACGGTGGGAAACAACGTGACGCTCTACCACGGGGTGACACTCGGTGCCTTCAATCCCACCAGCCGCCGCGATGGCGGGGACCTGCTGCGCGGGCAAAAGAACAAACGCCATCCAGACATCGAGGACAACGTGACGATTTATCCGGGCGCGACGATTTTGGGCGGCGATACGCGGGTCGGGCACCACAGCGTGATTGGAGGCAACGTGTGGTTGACGCGTTCGGTCGCCCCCTACAGCCGCGTTACCGTGAAAGACCCAGAACTGTTGATTCGCAGCAAAGCCGAGGCAGCGAACAATGACTGGTTCCTCGGCAGCTCGATTTAAGGAACAACTCTCCGCGGGCTTTCGACAAGCAAAGGGACACTCCGGAAGTCTCGACCGCCGATCTGGTGAGATAAAAGACACCTACGCGAGCCAGGTCCGCTTGATCGAGCCGGGGAGCGCACTTATAGGGATTCTTATGAGCGGCTGCGTTTGGCTGCTTCTTGCCAGGCAACACTTTCACAGGGTCTATGAGACGCCGAACTTGATCGGTTTGAACACCCGCGAAGGGAATTGGCTGCGTTGACAGTGGGAGAGCGGGTTGGTTACGCTCGAATGCTTGAGGTTTGCGCGAAACAATCATAGAGAGGAGCCGGTTTGAACAAGACGCCGGCTTGGCCCGCGAATGGCTGACGAGAAATTACCAACCAGGAAAGAAGATTTTTCGGAGTGGTACAACCAACTGGTGCTGAGGGCGCAGTTGGCGGACTACGCTCCGGTGCGTGGCTGCATGATTGTGCGGCCCTACGGCTGGGCGCTTTGGGAGAATATACAAGCCGCGTTGGACCGACGTTTCAAGGCCACTGGACACCAGAATGTAGCGTTTCCTTTGCTCATTCCCAAGAGTTTTATCGAGAAAGAGAAGCACCACGTCGAAGGATTTTCGCCGGAGCTGGCCGTGGTCACCATTGGCGGCGGCGAGCGGCTTGCCGAACCCCTGATTCTGCGGCCTACCTCGGAAACGATCATCGGGCATATGTGGTCGAAGTGGATTCAGTCTTACCGCGATTTGCCGGTACTGATGAACCAATGGAACAGCGTAGTGCGCTGGGAGCTTCGTACGAAGTTGTTTTTGCGGACCCTGGAGTTTTATTGGCAGGAAGGCCATACCGCCCACGCCACGCGCGAAGAGGCCGTCGAAGAAACCAAGCAGATGCTGGATGTTTATACCGACTTTGCGGTGAACGAGGCGGCGATTCCGGTGATTCCAGGAGCGAAATCCGACGCGGAAAAGTTCGCCGGTGCAGATGTCACTTATTCGATCGAAGCGATGATGGGCGACGGCAAGGCTTTGCAAGCCGGCACCTCGCACTTCCTGGGACAGAACTTCGCCGAAGCGTTTGAAGTGAAGTACCTCGATCAGAATGGCGTTCTGCAGCATTGCTGGACGACGTCCTGGGGTCTGTCCACACGTTTCATAGGCGCGATCATTATGGTGCACGGAGACGATCAGGGTCTGGTGTTGCCGCCCCGGTTGGCACCCATTCAGGCAGTCATTGTGCCCATCTATAAAAATGACGAAGAAAAGGCCGCGGTCCTGCAGACAGCCAAGGAACTCAAGACGCGGCTCGCCAAGGCGGAGATTCGAGTGCATCTCGACGATCGCGAAGGCTTTAGCCCCGGGTGGAAGTTCAATGACTGGGAGATGCGTGGGGTTCCCCTACGCGTCGAGCTTGGCCCCAAGGACGTGG
>Ga0126371_10001502_pt1 | contig 19800 bp, 13 predicted proteins | sample PanSoiMetaPlot_4_FD_110145 | JGI IMG/M metagenome (GOLD analysis project Ga0126371, IMG submission 110145) | Tropical forest soil microbial communities from Panama - MetaG Plot_4 | ecosystem: Environmental > Terrestrial > Soil > Tropical forest > Bulk soil | place: Panama | collected 2016-02-17 | reverse complement strand
TGGGATCGATTTCCAGCGCTCTTTTTAGCTCTGGCAAGGCCTCATCGTTCCGGCCCAGATCGTTCAGGAAGTGGGCGTAGCCGTTGTGAATTTCTGCATTGCCCGGGCTCAACTCGATGGCTCGATGATATTCCGTCTCTGCGGCGGCCCAGTCCCAGTCGTAAAGAAAGTGGACCTCGGCGAGCGCCCAATGCGCACAAGCGATGTTGTCATCCAACTTTTGCGCCTTCAAGGCTGCTGTTCTTGCGGCTGGAAAGGCCTCGCGAGGATCGATAGCAGCCCAATGGCCCCGAACCCAATAGGAGGTTGCCAAGCCGCAGTAGGGAAGCGCCGAACCAGGGTCCAGGCTAATCGCTCGCTCAAAGTGCGGGATAGCTCTCTGGGCGGAATCCGCATTTAACTCGTCCGATAACAGATGAGCGCCATGAAGATAGCTCTCGTACGCCTCAGGGTTAACCGGCGGGGCGCCGGCCAATAGTGCGCGCTCTTTCAGCGTCAATTTAACCCTTACCTGGCCAGCAACCGTCTGTGCGATCTCACTGTGCAAAGCTAGGACATCGCGCAGGTCGCGGTCGTAGCTGTTGGCCCACAGATGACGTTCCGGCGAAGCTTGGACGAGTTGCGCGGAAATGCGAACGTGGTCGCCAGAGCGGACGACCGAGCCCTCCACGATACCTTCGACGTTTAACTCTCTTGCGATTTGCGGCGCAGATTTCTTTGTGCCTTTGTACTGCATTATGGATTGCCGCGAGATCACCCGCAGCGCACTGATTTTCCCCAGCTCGGTGATGAGCGCTTCGGTCATCCCATCAGCGAAATACTCCTGCTGCGGGTCGTTGGAGAGGTTCGCGAGGGGCAGAACGGCGATCGATGAAATCGGCCTGCGCGTAAGGCCAAAGACAGCATCTCGCATCCCACCTACGTTCAGCGCAGCAGCGGCGAACAATAGCGTTAAGCCAGCAGCGCTCCCAACCAACGTCCATGTGCGAGCACGAGAAAGGAGAATCGCGGTACGTCGGAGCGCCGGCCGTCTGAGGAATGTCTCTCTCGCACCTGAACCAACCTCCTCAAGCGGAACCTTCTCCGGCTCGTTCAATGACCCTATGAAGCGATAACCTCGTCGGGGAACGGTTTCGATAAACTTCGGTTGGATAGCGGAATCGCCGAGTATGTCACGCAGCCTCTTGATCACCGCGTTCAGGCCATGCTCGAAGTCGCCAAAGCTGGCCCCCGGCCATAATTTCTCCTGAAGTTCTTCGCGGGTGACGAGCTGCCCTGGTCTTTCCAGCAGAGTAATTAAGACCTGGATGGCCTGGCCTGAAAGCTTCAGGCGCGTGGCGTTTTTGCGCAGTTCGCCGGAATCAGGCGAGACCTCGAAGGGGCCAAACCGAATGGGAACCGAAACTGTCCTGGGTTCCGCCATACCTCCCCCAAATTGACAAGAGTGTACACCCGAGTGTTACGTCCCTCGTTCCGAAAAGCGGAACCGCGAGCAGGCTCCTAACCCAGCCAAAATCAGCAGCTTCAAAATTCACCTGGCGCTACCTATTTTGCATGGCATCTGCATGGAGGTAGCAGGAGGCAACGGCTAACTTCGGCGGCACCTCGGTGGGGTGCTCCAATGAAGACGAGCCGCGTGGTCCTTTGCTTTCTTGCGACCTCATCATTCTTCGTTAGGTCGATCGCTGGACAACAGGGAAACGTCGCGAATGCAACTAGTCCAAGTTCGTCGATAGAAAAGATAAGTACGATACCTGCTCCCAAGACGAAACTGAAGATCGCTGTCTATGCTTGCAAGCAGCTCGACGCTTCTGTGGTTTCCAGCGCCGAGAAGGTGACAACTGAGATTTTCAAGGAGAGCCATGTCGAAGTGGAGTGGCTGAACTGCCCGGGTAGTCAGCTCTGCGAGCAGCCGTCCGAAAGTCTTCAGTTCAGGGTAATCATCGACTGGCAGATCACTGACGTTGTCAAGGGCTCGGCGCAAGTCAAATTGATGAGTGAGCACGATTCACTCGGCTTCGTGATTCCCTGTGCCGTCAATGATACCGTTTGTCTTGCCTATGTCTTCTATTCCCCTATCAATCGCATGGCGCTTATGAACGGAGCGCGTGTCGCTGTCGTTTTGGGACATGTGATAGCTCACGAAATCGGCCATGCTCTCTTGGGTCCTAACCCTCACTCCCAAACGGGAATTATGAGAGCAAAACTGCCGATCGGGGACTTGGAGAGATTCCTGTATTTCACGTCGCAACAGTCGAAGAGCCTGGCAGCAGATCTGGCAGCACGGAACGAGCAGCAGCACAAGTAGGAGCCACTATATTTGTTACGCTCACGATGCCTGTCACTGTCGTTCCCGTTAGTTCAGGACTAGGAAGTGGCGCCCTGGAGCGAACCGGACTTCTCAATTGGTGAAAAATCGCGATTGCACTCAAAATCCTCAATGAGCGCCGTCCTGTGATTACGCGGATAATCTTCGCCAGGACAGCTATTGCTGCATAAATCTGTGCATCCATAAATCTATTGACAACCGGAATGCGGCGTCGCAGAATGCATGCCGGTTACAGGCTTTCTCCTTCCCCTACCATTCTTTTGGGCATCGTATTCAAGGCTCTTAGCATTTCATCGCATTGGTAATTTCGGCTCCTTCGCGGCGGACCCTTTCGCAAGGGAACGACGATTGGGAAGATCCGCGCGTGGAATTTTGTCTTCGGGACGAACCGTGCCGCAAGAAGAGTCAAAATTTACGATCAAATACCATGCAATATTCCATTTGCTGCAACGGAATCTTCCCACCGCGGATTTGGGAATCGGGAAGATGTCCGCTGCGCATGTGGACAAGGCGAAGCTCAACAGCGCTCATCCGGTGTCTATTTGGAATTAGCGGACACCCGATGACAACGCGAAGTTTGGCCAAGAAGAACTTGGCGATTGCTTTCGTATCTTCATCATCGTTGAAGGACGCGCATGGGCGCGGTCGGTGCGGGGGATCGGGCAACCTGATGACTGGCACTACCACACTCACGTTGGTTGTGGTGACGCTTACGTTCGCGCTGACTGCGTGCGGCGGTGGTCCGGGCATGGGGCGGGTGCCGCCAGTCATTTCCGCGTTCACCGCGTCGCCGACGGATGCGGTGACCGGCCACCGGATCACTCTGAGTTGGACTGTGGCGGGTGCGACAGACGTTTCGATCTCGGGTGTCGGAGCGGTGACGGGAAGCAGTACGGACGTCCACCCAACCACTGATACCGACTATGTGCTGACCGCGAAGAATGCTGCGGGCACAGTCACTCAGCACGTGCAGGTGACCATCTACCCGCCACCGGTAAACTGGTTCGCGCCGTTTCCCCACAACACATCAGGTGATCCTGGCGTGCTCGATTTCTTCGCTCTGTTCGATGCGGGTGCGCCTTGGGACGCTGCTGCGGCACACATCCAAGTCTTCAAGATGTACGAGCAGATCATGGCGTTTCCCGATGCCTCGCTGCGAACGATGTTTGCGGACCTGCGTCGACGGCACATTGCACTGGCGCTCGAATTCGGCCCGCTCCTGGTCACGACCTGTGGTGGCGGCGAGGGGTTCCGAGGTGATCGTGGGCTGCAAACTGCCCAGCGCATTCACGACCTTGGAGGCGTGCTGCAGTACATCGCTTTTGACGAACCCTATTTCTTTGGAGCGATTGCCGACGGGACGAATGCCTGCCACTACACGGCGGATGAGGTCGCCGCCAACGCGAAACAGAGCGTCGATACGCTGCGCACCGAGTTCCCGGACCTCGTTGTGGGGGACATTGAAGTCATTCCCGCTGACGCAACGGTCGTATCCGGGGGCACACCCGACACGAGTTGGCTCGACGGTTACCAGCGCTGGGTCGATGCGTGGCAGCGAGTCACAGGCGAGCCGCTGGCTTTCTTTGACTTCGACGTTGCGATCGACGGCGACTGGCGGGGCAGCGTGGAAGCCATGCGGCGAGCCCTGAAGATTCGCAGTGTGCCCTTTGGCCTGATTTACGTGGGCGAAGGGAATTCGGATGCAGAGTGGGTAGCGAGCGCCGCGCAATTCGCGAGCGACTATGAAAACAAAGGCGGGACGGTGCCGGATCGACGGATCTTCCAGTCCTGGATTCGATTTCCCACACACGCGTTGCCGGAGACTGACCCGAGCACCTTCACGTACGCCATCAACCGCTACTTCCGTCCGAGAACGCAAGTGGTGATGCAGTCCTCGGGAGGAACATTGCGGGGACAATTGTCGACCGTGCAGCCGTCGAATCCTGTTGCGGGTACCACGGTCGCTGTGACGGCTGTGCCACTCGCCGCGACGGGACTCACGGAGACCTACAGCGAGAGCGGGACGATTCCTGTCGGAACGCAGTCTGTCGTGTTTGGGGCTCGCGTGAACACCGAGTGTGCGGGCGGTGGCGCGACCGATGTACAACTGACTGACTTCGTTCTCAATGCGGGATCGACACAACTGACAGCAGATTTCAGCGCGCAGCTCCAAGGCTGGGGCTACTGGGGCAATCCGGATGTGGTGGCGCCCACGAACGGCGGACTGCATGTCGTCGTGAGCGCGAGCGAGTACATCGGACTGAACCACGAAGCTCAGCCCCTTGTCGCGGATGGTGCGGCCTATCAACTGCAGGCTCGAGCCGCATTGGCACAGGGCGAATTCGGCAACGGTTGCCTGATCGCTGCGTTCCTGGATTCTGGGGGAGCCGAGTTATCCCGTGCGTCGATTTTCATGGTGCCGCAGCCGGTGGATCTCGGCACGCCCGTTTCGGCGAGCGATGGGTCGTTCACGCAGGATATGAGTTCCGCACCGGCCGTCGACTATGAGCTCTGGGCGACCTTCGCCGGAACTGACTCGCTTTGGCTGTCGGCCGCGTATGCGCGAATTGCGCGCACGGGCGTATCTATTGACACGACGGTCCTACCCAATGCTTCGGTCGGGGTGCCCTACACGCAGACGTTGACGGCGAGTGGAGGACGGGCACCTTATCTTTGGGTCGCGTCTGGGTTGCCGGCCGGGCTAGAACTGCTTAGCACCGGGGTGCTTCAGGGGTCTGCGACGGCGGCCGGCAGTTACACAGTGGACATCACAGTGATCGATGATGCGACCCCGAGCGGCGTTGCGGAGCAGCGGTTGGCGCTGACGGTGCAGTGACGGTTGCCGAGTTCACCGTTGTGGGTGTGTGACAGGTCGTGGCGGCCCTACAGGACTCGGTCTGATTTTCCACTCTCACCCAAGGCTTACGCCCTGGGCTAACGGATTCCGCCCCTTGCGAGGCTGCGGCTTTGGCGCTGGCTGCTCCGCTGATTTTCTTCGAAGGCCTTCAATGACGGGATACTTGCAACCTATCACTGCAGCGAGAGGACGATCCAGTGGACGCCTGTGGGGTACGTCTGGGTGCGGGCGTAGCACGTACCTACGGAGAAGCTGCGGAGATTGGGGCTGCGGATTGCGTGGGAGGCTTGGATGGGGAGGGCTTCGGGGTGGAGGCTTGTGTACGTGAGGACCGTGTAGCGGCCTGCGAGGTCGCGGACGGAAGACGTTCCGAGCTTGTCCGCGCGAGCCATTGAGCAGGCAACGCTGTCGGCATTCGTCAGATCGTGACGTGGCAGGGATGGGCGGCCAGAGTCATGGCGCATTCGATTCACGGCGGCGGCGATGTGTCCTTTCACTTCATCGAGCGAGTAGGTGGGGAGGGCGTGCGCGAAATCTTCGACAATGAATAAACGGTCTCCGCTGCGGACCACGCCCAACCCGACTACGTTGTAAGCCGGGTTGAGCAGGTTCGCGCGATGAGGGGGAGAGAGCATAAGGTGTTCGTGTCCGCCTTGCGCGCTGTAATCGAGTGCGACGTTTTCTGCGGCTTGATCGAGTTGCAGACGAGTTGTGGCGGCAAGGCGCTGAACCAGCGTCGGCTCTCCGGTGAATTGGTGCGACAACTGGTTCGCTTCCAGCATGGCTTGCGCGTGGACGCGGGCAGCAGCGGTCAGGCCGGAGTCAAGCGTGAGGGCCGATGCGCCCGCTCGCTGTCGCGATTGATTGACACGCTGTAAGAGTTCTTGTTCGACCTGGAATTCGTATTCCGCGTAGGGAATATCGGGCGTAGCAGCAGAAGCGATCCTGAGGGTAGCCGGGTGAGAGACTTGCCCAGCCGCGGCTGCCAAAAAAGCCGCATGCTGCAGGATCAGAACTCCTGCCATGAGCACGAAAACCAGCAGTCCGCCGGACTTACGCATCGTTCGTGCCTACGCGATCCTGGGAGATCGTGCCCTGCAAGCCCTTTCCGCTTGAGGTTCGTACAGGCTTAAACTTCGTTGCAGGTGCTAGGCTAGGGGTTGGAGGCGGGCGAAAGAAGTTACCGGTGTCTATGGAACTAGGGATCAGTGGGGTCATTGGCCTGTTGTTTGGAAGTGTGTTTGCCTGGTTGGCGCTGCGTTCCCGCACAGCGGCGCTACAGGCGCGGTTGTCACTGACGGAAAAGGAATTAGCGGCCGGAAAGGCCGATCTGGCGCGGCTTTTGGACGATCAGAAGAAGCTGGTGGAGAGCCGGGCGAGGCTGGAATCGGCGCTGGAGTCGGAACGAAAGGCCAACCACGAAAAGATCGAATTGCTGACCAAAGCGGGCGAGGATCTTCAGAATGCGTTCAAGGCGCTCGCCGCCGATGCATTAAAAAGCAACAATCTTTCCTTTCTGCAAATCGCGCAGGAGACGCTGAAACGATTCCAGAGCGAGGCTAAGGGCGATCTCGAGGCGCGGCAGAAGGCAGTGGCCGATCTGGTAGCGCCGGTGCGCGAATCGTTGAGCAAGGTGGATTCGCAGATCCAGCAGATGGAGGTTGCGCGCGGCGAGGCGTACGGCGATCTGAGGGCGCAGGTACAGGCGCTCATCGCAACACAGAAGGAGCTGCAATCAGAGACTGGCAACCTGGTGCGTGCGCTGCGGACTCCGAACGTTCGCGGGCGGTGGGGAGAAATCCAGCTACGTCGCGTCGTGGAAATTGCGGGGATGCTTCCCTACTGCGATTTTGCCGAACAAGAGACGATATTCGCCGAGAGTGGGCGTTTACGTCCGGACTTGATCGTGAAACTGCCGGGTGGCAAGCACGTCGTCGTGGATGCGAAGACACCCTTGCAGGCGTTTCTTGATGCGTTTGAGACCACGGATGAAGAGGTACGGCGTTCTTGCCTGGCGAATCATGCGCGGCAAGTGCGTGAGCACATCAACACTCTCAGCAGCAAGAAGTATTGGGAGCAATTCGATTCCACGCCGGAATTCGTCGTGATGTTTCTTCCCGGCGAGACTTTTTTCAGTGCCGCCCTGGAGCAGGACACCGGGTTGATTGAGCATGGAGTGCTTAGCCGCGTGATTCCTGCGTCTCCTACGACTTTGATTGCGCTGCTTAAGGCGATCAACTACGGGTGGAATCAGGAAAAGCTGGCTCGCAATGCGCAGGAGATCAGCGCGCTGGGGAAGGAACTGCACGAGCGGCTGCGAAAGCTGGCTACGCACATTACCGGCGTGGGGACCAATCTCGATCGTGCCGTCGAGGCTTATAACCAGGCCGTTGGATCGCTGGAGAGCCGGGTGCTCGTTTCAGCACGCAAGTTTGCGGAGTTGGGGGCTTCTGTGGCGGAGGATATCCCGGAAGTTGCGCCCATTGAGACTACTGCTAGGGCCTTGTCGTTTGATTGGGACGATGAACCTGCGGAGATTTCTAAGGGTAAGGGGTCGGGACAGTAGGTTTAACTTTCTCTTCTTGTTACGCTCCTGTCTACACAACTGCGTCATTTGAGGCGGCTGGACTGGCGGGTGCTCGCCTTCCACAGTTGGGATAGTCTTGGCTGTGGAACGCGCCTTTGGGCGCGGGGCGGACGAATGCGTCCGCCCCTACATTGGCGTCGCTTCGCGACTTTTCTCTCAGATTGGCTGCTCCTGGCGGCTACGGCTACCGATAGACTGGCTACCGAATTTCACAGAAACATTCCCAAAAGGCATACATGGCTCTGGAAAATGCATCTATAATTTTGGAAGTTATTATATTCACTGCACTTAGCTTGTTTGTGGATCGGAACGAGTGGCAGCGAAGTTGCACACCCCCGTTCGAAGCAGTTCGCGTCCCAACCTCCGAGTGGGGGAGCGGGGGGCCTTGCACCCTTCATGAACCGGGAAAGCCAAACTAGAACTGTCGCGATTCTCCTATTCCTGCTCACCGTGGCGGCGGTGATGTTTGCCTGGTTTAACTTCCAATCAGAGCGGAAGATTACTGCGCCTGACGATGGGGTGAAATGGGTCGAACAGGGAGGAGTTCTCGTCGCTGACGACGTTGACCCGGATGGGCCTGGTGCGAAGGCTGGCATCAAGGCGGGCGATCAACTCGTTAGTGTGAATGGGCAGACGGTAAAAAATACTTCCGGGCTGGAGCGGCAGCTTTACCGCAGTGGCGCGTGGCAGAAGGCCACCTACTCTCTGGTGCGGCAGTCGGTGACATTGGATTCCAATGTAATCCTGGAACCGGCGGACCGGACCATCAAGAATTATCTCCGTGGAATCGCGCTGATCTACCTAGGAATTGGGATTTATGTTCTGCTGCGCCGTTGGACGGCTCCGGGGTCCACACACTTCTACATTTTCTGCCTGGTCTCATTCATTGCGTACTCGTTCCATCTGACCGGAAAACTCGACGCATTCGATCTGGAGATTTACTGGTGCAACGTCATCGCGTGGGTGCTGCTGCCAGCGCTGTTTCTGCATTTTGTTCTGACGTTCCCGGAAAAAAGAGAGGTCATAAAGAAGTATCCGTGGGTGGTGTTCCTTATTTACCTGCCCGGGGCGTTCCTGATCACTCTTCGGCTGGCGGCGATGCGATTGCTCGAGGCCAGCGGAAGGTTGAGCCGCGCGGTCGATCGCATCGATCTTTCGTACGGTGCAGTGTTCTTTGTTTTGGCGGCGACATTCCTGTGGTACAGCTATGCCAAAGCTAGCAGCACGATCCTGAGACAGCAGCTGAAATGGGTGACTCGCGGGACCATTCTCGCTATCACGCCATTTACGCTCTTGTACGTTCTGCACTTTGTCTTTCCTCATGGGATGGATTGGGTTCCGCAGTCGCTGATCAAGTTATCGGTGCTGTCGCTGGTTGTGCTGCCTCTTACCTTCGGTTACGCGATCTTCCGCTACCGCCTGATGGATGTCGATCTGATCTTCAAGCGGGGCGTGGTTTATACGCTTGCGGCGGCGACAGTGGTGGGATTGTATTTTGGGCTTGTGGCAGGCGTGGCTACGCTTGTTCATAGCCGGCAACCAAGTACCGGCCCTGTCGGACTGATCCTGGCGGTCGTGGTCACGGCACTGCTGTTCGACCCGGTGCGCAAATGGATTCAGGAGCGGGTCGATCACCTCTTCTATCGGACGGTGTATGACTATCGTCGCACGCTGATCGAATTCGGCCGGGAGCTGAGTTCCGAGATCGATCTGAACGCTCTGCTCTCGTCGGTGCTGGATCGGTTGTCCCGGACTTTGGCGGTCGATCGAATTGCCATCTTCCTGCACAGGGAAGAGGATTCCGAACAGTACCTTTTATCGAAATCAATCGGCATGAGTCCCATTGCGAAGCTCGATCTGTCGTTCCTGAACGCGCCTCGTCCGGATGCCGGACACATGTTCTTTGAGAACACACATCAAGTACCGCGGGAAACTCTGGGGGCTCAGGAATCTATCGCGCGGCTTGATCTGAACTATTACATTCCGTGCCGGTCCCAGCAGAAAACTGTGGCTGTACTGGGGCTGGGGAAAACCACGAAGGGAGATTATTTGTCGAGCGAGGACGTGGAACTGCTCGAGACCCTCGGGGGATATATCGGCATCGCGATCCAGAATGGGCGCCTCTACGCATCGCTGCAGCAAAAGGTGGCTGAGTACGAACGACTGAAGGACTTCAACGAAAACATCGTCGAGTCGATCAACGTCGGCGTGATGGCGCTCGACATGGAAGACCGGATCGAGAGCTGGAACGCGCAGATGGAAGTGATGTATGCGCTTCCGCGCTGGCAGGCCGTAACGCAGCCTCTTCGCAGCGTCTTCCCATCGGAGTTCGTGGAGGAGTTCTATCGGGTTCGGCAGAATGCGGGAATCAACAATCTTTACAAGTTCCGCCTGGCCACGCCCGCCGGAGAGACTCGCACCGTCAACGTGGCGATCGCGCCGCTGGTAACGCGCAAGTTCCAGGTGGTCGGCCGGCTCATCATCATGGATGACATCACGGAACGCGTGGAACTGGAAAGCCAGCTTTCGCAGGCCGACAAGCTTTCCTCGATTGGATTGCTGGCGGCTGGTGTGGCGCATGAGGTGAATACACCGCTGGCGGTCATTTCGTCATACACGCAGATGCTCGCCAAGCAGTTGCAGGGAGATCCGCAGAAATCGGGGCTGCTGGAGAAGATCACGCGGCAGACCTTCCGCGCATCTGAAATAGTAAATAACCTTCTGAACTTCTCGCGCACGAGCGGCACGGAATTTGCCAAAGTCGATATCAATAAGGTCATTACTGACACCCTTGGGCTTCTGGAGCATCAGTTCAAGGTCGCGAAGATCCGGGTCGAATCGCAGTTGATGCCAGACATCTCTCCCATCGAAGGAAATCCGGGACGGTTGCAGCAGGTTTTTCTCAACCTCTTCCTGAACGCCAAGGATGCAATGGCAGGCGGGGGCAAGCTGACTGTGGCCACGGCGAACGGCGAGACGATCAGCGTGCGCGTGAGCGACACTGGCTCGGGGATCGCGCCGGAGCACATTCAGCGGATCTACGATCCGTTCTTCACAACGAAAACATCTCCGAAAGAAGGGCAAGCCCGCGGTACCGGGCTTGGGCTTTCGGTGACCTACGGCATTATCCAGGAGCACGCTGGGAAGATTCGTGTGGAGAGCGATCATGGAGTGGGCACGACATTCGCTCTCGAATTTCCTTTGAGCAGGAAGGCAGTCCATGTCTGAGGCAGCAGTCATCAGTCGCGGGGCGATCAATGGAACGCCGGTGGGCGGTTCGGTGTTGATCGTTGACGACGAAACAGAAATCCGGGAATCTCTTCAGACCCTGCTGGAGATTGAAGGATTCGAAGTGGAGACGGCAGGGACGGGTGAAGATGGACTGGCGCAGATGGCGAACCGTCCGTTCGATCTCGTGTTGCTGGACCTCGCGCTTCCGGGACGCGATGGCATGGAGATACTCGCCGATATTCGCGCTCACGACTCGCAACTGCCAGTCATCATGATCACGGCGTACGGCACCGTCGAGAATGCGGTGCGGGCGATGCAGGCGGGCGCGGCGAACTTCGTTCAGAAGCCGTGGGACAACGAAAAACTGCTGGCAGATATCCGAGCCGCGGTGGGCTGGCGGCGGGCTGAAGAGGAGAATGTCCAGCTCAAGCGCGCCCTGAAGCAGCGCTACAACTTTGAAAACATCGTGGGCAAGAGCGAGCCCATGTTGAAGATCTTTGACCTGGTGGGGCAAGTCGCGAACAGCCGGTCGACGGTGCTACTACAGGGAGAGAGCGGAACCGGCAAAGAGGTAATCGCGAAGGCCGTTCATTTAAATTCTCCGCGGCGCGACAAGCCGTTTGTACCGGTGAATACAGGGTCGATGCCAACCGACCTGCTCGAATCTACTCTGTTTGGCCACGTGAAGGGCGCCTTCACTAGCGCGATCGCATCGAAGAAGGGACTGTTCGAAGTCGCCGACAAAGGCACGCTGTTCCTGGACGAGATTGCGACCATGGGCCTGGAAACGCAGGCGAAGATCCTGCGTGTGCTTCAAGATCGGCGCTTCATGCACCTAGGGGGCGTACAAGAAATTCAAGTGGATGTCCGCATCATTGCGGCAACCAACATTGACTTGCGGCAGATGGTGCGGGAAGGACGCTTCCGTGAGGATTTGTTCTATCGATTGAATGTCATCACCATTGAGTTGCCGCCGTTGCGGCAGCGCAAGGAAGATGTTCCGCTCCTGGTGGATTTCTTCTTGAAAAAATACGCGGAGGAGAATGGACGCTCGGTGCCGCGTATCACGCCTGAGGCTCTCCGACCGCTTATGGTTTACTCCTGGCCGGGAAATGTGCGGGAACTGGAGAATGTGATTGAGCGCGCCGTGGTGCTCTCGTCGGGACCTGAGATCAACGTGGACCTGCTGCCGGAGTCTTTGATGGGGCGCGGCTCTTCACTCACGCTGCACGATCCGCCGTCGGATGCATCGCTGTTTGAGATTGTCGAAGACGTTGAGCGGCGCGTAATCACCGACATGCTCGAACGCTGCAATTGGAATCAGACTGAAGCAGCCGAGCGTTTCCATGTGCCGCTCTCAACACTCAATCAGAAGATACGGCGGCTGAATATCGAGATTAAGAAGAAGGGGAGAGGATAAAAGAAGGCGTCGGGCGGCAGGCGTCAGGACCATAACGAAAACCGGGCAACGGCTAAAGGTCGGACGCAGATTCGGCGATTCTTTTCCTCTCCATCATTCAGGATCGGCCTCTTCCTCGCGCCTTCTCTACGGCGTTACCTCGTACACAGCTCCTGCCGGGTCGCTGTACGGTCCAATGGTGCCCATCAGTGCCGTCCCTGCGTGGTTCCAAATCAGAGGTGAGTTGGGAACGGGAACGCCGCTGCCTTGCGGGAACGCGTGCACTACGATTTCACTCCATGTGCCGTTTGCGTTGCGAGACAGCTCGAATACGTAGCCGTTCTGGGTATTGTAGTTAGAATCTGTGCTGAGTGGGACCGAACCAAACACGTGCCCGGAAGCACCAAGACCAACGACGATGGCTCGTCACCATCGCCCGGAGGTCCAAACACGTGTAAGAGAGTCTCTTTCCACCCTGTCTTGGTTAAAGTGAGTTTGAAGGCAACTCCTCCGTTGTAGGTGCTTCCGCCTACGCCGGTACTGCCGTAGAGGTTGCCGGCGCGATCCATGATCAGACTCCCCATGGGGTAAGCGCCATCACTGTAAGTGAATGTATGGATGGTTGCGAACGCCCAGGACTTCGCGATGCGCGACAGTTTGTAGATCGTGCCACACCCTGTGCCTGAGCAGTTCTTGGATCCGCCGTAAGTGGTCGTACCGTAGAGGTTGCCCGCTTTGTCGAAAATCACGCCTGCATCCGGCAGGCCGGTGTGGCCGAACGAATGGAGGACCTTGAGACTCCAACTGCCATTCTGTTGGGGGGTCAACTCAAAAACCGTGCCCGTGCCGCACGTACATCTGTAACAGTACCCCTGTGTGACTCCGTACAGATTGCCTTGGGCGTCGGCGACCAGGGGAGCCAGGATCGGGAGGCTTCCGTCCTTGCCATTGAAAGCGTGGAGTACGGTCTCGGTCCATCCTCCGGCGCCATCGGGCGAAAGTTTGAAAACTATGCCGTTGTTGGTGGTCCCTCCGCCTGCTGTTGTTCCGTACAGATTTCCCGCGGTGTCTACAAGCAAAGCAGATTCGGGATCCCAGCCATCATCGGGTCCACACTTGAAGCTGTACAACAAATCTTCCGTCCAAGTACCCCCTCAATCGACAGCTTGAACACCGCGCCGCATTGGTGCGCACCTCCGGAGGCAGTTGTGCCGTACAGATTTCCGGCAGCATCCGAGATTAGTCCTCCCGATGGTACGCTGCCCCGCGAACCACCTGGCGGAAAAGTGAAAATGATCTGTTCAGAAGACGCCGCCAGCTTGGAGCAATACAATACATCACTAGGACGAGAACGGCGTACGCGAGCGCGTATAACCTTAAATTCTTCACGGGAGTTTTCCTCACTGGACGAAAGGCGCGAGCGGACTTGAAGTGTTTGAGAGAATACCGAACGCCCGAAAGAAGATCAACACTAAGTAGGACAGTTCCAAGAGCCCGCTTCTCTGTTGAAGCATGTCAGCACTCCCTGACATAACACGGGACTGTCTCCGTTCACCAATCGCACAAGGTTAGAGATAAGTTTATGGAAGGGTACTCAGGACGCCACCTGTGCCCGCTGCGTTCAGCTTTGGTCTGTTATAGTTCGATTGTTACGGTTGGTTACGGCCTGCATCCGCGGTTCACGGCGAGCAGGATTCAAACGCGCATGGCACTGAACTCGCCTTCGGAATTCGCGAAAGAGAAGGTCTTCTCGGTTCAGGAATACACGCTGCTCGCGTTGCAATCTCTTGGCAATCTTTTCCGTAAGCCCTTGTACGTCGCCGACATGGTGCAGCAGGCGGACTTGATCGGGGTTGGCTCCCTGCCAATCGTTGTTTTGATTGGTTTTTTCACAGGAGCCGTGCTCGCTGTGCAGTCGGCCAACACATTACAGCGATTCGGGTCGATCACGCTGATCGGACAACTCGTCGCACTGTCGATGGTTCGCGAATTGGGACCGGTTCTCACTGGGATCCTTGTTGCGGGGCGGAACTCGTCCGGTATGGCGAGCGAACTCGGTTCGATGATTGTGACCGAGCAGATTGATGCCATGCGGGCGTTGGGCACCGATGCGATGAAGAAGCTGGTGACTCCGCGGGTTGTGTCCACGGTATTCATGCTGTTTTTTCTGACGATTCTTTCGGACCTCGTGGGCCTTTCGGGCGGATTAATGGTGTCCAAGATTCTATTGAGGCTTGATGCGCGTCAGTACTGGAACAATGCGTGGCAGTCTCTGGTTTTCCAGGACGTCTTTATGGGATTGGTCAAACCCGTGCTCTTCGGCTTCATCGTTGCAACGGTGGGATGTTACTACGGGATGACCGCTCGAGGAGGGACTCAGGGCGTGGGCCGCGCAACCACGCAGGCGGTCGTGACCTCTTCCGTGTTGATCGTCATCGTTAATTTTTTCGTGACTCAATTCCTGATGAACGTCCTCAAATACAAATAACTTATGGCTGTTCCGACGCTACCCCTGGATGCAAGCACGGCCGGAACCCGCGAAGCCGGGCGCTACTCGATGGTGTTTGACGACGTCCGGATTTCGTTTGGCGATGTCGACGTGCTGAGGGGCGTCTCATTCAAGCTACCGGTTGGGGAAACAAAGGCGTTGTTTGGAGTCGCCGGATCGGGAAAGAGCACGATTCTTAAAATCGCACTCGGTTTGTTGAAGCCGGATTCCGGCCGTGTGTTCGCGCTGGGTGAGGATGTCGACAACATATCTGAAGATGAGTTATTTCAACTCCGTGGAAGAATCGGAATGGTGTTTCAAGAAAGTGCCCTGTTTGACTCCCTCACGGTCAGCGAGAACGTTGCCTTCAGGCTCACGGAAGAACACGGCATCTACGATGATGCGATCGATCAGCGCGTGCGAGAGTCACTGCGTTTTGTGGAACTGGAGCACACGCTCGCCCTTTTTCCATCGGAACTCTCGGGCGGCATGAGGCGGCGCGTTGCCATCGCGCGGGCGATTATCACTCAGCCGGAGCTTCTGTTGTATGACTCGCCGACTGGCGGACTCGATCCGGTCACTTCCAACACGATTATTGAGCTGATCATGAAGCAGCGCGACGTGTACCGGACGAGTTCGCTGCTGGTAACCCATCGATTGCAGGACGCCTTCACTATGGCGACGCATCAATTCGATCCGAAGACGAATACAATGCGGGCGCTGCCACGCGGCCAGTACTGCGACGTTCCCATGAGTTTTCTGATTCTGCGCGATGGGAAGGTGGCGTTCGACGGCGACTTGCACCAGTTAGCGACTACGAAGGACGAATACATTCGGGAATATATCTCATAGGACGTCGTTGGTCGTTTGTCGTTGGCCTCCTTCTAACAACCTATTTCGCCGACAGATTCTTCCCTGCCTGGATGAAGGAATCTACGTTGCTCTTGTCGATCACGTCGGAACCTGTATCCACAAAGCTTGGAATCGGAGCGTAACTGTCGACCGACCAGTCTTTGTCCAGGGACGCGGGCTTGTGATGATAGAGATTATCGAGCATCTGCATGCCGACGAATGCCATGGTGTAAGGCTTTTGCGAGATCGTAGCGGCGATGACTCCCTTCTGAATCCAGTCGAGCGTTTCCTGGTCGGTGTCCATGGCGATGACGGGTTTGCCGGTCACGTGATAGCTGTTGAGAACTCCGGCGACTTCCTTGCCTGACTGAGCTTCCAGGCAAACAAAAGCATCGACCTTGTCGCGTTCTTTGCCTACGATTTGAGTTGTTGTATCGAATGCGATTCGGGGATCGCCCTGGATGTCGACCACGCGCGTGATCTTGATGTCGGGAGTCTTTGTAAGAGCGTCCTTGTATCCGCGTAAACGGTCTTGAAGGTTGGGCTGGTCGGGCATGGTGAAAACGACCACGCTGCCCTTACCCTTGAGCTCCTTGGCCAGACGCTGGCCGCCGGTGAATCCAGCCTGGTAGTTGTTAGTGCCGATGAAGAAGAGGCGCTTGCTGGAAGGCGCGTCGGAATCGATCGTGATGACGGGAACTCCGGCCGCTACGGCTTTGTCGATGCTGTCTTTGAGTGACGGATCGGCTGCCGAGATCAAAATGCCGGTAACTTTCTTCTGCACGGCCTCGTCCACGGCGTCGCGCTCGGCCTTGGGATCGTAAGACTGTGGACCCATCACATCCGATCGGATTCCTTTGAATTCAGCGGCTGCGTGGGAGAATCCGGAGGCGGCGGTCTTCCAGTAAGGGAGCTGTACGTTGGCGGCAATGAGGACGAAGTATTCGTCGGCAGTGTGGGCGCCCCCACAGCTCAGAAGGACTAGCAAAAGAGAGACAGCGCCAAGCGATTGGAGAACTTTATGCGAGCGGGGCATCGCATCCTCCTTAAATTCGAATTGGGCAATCGATTGAAAATTCGGCGAAGTGGATTGTAAAACGAGTAGTCAAGGGAAGGCTACACGCAGGCGGCAGGCGTCGGGCGGCAGGCGTCAGGTCAAAAGTTCCCAGAGTAGCTTGAGGGCGGGTCTTGACGGCGCGACTGACGTCGCGCCCTTTCAAGCTATCGGGATTACACGCCGACCGGGAATGGCTTGGTGTGGGTGGTGGCTCGTCCGGATATTCCGGCGAAACGCCCTTGCAGTAACGACATGAGTCCCGTGTACCAGTATCCCAGCACGAAGAGCAGGAGGAATGGAACGGTGATGAAGTTCTCATTCTCGACCGCGTAGTAGACGGTCAGGGCGAAGTATGTGCCAATCAGCAGCTCAACCCAGGGCACCCAGCCCAGGCGCTTGCGGTATTTTGTCGCGCCCACTTTATCGCGTTTCGATTCGACTCGATATTTAGGGGTACGCGCGAAGGCGCTCTTCTTTCCGATGAGCGCCTCGATCACGGCTTTGGTGTTCGTTATCGTCAGGCCGATGCCGAGCGCCATCAGAAACGGCAGATAGAGCAACGCCCTCGGCCAGCTCCTCGGGAACAACTCCCGTTGCGAAACGAGATAGAAACTTGAGATCGAGAACGTTGAGGCCATGAACAGAGGCAGATCGATATACAACATCTGGAACCAGCCCTGGTAGAAACGAATGATCATGGCAGGCAACAGAAGGACGGAGAGCATGATCATGAGCGGATAGCTGATGTTGGCCGTCAGGTGATACCAGGCTTCAACCTTGGTGTGCAGTGGAGCATCACTCTTAAGGACCTTGGGAAGAATCTTCTTCCCTGTTTGAATGAGTCCCTTCGCCCAGCGTGCCTGTTGTGTCTTGAATGCGGTCATTTCGACCGGAAGTTCTGCGGGGCATTCGACATCCTGTAGATAGATGAACTTCCATCCTTTGAGCTGGGCACGATAGGAGAGATCCGTGTCTTCGGTCAGCGTATCGTGCTGCCAGCCACCGGCCTCGTCGATGGTGGCCCGGCGCCACATTCCCGCAGTGCCGTTGAAGTTGAAGAATAATCCGGTCCGGGCGCGTCCCGAATGTTCGAGCACGAAGTGTCCGTCGAGCAGAATGGCTTCAACTTCCGTCAGGAAAGAATAATTGCGGTTGATGTGCGTCCAGCGGGTTTGCACCATACCGATCTTGGGATCGGTAAAGTGATGAATGCAGTTCTTTAGAAAGTCTTCGGGGGGAGTGAAATCAGCGTCAAAGATCGCTACGAACTCTCCCTTCGCGGACTCAAGACCTTCGGCTAGCGCGCCTGCTTTGAAGCCGTGGCGATTGGTGCGGTGATGGTAGGTGATTGGGTTGCCGAGCGCGGCATAGCGCTCTACCAGGCCACGCGCCACATCGACCGTCTCGTCGGTGGAGTCATCTAGCACCTGAATGTCTAGCTTCTCTCGCGGATAGTCGAGCTTGCAGACGGAATCGAGCAGACGCTCGACCACGTATTGTTCGTTGAAAATCGGAAGCTGTACCGTAATTCGTGGAAGTTCGTCGAAACGCTTTGCCGGCTCTGTCGTACGGTTCTTCTGGTGCTTGTAATAGAGATAAACGAGGATATAGCGGTGCGCTCCGTATCCGGCAAGCAGAATCAAAACGATGAAATAGGGGATCAGCAACGCTAAGTCAAAACCGTTGGCGTGGTAGATCCCACGGAATGTGGTGTCCAGAAAATGCTGACGGATGTAGGGACCAATCCCCTTCGGCGCAAAGGCTACAGCGTTAAGAATGAAAGTGGCGATCAAGAGTAGTCCGGTTTAATGGACTATTTTAACGGATTCGGAATGCCGGCGATGGCTTACGAGAGAGCGCTCCGGAGCAGGCCGATTCCCAGGGTAAGTACGGATGCGGCTAGACCCACGATTCCCACATAAATGAGCGAGATAAGGCCGTTCGGCTGAGTGGCAGACGGCGACGTCATCGACAGGAAGAATCCTGTCGGGATGAGAACTGCGGCCAGGGGCACACCGATACGGGCAAGCCATAGCCACGAGGGCGACAGTGCGGCATTGTCGGCGAGAATCTGGCATACGAGCGCGAGAATCACGAATACACCGGCGTGCGCGTGACCGGCACGGAAGAAATTCTGGCGAAGAGCGTTGTCCATGTAGTGAGTGTTCGGGTCTTTTAATGATGTGAGCAGGAAGTAGCCGCCATATTGGATGCTGGGGATCGTGAGCAGAATAACGCCGGCCATGATTTTCGCTTCGCGCGTCATAAAGTCCTCCGGTTCTGGAAACGGCTGATTCAACATTCGGAGCGGTGACAACCGATGATGAAGAGTCGTTTGGCAATTACGCTAACCACATCGGGACACAAAGTCCCTCGACTGCTCGGGATGACAGGGATTTGTGGCCTGTCGATCCCATCCTCCAGAGACACTAAGTCTTACTGGTTGACCGCGACCTCTCCGTCGTCGGGCGTAATGAACGGTTCGGCACGGAACCCCAAACTCCCCGCATCGGGAAGCGCTTCGCCTTGTGAGCTTGCCAGCTGCGTCAAAGCCCGGGATCGTGCTTCCCGAATGTCCCACGGAGCGCAGCCGAGCAGCAGTGAGCATTCGTGTTCCGAGTATTGCTCCAGGACAGATATGACAAAAGCAAATCGCTCGAACTTTTCAAGCCCGAGTATGGCACCAGCGTCAAAATGTCCGCCTCCGGCGCTCGGCACCGGGCTGGTGTGCCGGGCGTGTCCGCGCGAAGATAAACCGGCGGAGGGTCGGGGCTTCAATTCGCGGATTGCGTTTCGCAGGATAGCGCGCTTTGCCCAGGAATGTGCCCAATCTTTGAATACATGGTTTTCGGTGACAGAGTCTTCCAGTCCGGCCACGAAACATTGCTCCGCCTTTTCGTGATCGGCTGTCAGCAAGAAGGCGAGCTGATATAGGTCATCGCTATGCGCCTTAAACACTGCGCAGAAGTCAGTGGCGGTTGCGTAGACGTTTAAATCTTT
>Ga0126371_10001501_pt1 | contig 19800 bp, 19 predicted proteins | sample PanSoiMetaPlot_4_FD_110145 | JGI IMG/M metagenome (GOLD analysis project Ga0126371, IMG submission 110145) | Tropical forest soil microbial communities from Panama - MetaG Plot_4 | ecosystem: Environmental > Terrestrial > Soil > Tropical forest > Bulk soil | place: Panama | collected 2016-02-17 | reverse complement strand
GTTGGTGCAAATGTTTTGAATGACCAATCTCACCACAGAAACACAGAGGCACAGTGACAACCGTGAGAAAAATTAGGCTTTGCTCTTATGGCACATGCGCCTTCACGTGTGCAACTCAGTGATCGATGAGTCCAGGGGCGCGGATTGGCTTCTCGGTGTCCCTGGGCCTCGGTGGTGAAAAGCTTGGTACCCCAGCTGCGCGCCCGCTCTGGGAGGCTAACTTGGGGAATGGCCTATCCCACCGGAACCGCCGCCGCTCTCCGTAACTTCGCGGCACGCACGGTGTTCGACATCAACATCGCGATGGTCAGCGGCCCGACACCACCGGGAACGGGCGTGATTGCCCCCGCCACCTCCGCGACTTCCGGATGGACGTCGCCCACCAGCGTCGATCCATTCTTCGCGAACGCCTGCTCGCGCTTCTCGTCGCCCTTGAAGAAACGCTCAAAGTCGGCGCGATCGGTCACTTTATTCATGCCCACGTCGATCACCGCCGCACCCGGCTTCACGAAATCGCGGGTGATCATCCCGGCGCGCCCGATGGCGGCGACCAGGATGTCCGCTCTCCGGCACACTCCGGATAGATCATGCGTCTTGGAATGACATACCGTCACCGTGGCGTTGGCATTCAGGAGCAACATCGCCATCGGCTTGCCCACGATGTCGCTGCGCCCCACAAGGACTGCCTCCTGTCCAGCAACTGGAATCTTCGACCGTCGCAGAATTTCCATGACTCCGCCCGGGGTGCAGGGCACGAGTCCAGGACGCTGCGTCGATAGGAGCCCTACGTTCATGGGATGAAACCCATCCACGTCCTTCGCCGGATCGACTGCCATCAACACCTTCTTTGAATCCACCTGCGGTGGAAGCGGCAGCTGCACCAGAATGCCGTCGATCTCATCACGGCGATTCAGGTCTTCCACGAGCGCCAATAGTTCGTCCGTAGACGCGGTTTCGGCGGGAGCATGTTTTTCACTGTAGAGGCCAACTTCCTCCGAACTCTTTACTTTGCCCCGAACATAGATTTCCGAGGCAGGATTATGCCCAACCAGCACCACCGCAAGGCCAGGCCGCAATCCCGCCGAGGCCAGCGACTTCACCTCAGCCGCAACCTCCGCTCGAATCTCGCTCGCGATTTTGGTCCCATCCAGAATGGTGGCCGGCATCTACGAATCCTCGCTCCGAATTCTCGGAGCCATCATTCTAAACTGATGCGATCGTTCGACATCAGAAGAGCTACCCGGATCGAGGTCGCGGCAGGGCGCGCAATGTCGTAAAATCCGGGCCATGATTCCCCAGGACTTACTCGAGATTCTGGTCTGCCCAGCCTGCAAGAAGCCGCTCGTTCTCAAAGTGAACCCGGAATCGCTAAAATGCGACGCCTGCCAACGGGTCTATCCCGTGCGAGATAACATTCCGGTCCTGTTAGTCGACCAGGCTACGATTGAGCCGTCCTGATTTAGGTCTTTTGCCGCTTTTCGCGCGTAAAACGCCGCTTTTCGTCCCGGAACGACACTCAGTGTCATTACCTGGACGGTACTTCTGGAATCCGGACGCTGGTTACCTCCCTTTTGGTTGCCTGCAACTCTCTCCCAACACGCGGGTTAACTAAACCAAATGAACTTCTCGGCCGTATATAGAAATAGCGGCCCGTTGCGGCATACGAATTGCATGCAACATTTCAGGTAGCCGCTGAGTCTAATAGGCAGGGAAGTAGAAAGGTCGGAGGTGAGGACGGCCATGAAAGAGAGATTTACGAACATGGAACTTGCTTCCTTACGGAGCGATCTTCTGCAAGGTGGAATGATCGACTCCCGTGAGGCCGCCGAGTTGTTGCAGGTGTTCCTGATGGGCCGTGGGTATGGGGTATCCCCTCAGGCGGCTCTGGATGCTGCCGGTCGCGTCGAGATGGCCGGTTGCTCTTTGCCGGTCCTTCAGCATGAGCTGGAGAATCTGGCATTGGTCATGTAATTCAGCTTTGAAAAGCGGTGACTTTTCAAACGGGTTTTTGAAAGTGCAGTAACAACCTGAAAATCGCATCTTGAACTGGGAGCGATCAGGTTAGGAAAACAGGGAAGACGAGCCGGGCCAACCAGCCCGGCTTTTCATTTTTCGTCTCTGCTTCTTGGTGAATTGACATTTCTCATCACCCCGGCGCACGATTTGGTTCGTCAGGAGGTTCGCCTGTGCCTGCCGCCCGTAAGAAGTCGCCCGTCCCGAAATCTCAACGCCCACACATGCCCGGATACGGGGTTCCTGCCTCTCGCCAAGGCCTGCTGCCCTGGAAATGGGCTGAGGATCGCCTGCGGCGCTCGCACAATTACTGGTTCTGCACGACGGGCCCAAATAGCGAACCGCACGTGATGCCCATATGGGGAGTCTGGGTCGATGGCATCTTCTGCTTCAGCACAGGGCGCGAATCACGCAAGGCCCGCAACCTCTCTGCGAATCCCCAGTGCGTGATCTGCAACGAAAAGTCAGATGAAGCCGTCCTCGTCCACGGTGTGGCGGAGGAGTTGAACGACGCGGACCATATCAAGAATCTCGGTCGTTCCTATGCGCGCAAATACAAGCCGTGGACGCTTGACCCGAAGCTTGGACCGATCTTCATCGTGCGCCCCAAAGTTGTATTTGCGATGGTTGAGAAGAAATTCGCGAAGGCCGCCACGAAGTGGACGTTCTGAAGGTGGCTCGTAGCGAGTGGCTGGTGGCTTGTCGCACGCGCCCGCTGCCCTACTCGTACCTCAAGCTCTCAACCGGATCCAATTGTGCCGCGCGGGTCGCGGGCAATGTCCCGAAAATCACTCCCACCAGCGACGAGACCACAATCGCGATGATCGCCGACAGTCCCGAGATCGGGATGCGATATTCCGTGAAGAAGCGCACCGAGAACGGGATTGCCAGCCCGATCACGATCCCCATGATTCCACCGATCAGGGAAATCGAAACGGCTTCCGCCAAAAACTGAAAGCGAATCTCGCGATTGGTCGCGCCGATCGCTTTCCGAATCCCTATCTCCCGAATGCGCGAACTCACCGTCGCGAGCATGATGTTCATGATGCCAATGCCGCTCACCAACAGGGTCACCGCCGCAATTAGCAGCAATCCGACAGTCAGCGCGTTCGCGATCTTGTCCCACACGGAAAGCAGTTGTGTCAGGTTGCTCACCGTGTACACCGACTCAGGCCGATGCCGCGACCGGATCACACGCTCGATTTGCGCCGTCGCCGGCAACACATCGTCGGGACTCGCAACCGTAAAGAAGATCTGTTTCACCGATGCGTCCGGTGTGAAGTATCGACTTACGGTGACGGGAATCACCATCGTGTAGTCCTGCACCTCGGACTGCCCGAACGTGTCGACACCTTCTTTGAATGCGCCGATTACGGTGAACGGCAACCCACTCAGCTTGATCGTCTGCCCCACCGCCTGATCGACTGACCCATAAAGCTCGACCGCCAGCTTTTCCGTCAGTACGCCGACTTTGCTCCGGCTGGCAACATCCGCCGCATCGAAGAACCGCCCAGACAGCACAATCAGGTTACGCACTCTCGCGTATTCCGGCGCCGAGCCCATTACTGAAATATCTTTTTCTTTTCCAGATCCGGCCGCGATTCTTTCACTCAGCACCACCAGTGGCGAGGCATACGTAATGCTCGACACCTGCTCCTGTACGGCGCGCATGTCGTCGACCATCAGCGGATCCGGCGCACTTGCAGTAATTCGCTGCGCGCCTCCCAGGTACTCCACGTAAATCATGTTCGCGCCAATCGCTTGAATCAGCCGCTGCACGTATTGCTTGCCCGTCAGGCCAATCGTGACGACAAGGATCAGTGATGCGGTCCCGATCACCATGCCCAGCGCGGTCAGCGCAAAACGAATCTTATTGCTGTTGAAAGTGTCGTAGGCGAAGCTCAGGATTTCTGCGAGTTTGATACTGGCGCGCCGGGGTTCGAATGCCTTTCGCGGTGTCGGGACGTGCGGCCGGCAATCCACCGGTGGGGGTGCTTCGGTCGTGGGCGTGGTGGCCATCCTGAATTACTTAGATGCTACTCCTTCGTCAAGGCGGCAGACCAGCACGGTCGATTTCTGATATGGACAAGGCAGGTCGGGTAAGGTCTTTGTCTGAACGACCACCCATGTCACTCCATATTGCTGGCGAAGCCGCTCGAAATCCGACCGTTTGAAATCCTTCCAGCCGTCCAGGCTGCGAACCTGAGCCCGCCATGTGTCTGCCAGTTGCGGAAACATGCTGACCGCGCCGCTGTCTTTTACACGATCCGCCATCCGCGAACGTTCTGCGATCGCCCGGAACCCGTGCTGGTCCTCATCCGGCGCTAGCATGAACTTTGGGTCCAGCGCGAAGTAAGCGTTGGTGGGCGTGTTATCGCGAATCCACATGAACGCCTCTACCCACGGATTCGGCGACGCTGCTCCGGGCCACTCAATGTGCGCTGTCGAAGGAAAAAGTTGTCGCTGCGCGTAAAACATTCCCACGCACAGTGGCACAAACAAAACTGCCCAACGCCAGACCACTTGCTTCAAAACGAACTGCGCCAGCAGTCCGCCCGCAAAGAGGAATAGCAACATGTACACAAGCTGCAAGCAGCGCATCGGCTGCAGTTCCGAAAAATTCTCCAACGCGGGAAGGCTTACCACGACACCCGCGACGAAAAACACAAGACCGAAGATGATGGTCGTGGCACACAGGCGAGCCAGAACTACCAGATCCTTCTTTTTTGCGATGCGACGGAACCATTCCAGTAACACTAGAGGAGCGAAAATTCCGACCCACTCGTACCACTCCCAGCGCTGCAGCAGAAAATAGGATCGCGTTTGCAGAATCTCGCGATACGCGTCCGTCACCGGCGGGAAAAGTCCGAGCGGCATCAGACTCCACGTAACGAATGTTGGCTCCGGTTCTGGGACCTTCCGGGGTCGGTCGATCCACGCGAGCAGCACCATGAATACCGCGCAGAACACCACCATCAACGGATGAATCATGACCGTGAAAGCAAGCCACAGCCCGGCGCGCACCCATCGCCGCTCAATTGTGTTGACGATCACCCAGAGCGTCGCCGGGGTCGAAAGCGCGCGCGTCGTCACATATTGATCCATGATGTAGAGCGCCGTGCCCGCAACTGGAATCGTCAATAACGCCCCGACGAGAGCCGTTCCGCCCCATGCCGCCAACGAACCGCGAAACGCGAGTTGCCCAATCCGCCAACCAGCCCACAGCAGCAGGAAGATGGACGCGACTTGCCACAGAAATAGTGCCCAATCCCAGGAAAGATGCGAGATCCGTACCGACTCCGCGATCAGGTTCGGAAACAGCGTGAGATGTGCATGCGACAGAAAGAACGCATTGTTTACGGGATAGAGCGCTGGATCCAGCGCCTTCTTGGCGCCTGGAATGTAAATCTCGGCGTCCTCTACGTACGGGTGGAATCCATGCACCAGGATCGAGCCAATCGTGAGCAGCAGAAGAAGAGCGAGCGGGCGAAGATTGGTTGGTATCCGCAATGGTCTCGTAAGATTCTGAAGGGAACGGCTCGATTTTAGCCGAGGTTCTGGCCGCCGCCGCGCATTTTCCGCAATCAGAAGGGCGCTAGGACTTGCTCGATGGTTTACCGCCGAACAACGGCGCGCCCCATGCCCCGATCATCAACAGCGAACCGAACAAAATGACGGCGTCGATACTGCTTCGGCCCTGCCTCGTCCAATAGACGTCGGCTTGTAGGTTGAGCCATAAGGCAAACTCATCGAGGGTGAGCGCCGCGCCCACACCGTACAGAATCGACATGAGCCGGCTGGCGAAGATGGACGTCTCGCCGACGCCGGTTCCGAAATCACAGAGCCACCCGTATCCGACGAAGAGCAGGATCAGAATTCCGAAGACCAGGTGATGAATATGCGTGCCCTTCACGAAGATGAAATGAAAAGGCGGGATATTGTGCGTGATGCAGAACACCATGCCGCGCACGGCGGCAAACGTGAGGAAGAAACTGACAGACGCAAGAAACAGGCGTCGTCGCGGACGGTCGGGAATCCTCTCGCGAATCCACGCGCCCAACGGTGTACGGTGCAGAAGGAACAATCCCAGCGCCGTGCCCACCCCGATAACGGATAGAAGAACCCAGGCTCCTACCAATACCATGCGAGGATCACCTTGTTTTTAGACTGGTCGTGTCCGCCGTGCCCGGCGAGTAGTAACTCACGCCCGCAGCTTCGAGTTTGCGGCCCTTTGGACTGAAGATACGAAATTTCGCAAATCCTGCGCGCTGCAGCGCGAATTGCATGGTGGCTCCGAGCACTCCGAGGCCGTAAGTCACGCTTCGCCGGAAGTTGATGGAAGATGCCTCCTCGAAATACTTCGTGGGACAGGAAACTTCGCCGATGCGAAAACCAAAATGCACGCATTGCGCGAGCATCTGGTTGTCGAAGACGAAATCGTCGGAGTTCTCGGCCAGCGGGAGTTCGGTGAGAACCTGGCGGCTGAACGCGCGGTAACCGGTGTGATATTCCGACAGCTTCACGCCCAAAAACAAATTTTCGAATGCCGTGAGCAGGCGGTTGAAGATGTACTTGTAGAGAGGCATGCCGCCGCGCAAGGCGGTCCCGCCGATAATGCGCGATCCCAGCACAACGTCATAGACGCCGTATGCGACCATGCTCGCCATCGCAGTCACTAGAAGCGGCGTGTACTGATAGTCGGGATGCACCATGATCACGACGTCGGCGCCTGCCGACAACGCTTCGCGATAACAGGTCTGCTGGTTTCGCCCGTAACCGTAATTTCGGTCATGCACGAAAACCTGCAGCCCCAGCTTTTGCGCTAGCTCAACGGTCGCATCTTTCGAATGGTCATCGACCAGGATACAGGCGTCGACCAGTTCCGGAAGCTCGCGGACCGTGGCCTCGAGCGTCTTCTCGGCGTTGTACGCCGGTAGAACGATAACGATACGTTTCCCGTTAATCATGAATTGAACTTTTCTGGATGTGTCTCATGATACCGTGCCGGTTTCGTCCAGCGGAAACGGCTATCGCGGTTTTTGTCGCCTGAAGGGATGCGCCGGGGGCGTAAAATCCGTACGCTTCAACGCGTGCAATGGTGACTGTCTCCACAACTCCGGCAGCCAAACGCCAGCTGTTGTCGCCCACGGCGGCCGCTTTTCTTGCATTTATTCCAACTGGGATCGTGAATGTTCTGCTCGGCCCGTTGTTGCCGGCACTCTCAACGCGCTGGGCGATGAGCGATGCACAAGCGGGAAGACTCTTCACCGTGGTGTTCCTGGCATCGACTCTAGGTGTTCTTTGCTCAGGGGTCTTGATCCCGCGGCTTGGCTATCGTGTTGTGCTCGCTCTTGGCCTGCTGTGCATGGCGGCCGGGATGTTCGTCTTGCCCTTGGGATCGCTCGTGTCAGGCGTCGCTGCAATTGCCTGCTACGGTGCTGGATTTGGAATCGCGATCCCGACCGCTAATCTTATGGTCGCTCAGGCCAATCCCGATCGAAAGGCCTCCGCTCTCAATCTTCTTAATTTCTCCTGGAGTGTCGGCGCCGTCGCGTGTCCTATTCTCGTCAGTTACTTCCTTCACATCGGCCAAATCTCGACCTTCCTGGCCGCTGTCTCGGCGAGCCTCGTGCTCGTAGGAATCCTGATCGCAATGACGCCGATGGCACCTGCGGCATCGGCTCCACCCTCAACTCCGTCCACGCAGTCCCTTCTGCAGTTGCTGCGCACGCCAGCCGCACTGGCTCTCGCAACTCTTTTTTTCGTCTACGTCGGAACGGAAAACGGGGTGGGGGGGTGGCTCGCCACGTATGCGAAGCGCATGCTCGATACGACCTCTGCCAATTGGGTGACGACACCGTCGTACTTCTACGCGATGTTGCTTGTAGGGCGTTTGTTCGTACCAGCCCTGCTGAAACGCGTGGCCGAATTGCAGGTCGCGCGCGGAGGCATCGCCATAGCTTGGATCGGTGTGGCGTTGTTGATGACCTCGAGATCGATCCCGGCTGTTCGGGTCAGTGCCTGCTTGATTGGCTTGGGACTAGCCGCTATTTATCCGATCACCATCGCTTTGCTGTCGAACACCTTTGGGTCCGACGCAAATCGTTTGGGCAGCGTGATGTTTGCTCTGGCCGGCGTCGGCGCCGCTTGCGTTCCATGGATGGTCGGATCTCTCTCGACCGCGCTCACCAGTCTTCGCCTTGGCCTGACGGTTCCGTTAGCGGGCTGCGCCATCATGCTGCTGCTTTATCTGCGGAAGTGGGGCACGCCCGCGCAGGTAACCACCAGTGGGTGATCGTTGAGTTCGCGGAAAAGCCTTTAACCGCAGAGAGCGCTGAGAACAAGCGCAGAGGGCGCGGAGAAAGGCTTTTATGCGCGCGTTTCATTTGGGGGCGAAGAGAACCGTCGACGGTGGTTCCGAGTTTGCGCGGGTGGAGCGAGCGTGCTATCTTCACGCGATGGCGAGCCTGCCCTCGCCACCTTGGGCGCAGAGCGCCAATGCTGTCCCGGGTGGCACATCCAAAAAAGACAGCTGCACCCGCTGTGGGGAGCCAGTGAAGCAGTATTACTTTCGCGTGAATGGCGCGATGCATTGCATGCCGTGCGCGAAAGTGATGAAGGATGCGCGTCCCGAGGACGACGCGTCGAGCTACAAGCGAGCGGTGCTGTTTGGAGGAATCGCCGCGTTGATTGCTTTTGTGTCCTATACCGTGTTTACGCTTTCAACGGGATGGCTGCCGGGTTTGTTGGCGTTCTTTGCGGGGTACGCGATCGCGAAGATGATGATGGTCGGCTCGAGGAAGATTGGTGGTCGACGATATCAGGTCACAGCAGTTTTTCTGACGTACATGGCGCTGTCGTTGTCAGCGATCCCGATCATGATCGGCGAGCAGGCAAGATTCAGAGCCGCGCTTCGCGTGCAGCAGAGCACCGGGGATCTGGTCGAGGAACAGCAACGACTCGAGCAGGAATTTGGTACAGGCACGAACACAGCAGCGCCTTCCAACCCGAAACCAGGATCCGCTCAAAAGAAGTCTGCTACCGACAATACAACTTCAGCAGTGACAGTGTGGCAAGGACGACCCGGGGCCCGGCCATCTTCGCAGATCAGTCCGGCGGCGATCCTGGGAACATTAGTGATCGTCGGACTACTTTCCCCTTTTCTCGCGCTGTGGATGCCGTTGCAGGGAGGCACCTGCCTACTGGTGTTGTTGGGAGGCATGCTGATTGCTTGGCACGTCACGGCCGCCACCCGACACGAAATCATCGGACCGTTTCGCATTTGATCGTGATCCGATATTAAGACCTATAGTGGGGTTGCTTTTGCTTCAGTAGTCGTCCCGAAAGGAAAGGGACGTCCAACTGGAGACGGCCATGGCTTTAGTCTTCTGGATGTGTTCCTTCAGCGCGGCGCGCAATTCCTTGATGACGGTCTCAAGCTCCAGCGGATCTGACGTTTCGATCGCCTTCGCGATGAGCGCGCGGATCTGTTCCTCGCTACTAACAAATTCCATCAGCCAACACCTAAGCAGACTCCGGGCGGAAGGTTGAAGGTTAATCAAATTGTGAGGATCTATCGATCCGGTCAAAACTGTAGGCCTTTATTTTCCTCCGAATCCCGATGCATCCGGTTTTTGCCCCGTATTCGGGTGAAAAATGCACGCTCCCCAGTGGAGAGACATCGGGTCTACAAGGACTTAGACGCTTGGCACAACGAATGCTTTTGGTGTTGGAGTGAAGCGTGACGAGTCCAAAGACGGGAATCAGAAACGGGACTGGCGCGAAATCTGTGAGGAGATCGTGCGAGAGAAGGCACCAGAACGTTTCGAACAGCTTCTTGCGGAGCTGTTGAAAGCTTTGGACGCGCATCCGGCAGGAGATGTGGCTCGGAAGCCATAGATGATGATGAGCGAGTTAAACGGGCGCACGGTTTCGGACCTACGAGTTGGAGAACTTTCCACATGCGCAGCGCACGATTACTGCGGAAGTTTCGCCAGAGCGGTAGCGAGTTCATCGGGCTTAAACCCAAAAGGCCCGGGCTTGCTCTTGTAGACCACTCGGCTGTGGGTGTCGATGAGGTAGATACGATCCGGCCATCCGGTATAGGCGCGTTCGGTGGTGTTACCGAACTCGTCGAGGACCGCAGGAAATTTGATTCCAAGTTTGCGCACACAGGAGTTGGCGACCAGGCCGCGCTCGTCCTCGTTCCTGGGACTGGCGAAGACGACTTTGTCTTGGATGTTGCTTTGCATCTGCCAAACGTCGCTGGGGTGCGCTTCGAGAATGTAGACGACGAGGAAGGCGACGCGGTTGGCGTACTGATCGAAGAGCTTGTTGAGGGCAGGAACCTCCCGCCGGAACGGCGGTCAAGTGTAGCTGCCGAAGACGAGAACAACCGGTTGCTGGGCGGTGAGTGAAGAGAGCTGGACGCTCCCGCTCTTGTCGAGCTTCATGAGAGAGAAGTCGGGTGCGGGGTCGCCAGGCCGAAGATCGCCGGCGCGATTATGCGTCCAAAACGTTTCGAATGGGAAGGCGAGAAAGACTGCGGGCCCGGGCATGTGGGACATGACGCGCGCGAAGGTTTCAGGTGGCTGGCGCATCGCCCACGTGATAAAGACGGCGAAGCCGAAGTAGAAAAGTACGACGACAATCAGGGCGCGAATGAGAATTTTCTTGTGCGACTCCCGAGGCGCCATGGGTCGCACATGGTATCCGGAGATGTGCTGGAAAGCTCTAGTAGTTTTTGGTTAGTGGCGGACGTCGCGAGTCCCGGGATATCTGAGAATTGGATCATCCTGGATCGCAGCACCGGCCCTATACGCTACCCCTGCGCTATACTCTCGCGGCGGAGGCCGATGCATCTTTCCATTTGCCACCGGCACTAACCTCGAACTGAAACTCCAACTCGACGACACACTGGTCCTGCTTGCAACCGTCGTCACGAGCGATCCGCAAGTTGGCAACGGCATCTGCTTTACGCGCGTCCTTCCCGAGGACATCGAGCAGTTACGCGCCTTTCTCGAAGCTGCAGAACAGAGCGAGTAATCTGATTCCAAAAGAAAAACAGCCGCATAGGCTGCGGCTGCTCTTCTTCAAAGTCGTTGCTACGAAGCGCAAGAACTAATTCTTCGCGGCGTTGGCGGCCTTGTCGCGACGGATGCTACGGCTGATGCGATTCTGCTGACGGTTGATGCCTTTCTGCTCAGCCTTCGTGAGATGCCCGTTGTGCTTAGCCATGTCGGCCTGTTCGCGATTCTGCACGGCGGTCTCGCGCTTCTCAAGATGGGTGGCCTGCTTCGAGGTCAGCGTTCCATTAGCGACACCGTTACCGATGCGGCGCTGCTGATTTGCTTCGCGTCCGTTAACTTCGTTCACCCGCGGATGGCCCGGATCAACGACGCCCGGTCCCGCTCCCGAAGTGTTGCTGGTTGTGGATTGCGCAGCGGCGGAACCAGTAACTATGAGTCCCCCCACCGCCAGGACTGCGAGTGAGTAAGTGAGTTTGTTCATGCCAGTCGAAACCCCCGGGCCAGAGACTAGTTCTTCTTCTGTGAAACGACGAGGTTACGTCGGTGAGCGCCCACCAGTTACTACCGGAATAGTGGTTAGACGGCCTGAGACGTGCGGATTCGCGGGGCGGCGACGGCTGGTCTTTGGGCATGCCCCATCTAAATGGAGAAGCTCAATCAAAGGGTTCGGCGGCCGCCGGAGATGAATCAGACGGCCGTCTATATGGCAAATTCGGCAGCGACCCTGAGTTTGTCGGACGGTGCCGACCAGAGACGACCAGAATCACGCCGCCGCGGATTGCTTGAACACGGGCAAAAACTCTTCATTCACGAAGGTTTCGTAAGAAGTTGGTGTTGTGGTCTGTGGAGAGCGCGGCTCGAGTGCACGCATGTGTCCGCGGTTGAGGGCGTGTGCCATCTCGACGATCAGCGAAGCCATGTTGGAGGACATTCCCATCTGCATGAGTGCAGCGCGGAACTGTTCGTCGGGTGCCTGAGAGTAGGCAAGGTCGGTCTGACCGATGGCTTTTCCAATGACGCGAGTCGCCTCCGTCATATCGATGTCATGCTGTCCTTGAAGTTCGCGAGTCTGTTTCCCGGAGAAATTCTTGGCTAGGAGAGCGTCGGCGACCACAGCCCCGATGTCGCGGCTGGCGACCATGGCCAGTTTGAGGTCGGGGCGCAGCGGACCGAGGGTCTTGCCGAAGATATGGATGGCACCGGCCTGCCCGAGCGTGTTCTCCATGAAATAACCTGCGCGGAGGTGAACGACGTTGGCGCCATCGATGCGGTTGAGTTTCTGTTCGAGATTGTGGAGTCCGACGACGGGGCCGGTCTGGTCAGTTTTGTCGGCGCCGATACTGCTGAGCGAGACAACGTGTTTGGTTTGTGCGGCGGCGACGGCGGTAGCGATTGAGTCGCTGACCTGATCCTGGAAGGCACGGTAGTTGTCACTGCGGAGGTTCGGCGGAATGAGCACGTAGGCACCATCGGCGCCTTTCAATGCTTCGCTAAGGCGCGCGGTATCGGTGAAATCACAGACGAACGGTTCTGCCCCGGCGGAAGCAAGAGCCTTCAGACGATCTGCCGTGCGGCCGACGACACGTACCTGCTGGCCGCGGGAGAGAAGAGACTGGGCGGCGACGATCCCGGTGTGACCAGTGGCTCCAGTGATGACGTACATGGTTATCCTCCTGCGGCATTCGATGCGCGACGTTTCCGGCGGGTGCCGAAACTTGCGGGACTGCCTCGAAGTGATCCAATTTCAGCTCGCGGTTTTTGGTGGTTGTCAACTGGTAATCGTTCGGGCAATGAGCCCACACATTTCTACATAACTTATGGTATGGACAGAAGTTCAAGAGCAGGAGACACTTGCGCATTTCCGGGGGCACGTGAGGAAAGTATGCCGTACGTTGCGTGGTTGATCTTCGTAGCGCTTGCGGGTTGGGCTGCCGGAGAAATCGCCGGGGGCCATGACTACGGAAGGCTGACCGATATTTTGTTAGGTTTGTCCGGGGCGCTGCTTGTGAGGTTCATTGTAGAGAGCTCCGGGATTCACCTGCACGATGTTTACCTTCTGCTGTTTTCAATCTGGGGAGCGGCAATGGTGCCGGCGATCTTTCGCTGGTCCCTGCGACATCGCATGAATGTGCGGCGTCACCGCGCCTCTCCGGTTCGTTAGTTTCCACAGGCGCTGGGAGTTTGTATTGACCAGGGAAATGCCTGCCCGCGCGGCTACGGGCTTCCACGCTGGCGGCTGCGCCAATTTGCTGGGTGTTGAATTATTGCCAGTCAGGCGGAATGATCCAACTTTCGCAAAGCGAACGCGCGGGCGCCTAGCGCGACAGCCAGGTTTGTCCCAAGGCGAGATAAGCCGATGGCGGAGCGCCGCATCGGATCGAAGGCGATGGCTTTCCCAGAATTGCCGACCGGAACCTGGTGGACATCTCCCGCAACGAACCGGTGGAGATCTGCGGGTTCCTCGAGATTAAAAACCCTTGAAGGCAGCAGTGGAAGGCCGTTCGCTTCGTACGAGCCGTTGACCGCTTCCATGAGTGCCGGCATGAAGAGCGGCCATGCCGGCGAGATACCGCCACCGATGACGACGAGCCCGTCGACGAGTGTGAGCGCTTGCGCGATCGCGTCACCGGTCACCACGCCCAGCTGACGATAGGCCTCGAGAGCAGCGTCTTGGTTTCCGGGTGCAGTTCCCATTCCAATTTCAAAGATCAGTTTTGGCTCGGGCGCGTCGTCGAGTTTCGTTCCGGATTGTTGAGCGTACACACGACGCACGGCCCGTATCGAAGTGCCCTCTTCGGCGTTGGTTGTGGGATCGAGTTTGTTGCGCAAGAGCCACGCTTCGCCGGCGGCGGCGTTATCGCCGAGCAGCAGTTGTCCGTCGTGCACAATGCCCGCGCCGAAGCCGGTGCCTAGCGTGATGCCCAGGAGATTGTGAAAGCGCTTGGGGTTGCTAGCCTTCGCGAGGAGATCGTTGACGTATGGAAGAAAGCCGGCGATCGCTTCACCGTAAGCAAACAAGTCTCCGTCGTTATTGATGAAGACGGGGATGTGAAACGCGTCTTCGAGGATCGGGCCGAGAGCAACATCGCTTTCGAACGCGGGAAAGTTTTTCAGGTTGCCGATGATGCCGCGGGGATAATCCGCTGGGCCCGGGAAGGCAAAGCTGATGGCGACCGGTGGAGCGGGCGATGAACGCTGAAGAGTTTGGAATCCCGCGACGATGTTATGGAGGCAGCGATTGAGGCTTTCGGCTTCGGTCGGAAGTGTAATGGGACCGTCGATGATTTCTGTGCCGCGGATCGCGGAAAATTTCAAGCCAGTACGCCCGGCGTCGAGCGTCATTACCATGCGGTCGTCAGCGAAAGAATTCATTCAGAGGCTTACCGGCTTTCTGCAGGGCGCTTGAGATTCGCAACGGCGACCCAAGTGATATAGAGGATCGCGGCGAGCGGAACGAGGAATCCAATCAGCACGGAATGAGAGGCGTCGGCGAGCAATCCCATGAGTGGGGGAAGAAACGCGCCGCCAACGATCGCGGTGACCATCAATCCCGAAAGCGGGTTGATGTCCTGGGGTCGGCTGTCGACCGCGATGGAGAAGACAAGCGGAAAAATATTCGCAAAGCCAAGTCCGATGATGAAGAAGCTGGCGGCGACGACCGACTCGGAGGGTGCGAAGAGGCCGAGCAAGCCGAGAATTGAGATCACACAGGTGACGACATAGAACGTTTTCGGTTGGATCCAGTTCAGAACGACACCGCCGGAGAATCGGCCGATGGTCAGCGCGGCGAAGAACAGGCCGGTGCCGAGCAGTCCAGTCTGCGCTACCTCAACTCCGTATTTGTCCTTCAGGTAAAGCGGGATGCCGGAACTAATCGATACTTCCGCTCCGACATAGAGAAAAATTGCCAACACCATCATGGCGACGTAACTGTTGCCGAGCAACGCGAGGCAGGAGCGCAGCGTGGCGGTTTGATGCGATGAATCCTGTGGAGCGCGCGGCAAAAAGAACAGTGCCGCGAGCAGGGCGATGAATACAACAACGCTGTAAACGGGAAAAATCACCCGCCAACTCGCTCCGAAGGCACGGGCTGCGATGACCGGGATCAGCGCTCCCGAAAGAGAGCCGATCGCCTTAATGAACTGCGCCAGAGCAAGATTGCGCGAATATTTTCCTTCGGAGGAGACATCCCGTATCAAGGGATTTCCGGCGACCTGCAATGTGGTGGCGCCAGCGCCGAGCAAGAGTACGGTGAGCAGAAAGATCGAGAAGGTCGCCAATCCCGCCACCGCGGGAACGAGCAGGCCAATTAACATCACGCAGAGGCCGAGGATGAGGATGAACTTCTTGCCCTTGCGATCCTGGAAGACGCCGAGCGGTACGGAGAGGACGCCGAACATGATGAAACCGGTGAACGCGATGAGCTGAGCACTGAAGTTAGAGAGATGAAAATCCTGGCGAGCGAGTCCGACGAAGGGACCGACAGCATCTCCGAAGCCCATCGCGATGAACGCAAGAAAGACCGGGGTCGCGCGCAGGAGCGAGGGGGACGACGGACGGGAGATCACGGGTTGTGAAAGTTCAACCATCGGGAGTTGTTGCCGGTGCGCATTCTATCGCAGCGATAGAAAAAACTGCTGGGAGCTTTGCTCCAGCGGACAGCCGAGGCGGCTGTGCCCACGCAGTTCGTAGTGTTCCTCTTTAGATTGGGCGTAATCTGCACTCTACTGCGGATTGAAGATCGACTTCGTCGCAGGGTAGACGCGGCGGTAGGCCGTGTAGGCGCCGTTCATCGAGCGGGCGACGTCGGGACGAGTGGAAATCGTTTCACGTGTGCGCACGACCGCGGCGCAAGCATCGTCGACGGTCCGCCAAGTTTTGGCACCAACGCCAGCGAGGATTGCCGCGCCGTAAGCAGCACCTTCTTCCGCTTCGACGATTTCGACCTCGTGAGAGTAGACGTCGGCCTGGATCTGACGCCAGAGCGGAGAACGGGCGCCGCCGCCACCCAGGCGGATTTGTTTCACGGGCACGCGCATCTCTTCAAAGATGGTAAAAGTGTCGCGCAGACTGAAAGCGACACCTTCCAGGATGGCACGGACGATGTGCGCCCGCGTGTGGGAAGCGGTGAGTCCGACCAGGGCGGCGCGTGCGTTCGCATCAAGGTGAGGCGTGCGCTCACCCATCAGATAGGGGGTCCACAGAAGGCCGTCACATGCGGGAGGGGCATTGGCTGCTTCGTCGGTGAGATGCTGGTAGGGATCGCGGCCGTCTTGAGCACCGGATCCGAACTGATCGCGGAACCAGCGCAGAGAAAGTCCGGCGGCCTGGGTGACTCCCATCACGTGCCAGCGACCAGGAACGGCGTGACAGAAGGTGTGAAGGCGCCCCTTTGGATCGAGCGCGGGATGATCGGTGGCAGCGAAGACAACGCCTGATGTGCCGATCGTCGCGCTGACAGCGCCGGGGGCGACGATGCCCATGCCTGTTGCTCCGGCGGCTTGATCTCCAGCGCCGGCGACGACGGGTGTGCCGATCTTCAGCCCGGTGGCTTGTGCGCCTTCGGCAGAAACCTGTCCACAAACGTCGGGAGATTCGTAGAGCTGGGGGAGCAGGCGCTCGTCGATCTCGGTTGCACGCAACATTTCGGAAGACCAGCGACGGTGAGCAACATCGAGCATCAACGTTCCGGAGGCGTCGGCCATGTCGATGGCGCGTTCGCCTGTGAGTCGGAAACGAACGTAATCCTTAGGCAGCATCACCGAGCGGACTCGGCTCCAATTGGCTGGCTCGTGTTCGCGCACCCAGAGAAATTTCGTGAGCGTGAAGTTCGGAAGGGCTGGATTACAAGTGAGCTCGATGACACGGGCGGAGCCCAACTTCTGATTGATCTGCTGGCACTGCGGTTCGGTGCGGACGTCACACCAGATCAGCGCAGGGCGTACGACGGCATCGCGCTCGTCGAGCATTACCGCACCGTGCATCTGGCCAGAAAAACCGACGCAGGCGATAGCAGCGCCACTCAATCCAGATTGCGAGAGTGCGTTACGAACAGAGATGCCACAAGCGCGCCACCAGTCCTGAGGATCTTGCTCGGCCCAGCCAATCTGTGGAGAGGCGAAAGGCGCGTGCTCCTCCGTAGCCGAACTGACCACGTGGCCACGTTCATCGATGATGAGTGCGCGAGTTCCGCCAGTTCCAACATCGATTCCGAGAAGATGAATATGGGCCTCCGGAAGTTCAGTTTCGAGGTTGTTAGTTCGGTGGAAAGCACCTTACTCCGGGCTTTCCTTGCGAGTGATTCGACCGGGTTGCATGCGACCAATCAGGTACGGCGACTCGTTGATTCACGAATTACCAGTTCAGGTTCGATCGCGATCTGACTTGGATAGGCTCCGTCGCCCTCGATACGTTCCAACAAAGTTTGTGCCGCAATCGTGCCCATCCGCGTGAGAGGTTGTCGAACAGTGGTCAGACTCGGCGTATTAAAGGCTGCCCCCTGGATATCGTCGAAGCCAACGACGGAAACATCATGAGGAACACGCAGGCCAGCTTCCTGGAAGGCGCGGATGGAGCCGAGGGCAGAGATGTCGTTGTAGGCGAAGAGCGCAGTGAACGGGACTTTGCGTTCGAGCAATTTTTTCGCGAAGGGATAGCCGACTTGCGGAGTGGGATCGTCGATATCGATCTGAACAGTGAGTTCAGGGCGAATCTCGAGCTTGAGATCATTCGCCACGTGGCAAATGGCATTCCACCGTTCGGTGGAGTCGGAGCTGAAAGGCTGGCCTTTCATGAACGCGATGTCCTTATGGCCGAGGTCGATAAGGTGACGCAGCGCGACATGGGCGGCGTGATGATGATCGAGCACGATGTTGGTCACGCCAGGAAAATCTTTGTGTCCAGCGACCGCGACGGTCGGTAGCGAAGGCGCTTCGCGCAGTTGCATGTCGACCGTGATGAAGCCTTCCACTCCGCGTTCAGAGAGGATCTGAGCGTAACGGTCGAGCAGTTCGGGATCGTGACGGTGAACAACGGTGAGGAAGAAATAATTCTTCTGGCGCAGATATTGTTCGATCCCGCTTATAACCAGCGATCCGTAGGCGTCGCCAATCTCTTCCACTATTACCCCGATCGTATAGGTCCGCTTCTTGCGCAAAGATTGAGCAAAAAAATTTGGACGGTAGTTCAGTTCCTTGGCAGCGGCGAAGATGCGCGCCTTCGTGTGTTGCGGAATGGATCGCGATGAAGGCGCTTCGTTCAACACTGCCGATACTGTGCCGGGGGTGAGCCCGACGTGCTCGGCGACCGCTTTCAGCGTGACGGTATGCGATTTTTTCAGTCGCGGCTTACGAATTTTGGACATGATGATGGAGACTACTCTCCTCGTTGGACGTTTCCGATTGCACGCCGCTTGATTTTCGGAGCGCATTTTATCCGAAAATGTGGAAAAGCTCTGCGAGTTTCCGCACAAATTGTGACTGAAAGGTCACAACAGATCCAGTTTAGGGAAACTTGCGAACGACTGCAGAAAATCGATTCTTCTTATTGACAACCCATGCCTTCTGGGTGATCTTCGATGCCCGGTGAACCGGGTATTCGGCTTGAAATTCGGCGACCTTACGTATCGACGGATTTGAGAAACGTTATTTCGTCCGCCTACACGCTAGGAGGATTGCCAGCGCAATAAAAGGGCAACGAGGGAAACGTCCCGGGCGGGGGACTGTCGCGATTTGCGCTTCGATACAAGGAGACGGTCCGGGGACACCAAAGCCGGTTGACGGTGGCGTGTTACCAGAGCACTTAAGAAGTAAGGCAATTCGATTTCGCCGCGAGGTGATTGTGAGGAGCGTTCTCTTCCGCGTTTTGCATGGGTGTCTCTTCATCGGTTTCTGCGCAACAACTTTGGCTACGTTGTCCGCAAAGGAAGTGCCCGACTATCGAAATCCCCAGTTGCCGGTGGAGCAGCGGGTCGCCGATTTGCTGGGCCGCATGACCCTGGAAGAAAAGGTAGCCCAATTGGGAGGGGCCTGGGAAAATCGCGGCTCTCTGCCCAGTGTGCCCGAATCAATGTTTTTCGTCGACCAGAAGGGGAACTTCCTGCCCGATCGCATGGCCCCACTCCTAAAAAACGGCCTAGGCCAGATGTCGCGTCCCAGCGAGCAGCACGGGCCACGCGCAATGGCCGAGTTCACCAATACCCTTCAGCGCTGGATGCAGGACCACACGCGCCTAGGAATCCCGGTGCTGTTCCACGAAGAGTGCCTGCATGGCCACGCTGCTCTGGGCGGCACATCCTATCCGCAGGCGATCGCCTTGGCCTCCACGTGGGATCCGCCCCTTGTGCACGACGTATTCGCCGCCACCGCGGCCGAAGTGCGCGCTCGGGGCGCGCAGGAATGCCTGGCACCAGTGCTCGATCTGGCCCGCGATCCGCGCTGGGGACGTACCGAGGAAACGTACGGGGAGGATCCGTATCTGACGTCGCGCATTGGAGTCGCGGCCATTCGCGGCTTCCAGGGGGAAGGACCGTTCATCGACAAGCAACACGTGCTGGCCACCGCGAAACACTTTGCTGTCCACGGACAGCCCGAGGGTGGGACCAACGTCGCCCCCGGCAATTACTCCGAGCGTGTCATTCGCGAATACTTTCTTCCACCGTTCGAGGCCGCCGTGAAGGAAGGCCGCGTGCGGACCGTGATGGCGTCGTACAACGAAATTGACGGGATCCCATCGCACAGCAACAAGCACTTGCTCGATG
>Ga0126371_10001500_pt1 | contig 19801 bp, 17 predicted proteins | sample PanSoiMetaPlot_4_FD_110145 | JGI IMG/M metagenome (GOLD analysis project Ga0126371, IMG submission 110145) | Tropical forest soil microbial communities from Panama - MetaG Plot_4 | ecosystem: Environmental > Terrestrial > Soil > Tropical forest > Bulk soil | place: Panama | collected 2016-02-17 | reverse complement strand
CTCGCGCACCGCGTGGCCGCGGCTGATGATCGCCTCAACCGGTGTGGGCGAGCGGATATCGGCAACCGCTTCGCGCACCATGCTGCTCAGCTCGTTGTCGTTCATGATCGGCTCTCCTGCCGTAGTTCTGGCTGAAGGTCCAGGCGCAGCGCGGCCATCGCGCGGCCCATATGGGCCATGACGGTGCCGGGGGCTATACCGAGCACCTCCGCGGTGCGGGCAGTGTCCAGGTCGAGGATCAGCCGCAGTGCGACTACCTCCCGCTGCCGGGCGGGCAGCCGCATCAGCGCTGCCATGATCTGCGGATCGACCTGGCTGGCGGATCCTCCGCTGGCTGCCGGCAAGTCCGCGGCAGTGGCCGGGTCAGGTACCGATACTTCCCGGCGCTGGCGCCGCCACCGGGAGATACCCGCGTTCAGTGCTGTGCGGACTACCCAGGCCTTCGGCGCGGGATGCCTGCTCACGGTGCGCCAGGACGCCCACGCCCGGGCGAACGCCTCGTCCACCAGTTCCTGCGCGGTGTCCTGGTCGCCGATGCTGACTACGACAGTGCGCAGGCACTCGTCGGCGGCGCTGCCGTAGAACTCCGCGAAGTCACGGTGTTGCGTCCTCATAACCATCCAGCGCACCACCGAGACGTTCCCATTACCTGCCGGCCTGCCGATTTAACCAGCGATCTAAGTCGGCCGGTGAAAGGGCCCGCCCGTTCAGGCGGGGCCAAGGAGGTCCCAGCGGTTTCCCGCGATGTCTGTGAATACGACGACGCGGCCGTACGGCTCGGTGCGCGGCGCGGTGGCGAACTCGACTCCCGCGTCCGCAAGCCGGCCGTAGACAGCGTCGAAGTCGTCGACCCGCAGGAAGAAGCCGACGCGGCCGCCAGTCTGGTTTCCGACAGCGTCTGCCTGGCGGGAACCGTCCGCGCGGGCGAGCAGGATGCCGGTCTCGGCACCCGGCGGGCGGACCACGACCCACCGCTTCGGCCGGCCGTCGGTGGTCAGCGCGGGGGAGTCCTCGACAAGGTCGAACCCCAGCACCGCGGTGAAGAACTCGATGGCCTGGTCGTAGTCGTCCACCACGATGGTGATCTTCTCGAGCAGCACGCTCGTGAGCGTAGCGTGATCGCTTGACAGGCCGGAACGCGCAGGCCGCGTTGCATGTTTATGCAATATCGTGCATAATTCTTCTTGTGTCTAAGGTGCTCACCTCCCTCCCAGTCGGCGAACGTGTCGGCATCGCCTTCTCCGGCGGCCTCGACACTTCGGTCGCGGTCGCCTGGATGCGCGAGAAGGGCGCGGTGCCCTGCACCTACACCGCCGACATCGGCCAGTACGACGAGCCGAACATCGGCGCGGTACCCGCGCGCGCTACGGCCTACGGCGCGGAGGTGGCCCGGCTGGTCGACTGCCGGGCGGCGCTTGTCGAGGAGGGGCTCGCGGCCCTGGCCTGCGGCGCGTTCCACGTCAGGTCGGGCGGGCGTGCCTACTTCAACACCACCCCGCTCGGGCGGGCCGTGACCGGCACCCTGCTCGTGCGGGCGATGCTCGACGATGACGTGCAAATCTGGGGCGACGGGTCCACCTTCAAGGGCAACGACATCGAGCGGTTCTACCGCTACGGCCTGCTGGCCAACCCCGCGCTGCGGATCTACAAACCGTGGCTCGACGCCAACTTCGTCGGTGAGCTTGGCGGCCGCAGGGAAATGTCGCAGTGGCTGCTTGAGCACGGCCTGCCCTACCGGGACAGCACCGAGAAGGCGTACTCAACCGACGCGAACATCTGGGGCGCTACCCACGAGGCCAAGGCGCTTGAGCGTCTCGACACCGGAATCGAGATCGTCGACCCGATCATGGGCGTGCGGTTCTGGGACACCAGCATCGAGATACCTACCGAGGACGTCACGGTCGGGTTCGAGCAGGGCCGGCCGGTGACGATCAACGGCAAGGACTTCGAGTCCGCCGTCGACCTGGTGCTCGAGGCCAACGCCATCGGCGGCAGGCACGGCATTGGCATGTCCGACCAGATCGAGAACCGGATCATCGAGGCGAAGAGCCGCGGCATCTACGAGGCGCCGGGCATGGCACTGCTGCACGCGGCGTACGAGCGGCTTGTCAACGCGATCCATAACGAGGACACCCTGGCCAGCTACCACAGTGAGGGGCGGCGGCTCGGCCGGCTGCTGTACGAGGGCCGCTGGCTGGACCCGCAGGCGCTGATGCTGCGTGACTCACTGCAGCGCTGGGTCGGCACCGCGATCACCGGCGAGGTGACGCTGCGGCTGCGGCGCGGCGAGGACTACTCCGTCCTCGACACGACCGGGCCGGCGTTCAGCTACCACCCGGACAAGCTGTCCATGGAACGCACCGAGGACGCCGCCTTCGGGCCGGTCGACCGCATCGGCCAGCTCACCATGCGCAACCTCGACATTGCCGACTCGCGGTCCAAGCTCGAGCAGTACGCCAGGCTGGGCATGGTCGGCAGCACGCACCCGGCGCTGATCGGCGCGATGCCCGAGGGCGGGGCCAGGGCGATCGCCGCCCGCGGCAAGGCGCCGTCCCGCGCCGAGGTCCCCGGCGACGACGAGCTGCTCGACCGCGCCGCGATGGAGTCAGGCACCGACTGACCCAGGCATCACGCAACCGCGGCGCAGGCACGCACCGCCGCGATACTCCGGTCGATATCGTCCTCGGTGGTGTTCCAGCCGCTGACGCTGATCCGCATCGCCCGCAGCCCGTGCCACGTGGTCGGGCCGCACCAGCAAGTGCCGTCGCGCTGCACCGCGGCGATCACGGCGTCCGTGCGCTCGGCCGGCCCGAACGACACCAGCACCTGGTTGAGCACGACGTCGTTGAGCACCTCATATCCCGCCGCCGCAAGCCCGTCCGCGAACCGGCGGGCCAGCCGGCACGAGCCGTCGACCAGTGCGGCGACCCCGCTTGCGCCCAGGGTGGCGAGCGTGGCCCACACTTCCACGCCCCGCGCCCGCGACGACGACTGCGGCGTCATATGCATGCCCTCGCTCGCCTCGCCGGGCAGGTATGACGCCGACGCCCCCATCGCGGCGGCGAGATCAGCACCGTCGCGGATCAGGGCGATACCGCAGTCGTAGGTGGTGTTCAGCCACTTGTGGCAGTCGGTCGCCCACGAGTCCGCGGCGGCCATCCCCGCGACCGCGTCGGCCAGCGCGGGCGATGCCGCGGCCCACAGCCCGAACGCGCCGTCGACATGCACCCACGCGCCCTGCTGCCGAGCCCAGCCGGTCATGACGGGGAACGGGTCGCTGGCGCCGGTGTTCACGTTCCCCGCCTGCAGGCACACGATCGCGGGTCCGTCGAGCGCGGGCAGGTCACGAGGATCGATCCGGCCCTGCCCGTCGGCCGGGAGCACCACGGCCCGGTCGCGGCCGAGACCGACGATGCCGAGCGCCTTCCGCACGGTCGCGTGCACCTCGCCGCCGACCACGACCGTCACCGGCGGCGCGCCGACCAGACCCTGCCCTGCCGCGTCCCAGCCGTGCCTGGTCAGCACCGCGTCCCTGGCCGCCGCCAGGCAGCTGGCGTTCGCCATGGTGGCACCGGTCACGAACGCGCCCGCAGTGCCGTCAGGCAGCCCGAGGATATCGGCGACCCAGCGCAGCGCGACCCGGCTCAGCCGCGCCGCGGCCGGCGACATCACGTCGAGCGCGGTGTTCTGGTCCCAGGCGGTGGTCAGCCACGACGCCGCCTGGGCGACTGGCAGCGCGCCGCCGGTGACGAACCCGAAGTACCGCGGCCCACCGCTGGCGACGGTGCCGGGGGAGCCTGTCTCGTCCAGCAACTTGAGCACGTCAGCGGCCGGCAGGCCGCTGGGCGGCAGCGCGAAGTCCAGTCCGGCCAGCGCGGCGACGGCCGCCGGGTCCGGCCCGACCGGCCGGTCCGCGAGAGTGCCCAGATAGCTGAGCGCGCGATCGGCCGCGTCGCGCAGCAGCGCCTCCCGGCCAGCCAGCGCGGCCTGAATGTCTGTCGACGGTACGGCCATAGCGGCCTCCGATCATGGTGGGGCATCATGCCGGCATGGCAGGATACGGCAGTAGCGATCATCGCAGGCTCATCGATCAGGTCATCGCCCACTACCGCCACGACGACCGGGTACGCGCGGTGGTGGTGTTCGGCTCCGTCAGCACCGGCGCGTGGCATGAGCTGTCCGATGTCGACCTGGACATCGTGACCGCGGACGGCGCGCGGGTGCAGCCTGCCGGCGAGATCGCCGCGCTGTTCGGCGAAAGAGCGGCGGTGGTGCTGGCCGGCGAGGACTCCGCGGATGTGGTGCTCGATTCCCTGGAAGAGGTTTCGATCCGCTGGCACCCGCTGTCAGCTACCAGCCCGAACATCATCGCCACAGCTCAGGTGGTGGCGGGCGATCTGCGCGACAGCGAACTGGCCGCGGCCGGGAACGCCAACCGGGCCGCGCCGGATGCGCAGCGGCGGCTGGATGCGGTGGTGCGCGAGGCTATCGGGGCCCGGAAGGCGCTGGCGCGCGGGCGGCGCTGGGAGGCGGTCGCGGCCGTCGAGCGAGTGCGCGGGTCGCTGACGCGCCTGCGCGGCCGCAGGGACGGCCTGCGGCTCGACCCGGCCGACCCGGCGACGGCCCTGGACATCCTGCTCGCGGAGATAGCGCGAGAGCATGACTTCGGACCCGGGCGGCGGGCCCTGCTTGAGCAGGCTCAGCGGCTGGCGTCGTAGCCGCGGGGCGGCCACACGCTCATCCTCCTAAGGTTCCGTGGACCGCGGCGTACGCGAGCGGTAGGAAGGTGATAATCGCGCAAACACCGGCGTTGACCAGCTTGTAGCTCATGAAGACGGCGGCGAATTCGCGTAGCATCGCGCTCGGCCAGTAGTAGGCGGCCGTCGGCGCCCCGGTGACGTGGCCGTTGACGCCGATGCGGCGCGCGAGGATGGCGGTCCGGAACACGTGGAAGTTGCTGGTCACGATGACGCAGCTGGACCCGGGCCGGGACTGGTCCATGATGGCCTTGCTGAACGTCAGGTTCTCTTCTGTGCTCCTTGACCTGTCCTCGCGTAGCAGGCGGCCGGCCGGAAAGCCGCGGCCGATCAGGTACCCCGCCATCGCCTCCGCCTCAGAAACGCGCTCGTCGCTGCCCTTGCCGCCGGACACGATCAGCACCGGGCCCGCAGCGCCGCCCGCGACGAGGGCTGCGTAGACCTGACGGCTCCGCTCCAGCCTGCTGGCCAGCAACGGAGTCACGCGGCTGCCGCCCTTGAGGCCGGAGCCGAGCACGACCACGAAGTCGGCGTCGTCGTACGCCGTCATCCGGCCGTAGATGATCGCGTAGATCACGTACGACACGAACAGGAAAGACACGTAGCCGAACACGAGCGTGGCGACGGTGGTGAGCAAGCTGAGCTTCACCGAGCCGGCCCGGCTGGCGACCAGGTCCACGGCGATCACCGCGAAGATGGCGATTCCCGCCAGCAGGGAAAGCAGGTTGGCCGGGCGCATGCCTTCCCGGCGTGCCATGGTGATGCCGTTGATCACAAGGTAGCTGGCCACCACGAACGGGCCGGCGGCCACCAGCAGCGCGAGCGCCAGGAGGAGGAGCCGGGCCGGCGCCCCTGGGGTGTCGTCGAGCCGCTCGGCGAAGGCGAGCGCTCCCAGCGCGAGCGCGAGGCCGAGGAAGACCGCGTTGCTGTAGCTGCGCGTGTCGCGGATCAGACCGGCGACGAACAGCACGAAGGCTGCCGCGGCCAGGTCGAGTGCGAACACGCACCGAGCATATGAAGCCGCGGGGCCTGCGCTAGCCGGGCAGAATCTCGCCCGCGGTGCGCGAGAAGACCACCCGGTCCAGTTCCCGGCCCTGCTCGTTGATGAAACGCAGCACCATCGTGGTGCGCTGGCCTGGCAGGGCCGGGGTGACGTCGAGCGCGACGAAGCCGTAGTCGGCGTACCGCGCCTGCGACCAGTCGACGGTCTCATAGGTTCTGCTGAAATCAAGCTCCCTGACGTACGGTCCGGTCCCGGTCCCGGCGTCCCCCTGCACCAGGCTGCCGCTGCCCGCGCCGACGGCGAAGTTGCGGTCCGTCTGGTTAACACCCGACCAGGCATAGCGGGGCGTGCCCGCGGTGCCCGCCACCACGTACGTCGTGCCGTCGGTGGCCGGCTCGACCTCAGCAGGTTCGCCCGGGGAGACGGCAACCGCCTGCTTGCCAGAACGGGCGCTGTTAGTCGCCGGGTCGTAGCTGAGCGGGTTGGTCCGCTCGTAGACGTGGTTGTGGCCCTGTATCACCAGGTCGACCTGGTACCGGGAGAACAGCGGGGCCAGCGCCGACCGGACGCCGCCGTCGGAGCTGTGACCCTCGCACGTCGAGAACGCGCACTCGTGGAAGAAGGCGATGATGAAGTCGATCCGGGGATCGCGGCGCCAGGCGCCGAGCTGGTCTTCGAGCCAGCGGACCTGCGCGCCACCGCTGTAGCCAAGCAGGGCCTGGAACTCCCAGCTCAGCTCGTTCGCATCCAGGCTGATGATCCCGACGTTGCCGTACGTGAAGCTGTACACCGACGGGCAGGAGGACGGCCCGTTCGTCGGCAGGTCCAGCCGCCTTACCAGGCCGCCGTAGCCGAGCGGCCCGTAGGCGTCGACGGTCGCCGGGTCGGCGGCGACCTGCGCGGAGAACAGCTCGGCCTCGTGGTTGCCGGTGGCGAACATCCACGGGATCGAGGCGGCGCTCGGCTCGATCATCGGGAACCAGCTCGTCCAGATCCACGGGTCGAAGTAGCCCCAGCCGCCGCTGTTGGCCGGCGGCGCCGGCGTGTCGCCTGCCGACGGCTGGCTCCCGTTGGGGCCGTCGGGGTTGATGATCGGCTGGATGTCGCCCTTGGCCTGCGCGTAGCACAGATCCCCGGCCTGCAGGTTGAACCGGGACGGGGTGCCGTTGGTCAGGTTGCGGACCCGGGTGATCTGCTTGATCACCGAGTTGGTGGTGTTGGCCTTGGTGTGTGTCGGGTTGTCGGGGTCGTCGGGCTCGAACGAGCCGTTGTTCCACATGCCCCATTTCGACTCGGGCAGCAGCGACGGGTCCCGGTCAAGGGACGGGCCGGGAATGCCCTCGTCGGCGAAGGCGGTGAACGTGAACGGCTCGGTCACCTCGCCCGGGGCCGTCAGGAACGTAGCGTCGGGGGTTGCGCCGTGCTCACGGCCTGAGGTGTACCGGAAGCGGTAGTGGTACTGGGTGCCCGGGGTCAGCCCCGACAGGTGCGCGTGCACGAAGTACTGGGCGGCGTTCAGCGTCCTGGCGGCCTTGAGCACCCCGGGCTGACCGTCCCACACGGGGACGTGGGTCACCAGCTCCCGGATCTCGGCCTCGATCTTGTGCCCGTAGCCGCGGTCCGAGCCGTACTCGAGCCAGATCCTGACCGAGCGCGGCGGCATGGCGTTGTACGTGCGGAGGTTGAACAGCTGGCCGCCGACCCACATCTGCGTCCTGGGATCGTCGCCGAACGCGAGGTGCCGCCCGTTGACGATGAAACCGCCCGCGATCGTGCCCGTGCTCGCGGCCGCCGCGGCGGCGGCCTGGCGGGCACTGACCGAGACTGCGGTCATTGTCCGGCGGCTGACAACCTGGCGGCGCAGGTACGCCATCCACTGCTCGTACTGCTCGGCGAGCGGCCTATGCCGCGGTGCCTTCATGTCCGGGTCAGGCGTGGCAGGTGAGTGGACGGCCGCCGTTGTAGGCGACCATTTCGGCGAGCGCCCCGGCGACGTCGACCGGCGCCCCGCGGACGCCGCCGTCGAGTTCGGCGTACGCGCGGTGCAGGTTTCCCACGATCCGTTCGGCATCTGTCCACTCGGCGTAGGGGCCCAGGTCAGCCTGGCGTGCGGCAGCCAGCGGCGGCAGGCCCGCCGCTTTCGCATCCCTGGCGACGTCCTGGACGAAACGCAGGTAGCCAAGCATGTCCTCGATCACGTCCGGGCCGCAGACTGGACCGTGGCCGGGCACGATCGTGGCCGCGCGGAGCGGGCGGACCACCTGCTCGAGCACCTCGATCGCGCCGGCGATCGAGCCGAGCAGCAGGAACGGCGTGCCGCCGTTGAACAGCAGATCGCCGGCGAACAGCACCGACCGCTGCGGGATGTGGATGATCGAGTCGTTCGTGGTGTGCGCGGGCGTGCCGACGTACCGGACGTCGCAGCGCAGGTCGCCGGACCACAGCGTCACGCCAGTGTGGTAGGTGAGAAACGGCGGTGCCAGCGACAGGTTCCCCCACTCCACGTCGGTCCAGAGGCCGGTGTTTCCGCTAATGCCGAAGGCGAGGACCTCGTCCCGGCAGCGCTCGTGCGCGACGATCGTGGCGCCGTTGAACAGGCAGTTGCCGTAGGTGTGGTCGCCGTGGTGATGGGTGTTGACCAGGGTGCGCACCGGCGCGGAGGTCACCGCCGCGATCGCCTCCAGGTACGCGCGGGTGCGCCGCTCGGTGGACGTCGCGTCGACCGAGATCACCCCATCCCGGCTGGTGAGGAAGCCGGTGTTGTTCAGGAACCAGCTGCCGTCCGGCTGGATGTAGGCGTAGACGCCTTCGCTTACCTCAATGGTCTCGCCGAGTATGTCGTTCCCCATGCGCAAAGGCTAACGATCAAGGGCGTTCCGGACCATGCCGCAGTCGGTTGTATAGTCAAACCCATGGATTGGGGTACGCCAGCGGCAAGGACAGTGCAGTGGTACGACCCGGCGATCACCGCGGCCGCGGCGCCGGGCATGTCCGGCCTGGAATTCCTGCGCGCCATTAGGGACGGCAAGCTGCCGCCTCCGCCGATCGCGTCGTTGCTCGGCTTCCGCCCGGTCGAGGTCGAACCGGGCTATGTGGTGTTCGAGGTCACGCCGGACGAATCCGTGTACAACCCGATCGGCACCGTGCACGGCGGACTGGTCTGCACGCTGGCCGACACGGTGGCGGCGTGCGCGGTGCACAGCACGCTCGACGCGGGCTTCGCTTATACCTCGATCGACCTCAACGTCAGCTATACGCGCCCGGTCACCCGGGACAGCGGGACTTTGCGGGCGACGGGCAGCGTCGTGAAGCCGGGCCGTCGCGTCGCCTTCTCGCGGGCCGAGATCGCCGACGCGAGCGGCAAGGTCGTCGCCACGGCCACCAGCAGCTGCCTCGTCATGCCGGCGCCGGCCAGCTGACCGAGGGCTGCCGCAGGTCGTACGCGTCCTTGACGAGCCGCAGGAAGTCCGCTCCGTTCAGTACGCCCTTGAATCGGGCCGCGACGTCGGTCACCTGGACGCTGCCGGATGCCACCTCGGCAGCGCCGACCACGGCGATGAGGTGGTCGCGGCGCTGCCGGCTCGACCGCACCCTGGCGCCGAGCGACCCGCTGAGCTCAAGGCGCGGCCGCAGACCCAGCGCCAGCAGTCCCTCGGCCAGGCGCCGCGCCGCCTCGTCCTGATCCGGGCTCACCGGCAGCACGCAGACCTGCACCGGCGCCAGCCACAGCGGCAGCCGGCCCTGGTAGCGCTCAAGGAGCGCAGCCACCACGCGTTCCATCGCGCCGACGGTGCCCCGGTGGATCATCACGACGCGGTGCCGTGACCCGTCCGCGTCGTCATAGCTCAGGTCGAACCGCTCAGGCTGGTTGAAGTCAAGCTGCACGGTCGCGATGGATTCCTCGTGGCCGCGGCCGTCGCGGACCTGCAGGTCCAGCTTCGGGCCATAGAACGCGGCCTCGCCGGCCGCCTCCTCCAGCCGCAACCCGCGCTCGGCCAGGCCAACCGCAAGAGCGGCAGACCGCAAGGCCGCCTCCGCGGCCCGCCACTGCTCGTCCGAGCCGAGGTAGGCGGGACTGTCGTCACGCAACGAAAGGCGCACGTAGTCCACCGGCAGGCCCAGGATCTCCTGCGCCCGCAGCGCCGACCGCAGCGCGGCGGCGGTCTCGTCAAGCACCTGGTCGGGCCGGCAGAAGACGTGGGTGTCGTCGAGGTTGATCTGCCGCACCCGGCTCAGTCCCGACAGCGAGCCGGAGCGTTCCGCGCGGAACATCGCCGCGAGCTCGTTGAGCCGCACCGGCAAGTCCCGGTACGACCGCTGGGCCGAGGCGTAGATCAGCGCGTGGTGCGGGCAATTGGCGGGCCGCAGCACGAGTTCGTCGCCGCCGACGGGCATCGGCGGGAACATGTCGTCGCTGAACTTCGCCCAGTGCCCGGATCGCTCGTACAGTGCCCGTTTCCCGAGCACGGGGGAGTAGACGCTCTGGCAGCCGTCGGCGCGGGCCAGGTCCTTGGCCAGGGCCTGCAGTTCCTCGCGGATCACGGCGCCGTCGGGCAGCCACAGCGGCAGCCCGGCGCCGGCCAGCGGGTCGGTCGCGAAGACCGGCAGGTCAAGGTTGATGTCGCGGTGGTCGAGCTTAATCGCCTCATTCATCACAGTGACTCCCTGAAAACACCCCGTGGGAGTCAGCCCGCGACGTCACTGCCAGTCCCGGAGTCTGACTCCGGGATGGGCTGGCGGGTTGGTTAGCGCGGCAGCCGGACGCCGGAGGTGTCCGGCGTCGTCGTCTCATAATGCCGCTGCATACCCGCAAGCGTAACGGACCGGCGTTCGGCACGCGAACCGGTTAGGACGACCCGGTCCACTGCACGAGCAGCAGCGTCGCATCATCGCGCAGGCCGCTTTCGCCGCCCTGGTAGTCCAGCACCGACCGCACCAGCCGGCGCAGCAGTTCCTCGGGCGGCTGCTCGCTGGCCGCCTCCCGTTCCAGCAGGTCGGCGAGCCGGTCGAGCCCGAACAGCTCACCATCCGGGGTGCGCGCCTCGATCACTCCGTCGGTGTACAGCAGCACCGCGTCGTCCGGCTCGAAATCGGCCGCACTCGCCGTCGGTGTCCCTGTGCCAAGGCCGAACGGCACGGTCGCCTCGCATTCGAGTTCGGCGACCACCTTCCGGTCGCGCAGCAGCAGCGGCCGCGGGTGACCGGCGCACGACCACTCCAGCCGCCCGGTGCGCACCGCTAGCGTGCCGATGATTCCGGTGGCGAAGGAGTCATCACCGTAGTAACCGGTCAGCGCCTCGTCGATGGCCGCGTGCATCCGCGGGATCGGCGTGGCATCGCGGCGCGCGTGCCGGTACGCGCCGACCGCGAGGCCGGTCAGCATCGTCGAGCCGATCCCGTGCCCCATCCCGTCGATGATCGCGAAGTGCAGCATGCTGTCCTCGGCGGCGTAGTCGAACGCGTCGCCGGCGATGTCGTAGGCCGGCTCCAGCATCCCGGCGATCAGCGCGCCCGGGACGCGGGCGTTCCACGGCGGCAGCAAGTCCCATTGCACGGCCGCCGGCAGCGACATGCCGCGGCGCCGCCGCCGCACGTGCGGCGTATCGCTTGTCCCGGAGAGCGCGGCGAGGACCAATCCGGCGAACACCCCGAGCAGCTCCGCTTGAGCCACCTGCTGCTGGCGGGCATCGGGGACGGAGATCGCCAGGACCCCGGTCCGGGCGGTGTGCTCCACGACCGGCACCCAGACCCGCGCGTACCCCTCCCGGTCGGTGGTCACCGGCTGCCCGGTTGTGAACGCCCGGCCCGCGAGCGTGCCCGCCACATCCTCTGCGGGTACGTCCGCGGCCAGCGGCAGCAGCGTCTGGCGCGAGAAGTCCGCCAGGTACACCACCGGATCCTTGGCCGGCACGCGAGCGCACGCCGCGGCCAGCACCCGGTCGAGGTCGGCGCCCGCGCCCTGGGTCAGCATCCGCAGCGCATCGGCGTAGGCAAATTCGCCCATGGCAGGTCAGCTACCCAGGGCGAACTCACCGAACCGGGCCGATCTCGATGCCGGCCAGCTCCGCGTACGCGATGAACCGGCTGCGGCAACATCACCCAGCCGACTTTGACGTGCCCGCACTGCCACGGCGACGTGACCCCCGCCAACACCCACAGCGAGCCAGGGCCCGGCGCAGTCCGGGGTGTATCTAGGTCCACCCCTAGGCGGGGGTAAAGTGCCGCCGCGATTCGGTGTTTAGGGCCACTGTGACCACGTGTAATACTCAGTATGCTACCCGGCATGATGTCGAGTAGGAGCAGGTCATGAGCGTCCGCCACGCGATGCTCGCGCTGCTGAGCGAGGGTCCCAAGTACGGCTTGCAGCTTCGTGAGGAGTTCGAGGCCCGCACCGGCGAGATCTGGCCGCTGAACGTGGGCCAGGTGTACACGACGTTGCAGCGGCTGGAGCGTGACGGGCTCGTGGAATCCGACGGGACCAGCGCAGAGGGACCGCAGAAGGGCTTCCGGATCACCGCCGAAGGCGAGCAGGAGCTGGCCAGGTGGCTGAATACGCCACCGGACCTGAGCTCGCCGCCACGTGACGAACTCGTGATGAAGGTGCTGGTGGCGCTGCGCGTGCCAAGCGCCGACGTGTACGCGGTGATCCAGGCGCACCGGCGCTACCTGGTGGAGCTGATGCAGCAGTGGACCCGGATCAAGGAATACGACACCCGAGGCGATCTGAACATGCTGCTGGCGGTCGACGCCGAGCTGTTCCGGCTCGACTCGGCTGTCAGGTGGCTGGACGCCGCCGAAGCCCGCGTCAAGCGCGCGGCAGCCGACGGGACGATGACCTGGGCGGACCAGGCGAGCCCGCGGAACCCGACACGAGCGCCGCTGCCAAGGCACCGGCGGGAATCGAGAATACGGCGATGAGCATGCTGGAGCTGCGCCGGGTATCGAAGTCCTACGGGCAGGGCGGCGCCGAGGTGCACGCCCTGCGCGAGGTCAGCCTGACGGCAGACGCAGGCGAAATGGTCGCGGTAATGGGACCCAGCGGCTCGGGCAAGAGCACGCTGCTGACCATCGCAGGAACCCTCGAGGAGCCGACCTCCGGCCAGGTGCTGATCGCCGGCCAGCCGGTCAGCGAGGCGTCCCGCGGCACCAAGGCACGGTTGCGGCGCCGCGTCATCGGCTACGTGTTCCAGGACTTCAACCTGCTGCCAGGGTTGACCGCGGCGGAGAACGTCTCGCTGCCGCTTGAGCTGGACCGAGTGTCCGGACGCAAGGCCCGGGTCGCGGCGCTCAAGGCACTCGACCGGCTCGGCCTGTCCGGCCGCGCCTCTCATTACCCTGACCAGTTGTCCGGCGGCGAACGGCAACGGGTCGCGATTGCGCGCGCGATGGTGGGCGACCGTCGGCTGCTGCTCGCCGACGAGCCTTCCGGTGCGCTGGACTCGGCAAACGGCGAAGCAGTGATGCGCCTGGTGCACGATGCGTGCAAGAACGCCGGGATGACCGCGGTGGTCGTGACGCACGACGCGCAGCTGGCGGCCTGGGCGGACCGTGTGGTGTTCCTGCGCGACGGCGTGGTGACGGACCAGACCGTCCCGATGCCGGGTCCTGAGTCCCTGCTCACCCCGGAACCGAACCAATGAGCGCCACGACGGTAACGGAGCGGCCCGCGCAGAAAGCGCACAGCGGCGGCGGTGGGCCCGCCCGCCGTGCGGTCATCCGGTGGGCGATCCGCCTGCTGCGCCACGAATGGCGCCAGCAGTTCCTGATCCTCGCGCTGATCACGGTCGCGGTCGGTGCCACCGTGGTCGCCTCCACGGTTGCGACCGACACTCCGGCGCCAATAGCCGGGGTGCTCGGCACCGCGCAGGACGCGGCCTCGATCTCCGGCACGCCCGCGACGATCAACGCCGACATAGCCAAGCTCCACAACCACTTCGGCAAGGTCGACGTGATCGAGAACGAGAGTGTCCCCGTTCCCGGCACACAGGACACGTTCGACCTGCGGGCACAGGACCCGCACGGGCCGTTCGGCGGGCCGCTACTTAGCCTGGCCAGCGGCCAGTACCCGGCAACCCCTGGACAGATCGCGGTGACCAGCGGGGTCGCGACCGACTTCAAGCTCAGCATCGGGAGCAGCTGGACGGTCGGCGGCGTCACCCGCAAGGTGGTCGGCATTGTGCAGAACCCGCAGAGCCTGCTCGACGAGTTCGCCCTCGTCATCCCCGGCCAGGTCGCCAGCCCCGACAACGTCTCGGTGCTGTTCGACGCGCCGGGCGTGAGCGCATCGAGCTCCGTCTTCACGGGCATGAACGTGACCACCGCCCAGACGGTGGCAAACACCAACGAAATCAACCCCGAGACGATCTCGATCGCCGCGGCCGTCCTCGGCATGCTGCTGATCGCGCTGGTCGGCATCGGCGGCTTCACGGTCCTCGCACAGCGCAGGCTAAGGGCGATCGGCATGCTCGCCGCCCAGGGCGCCACGGAGCGGAACATCAGGCTCGTGGTACGGGCCAACGGCGCGGCGACCGGTTTCGTCGGCGCCGTCGCGGGGCTGGTGCTCGGCCTCCTAGCGTGGCTCGCCTACCGCCCGCAGGCGGAAAGCAGCGCGCACCACGAGATGGGCATGTTCCAGATGCCGTGGACGGTCATCGCCATATCCATGGTCCTCGCGATCGTCGCGACCTACTTCGCCGCCTCCCGGCCCGCCAAGGCCATCGCGAAGATCCCGATCGTGGCCGCGCTCGCCGGCCGGCCGCCGGCGCCGAAGAAGACCCGTCACCTGGCGGTCCCGATCGGCCTGTGTTTCCTGGTCGCCGCGTTCCTCCTGCTCGGCGCGGCCGGCGCCGGCGCCGGCGGGGGCGGGGGCCAGAACAACGGGATGCTGGAACTCGTCGTCGGGTTCGTCGCGCTCGCGGTCGCCATCGTGCTGCTGGCCCCGGCCTGCCTGTCGGTGGTCGCCGCCGCCGGCCGCCGCACCCCGATCGCGATGCGGCTCGCCCTCAGGGACCTGGCCCGTTACCGGGCGCGGTCCGGGCCGGCGCTGGCGGCGATCAGCCTCAGCACCCTGATCGCGGTGCTCATCTGTGTGGCGAGCGCGGCCCGGTTCGGCAACGTCCTGGACTACGCCGGTCCCAACCTCACCTCTAGCCAGCTCATCGTCTACCCCGGGTGCCCGGGCAACTGCTTTGGGCCAAACGGGCAGTCGGCCCCCGCGGGGGTCAGCATGGCCCAGGCCCAGAAGGTCGCGAGGGAGATTGCCGCCGACCTCGGCACTACCAGCATGGTCACGCTGGAGTCGAGCAGCGCGGGCCTGACCCACGCGGCTTACGGCCGCTCCTGGTCCGGCCAGATCTACGTGGCCACGCCGCAGCTGCTCAAGGCGTTCGGCATCAGCCAAAGCCAGGTCAACCCGGACGCCGACATCCTCACGATGCGGCCCGGGCTGTCCACGATGAGCCTGATGCAGCTCACCTACGGCAACCACGGCTTCCGGCCCGGCGGACCGGACGGCAACAACGCGTGGCCCTGCCCGCCGGGCTCCTGCATCGCCAACCCGCCGATCCAGGAAATCAGCCAGCTCCCGTCCGGCACCTCCGCGCCGAACACGGTGGTCACCGAGCACGCGATCAGCACCCTGCACCTGCAGAATTCGGTCCAGATCGCCGGCTGGCTGATCACCGTGCCAAACGGCCTCACCCCCGCCCAGATCACGACCGCCCAGCAACTCGCGGCCGGGGCATCAGGGATGAGCGTCGAGACCCGCAACAGCATCCCGTCGCTGGCGCAGATCATCGACGCGGCCACGATCTTCGGGATCGTGCTCGCGCTCGGCATCCTCGGCATGAGTGTCGGCCTGGTGCGCAGCGAGGCGGCCCGCGACCTGCGCACCCTGACCGCGGCCGGGGCGAGCGGGGTCACGCGCCGCACGATCACGGCGACGACCGCGGGGGCGCTCGGGCTCAGCGGCGCCGTGGTCGGGATCATCGGCGGCTACCTGGCGGCGATCGGCTTCTTCAGGAGCAATCAGCTAGACAGCCTGTCGTCGCTGACCAGCATCCCGGTGTCCAACCTGCTGGTGATCCTGGTAGGTATGCCGCTTGGCGCGACGGTCCTTGGCTGGCTGCTGGCCGGCCGGGACCCGGCAGGCATCGCCCGCCAGCCGCTGGAATAACGCGGTCAGCTTGCCGCTGGGTGGCCGCCAGTTTATTCGCTGGCGGCCGCCCCCGGCGGCGTGCGACCGTGAGTGCTGACCTGCCCGTACTGCCGCGGCGACGTCACCCCTGCCAATACCCATAGCGAGCCAGGGCCCGGCGCCTCGGTTGCGGAGGTAAGGGTTAGTGCGAGTTTTGCGCCATGATCTACGTCACTTTCATGACCGCGAGCCAGTCTCAGGTCACCGCGTAGAGCGCGTTCCCTCTTCACAGGCGGCGAGCAACCGTCTCGCGAGCCTCGACCTCATGGGCCGGGCTCGCTCATGCCTTGAAGCGTGCCGCTTCCTCCGAGCCGGTAGTCGCATCGCCTGGCTTGTAGGAGTGGGCGCCTGCCCCGGCAAGCTTGCCGCCCTGGACGATCAGGTATTCCTCGCGGATGGGGCGGTTCGCGAACCAGCATTCGAGGATCTCGCGGGTGCCGGCGGCGTAGCGTGCCTGCGCGGAGAGCGAAGAGCCGGAGATGTGCGGGGTCATGCCGTGGTGCGGCATGGTGCGCCACGGGTGATTCCTTGGCGGGGGCTGGGGGAACCATACATCTCCCGCGTAGCCGGCTAGCTGGCCGCTTTCCAGGGCCCGGGCGATGGCGTCGCGGTCGCAGATCTTGCCGCGCGCTGTGTTGACGATGTACGCGCCGCGTTTCATGGTCGAGATCAGCTGGTCGTTGAACAGGCCCTCGGTGCCGGGGTAGAGCGGGGCGTTGATGGTCACCACGTCGCAGTGCGGCACCATGTCGGCCGTGTGCTCATAGAAGGTCACCCCAAGATCGCGCTCAACTTCGCGAGGCAGCCGGTGCACATCGGTGTAGCACAGCTTCACATCGAACGGCTTGAGCCGCCTGAGCACCGCCGAGCCAATCCGCCCGGCCGCCACCGTGCCAACCGTCATGCCTTCCAGGTCATAAGAGCGCTCGACGCAGTCGGCGATGTTCCACCCGCCTTTGACCACCCACTGGTAGGACGGGATGTAGTTGCGGACCAGCGACAGGATCATCATCACCACATGCTCGGAGACGCTGATGCTGTTGGAATACGTGATCTCTGCGACGGTCAGGCCAGATTCGCTCGCCGCTTGCAGGTCATAGTGATCCGACCCGATCCCGGCGGTGATCACTAGCTTGAGGTTCTTGGCCTTGGCGATGCGCTCCCTGGTCAGGTATGCGGGCCAGAACGGCTGGGAGATCACGATGTCGGCGTCTGCGAGTTCCCGCTCGAAGACCGAGTCCGGGCCGTCCTTGTCGGAGGTGACAACCAGGGTGTGACCGGCATCCTCCAAGAACGTGCGCAGGCCAAGCTCGCCCGACACGCTGCCTAGCAACTGTCCGGGAACGAAGTCGATGGCCTGCGGGGTCGGCGTGGTCTGTCCGCCCGGGTAAGAGGCGATCCGCGGGATCTCGTTGCGAGCGTAAGACGCTGGGTATCCGTCGACTGGGTCCTCATACAGAACGCACAGCACCTTGGCCATCAGTGCCTCCTCACGTCGAGGGAAGGCAGCAAAATCATGCCCTTGTCACTCTCTGTAGTACCACGGGCCGATTGGGTGCCCTGCATGGGGTAGCGGCACGCTCTTCCAAGCCAGAAATGCTTTCCGGGACCGATGAGCGGGTCAGCCCGACCGGCCAGTTTGTCCGCCTTCGAGCCGAGCTGGTTTTATTCGATAGTGCTCCCGCCCGGCGGCGTGCGACCGTGGCGGCATGCTCAGCCAAGCCGAGATCGACTCCTTCGTCGCTGACGGGTTCGTCGCCGTCCGCGGCGCTGTGCCGGACGACGTGCTGCGGGCGTGCCAGGACGAGATCTGGTCCGAGCTCGCCGGCCGCGGCGTGCTGCGCGAAGACCCGTCCACGTGGCGCGAGCCGGTCGTGCGCATGCCCTGCCCCGACAGCGAGGCATTCGCTGCCGCGGGCACACAGCAGGTGCTGTGGGAGGCGTTCGACCAGCTAATCGGCGAGGGCCGGTGGTGGCGCAGGCGCGGTGTCGGCGGCACCATCCCGGTGCGGTTCCCCAGCGACACCGATCCCGGGGACGCCGGCTGGCACATCGAGGCCAGCTTCGACAAGGGCGGGGAGTGGTGGGTCAACTACCGGTCCCGAGCGCGCGGGCTGCTGGCGCTGTACCTGTTCACCGACGTTGATGCCGACAGCGCGCCAACCCGGGTGCGCCCGGGCTCGCACTGGGATGCCGCACGCGTGCTGGCGCCCGCCGGCGACGAGGGGATGCCATGGGTGCAGGCAGCGCCGCTAGCCGCGCAGGCCAGCGCAGAGCGGCCGACGGCACTGGCTACCGGCCGGGCTGGGGACGTTTTCATCTGTCATCCGTTCCTCGTGCACGCCGCGTCATGGCCGCATGCCGGCCGGCATCCGAGGATCATCGCTCAGCCCGGTGTGGCCCTGCATGACGCGTTCCCGCTGGTCCCGCCGCTAAGCCCGGTCGAACTCGCGATGACCGCAGACGGCCTCACGGCTGGGCTGGCTGCGCGAGAACCATCGTGAACCGCGCCTCGACCTGCGCGGAGATGGTCTGCTTGACGGGTTCGAAGTCCAGACTGGGTGGCTCGCCGATCGAGGACGCCCGCGCGACACCGGCCGCGGCCGTGGCGTGGAACGCGACCGCCCGGTCGGCGTGCCCGGTGAGCAGGCCGGTGTCGGCCGCCTCGATGAGCGCGCCGAGCTGTCCGCCGAAGGCCTGCGCGTATTCTCCGGCCCGGCGCGTCGCGTCCTGCGCCGCGGCGATGCGCGCCTGGCGGTACACCGTGCTGTCCGGCCGCAGCGACCACCAGGGGCCAGCGACTGACGCCAGCTCGCCGTCCGCGAGCCTGGCCATCAGCTCGCCGAGCACGGTGAAGTCGCGGATCGTGACTGCCGCGGTCGCCTGGCCGACGTAGCCGGCCACGCGCTCTGACCGCTCCTTGTGCTTGACGTCGGGGTAGACGCTGGCCGGACCGCTTTCCAGCTTCTCCACCGCCTCGCCGTACCCCTTGATCAGGTCGAGCACCTGCTTGTTCCGGCTGGCGAGCCGGTCGAGCACGGTCCGCCGGTCGCGATCGCGAGCCTGGACCGTGACGCTGATGACGGCGATCTCCGGATCGGCCTCCAGATGAGACTCGCCGCGGACCGAGATAATGGGCTGCTGCGCCACGGCACAGGAGTCTATTGCCCGGCGGTTACGGCTGGAAGCCGGATTCTGCCCACCGCGCGAACACGTCGATCCATTCCTGCGGCCAGCCTCCGTCGCACGGCATAGTGCCGCTGCGCAGCTTCTCCAGGATCTCGCCGGCGTGCTGCCGCACGTCGGCGGCGGACCACAGGTCGAATGCGAACAGCATGGACGTGCGGTCACGATCACGGAACAGCGGCCGGACGTGCGCTTCGAACCCGACCGTCTCGTCCGGCCCCGGCACGGTGACGCCAGGCTGGGCAGTGCCGGCAGGCTCCGCGGCCGTGTCCGGCCGCCCGCCCGGGCCCCAGTCCCACTGCGGCACGTCTCCGGTGGAAGGGGCTCGCGACGCCCAGTCAAGGAAGCCGGCCAGAGCCGCGCGGAACGCCGGCTCGTCCGGCAGGGCGGCCTGGTCAGCCGCCGCAAGCCCCAGTGCCGCCCAGCGCGCCCGCTGCGCCGGAGTGAGGTCCCGGCCCGCGAGCGCGGAGACACCGCCGCGCGCGGGCCCGCCAAACGCCTGCGCCAGCCAGGCCGCCTCGCGCCGCGCAGCGTCCGGCGGCAGGTCCGCGAACGACGTCGCGAGCAGCTCGTCGCCGGGTAGCAGCTTCTCGTAGAGCAGCCGGGTCATCCGGGTCAGCGCGGGCAGCCCGCCGGCCCACTCGAACAGCGCCGGATCGG
>Ga0126371_10001499_pt1 | contig 19811 bp, 19 predicted proteins | sample PanSoiMetaPlot_4_FD_110145 | JGI IMG/M metagenome (GOLD analysis project Ga0126371, IMG submission 110145) | Tropical forest soil microbial communities from Panama - MetaG Plot_4 | ecosystem: Environmental > Terrestrial > Soil > Tropical forest > Bulk soil | place: Panama | collected 2016-02-17 | reverse complement strand
TCGGGCCGTGCGGGTTCTGGGCCGTGCCCGTCTTGCCGGCGATCGTCACGTCCCCCAACCGCGCCGCGCGCGCCGTTCCCTGCTCCACCACCCCGATCATCGCCTTCCGCAGGCCCTCGATCTGATCTTCGGAGAGATCGAGGTCCTCCGTGGGTGCCTGCAGCGGATGCACGACGTACGGCGCGCGAGACTTTCCGTCACTCGCGAGCATCTGATAGAGCCGCACCATGTCGATCAGACTCTGCGCGTTCTCACCCTGTCCGATGGCGAGGTTGAGCGTCACCGCCGAGGTCCAATGTCGCGGGCCATACACGCGGTCGTAGTACTCAGTCCCGTTCGGGAATTCGGGCGTGATCTCGCCGGGCAGATCGATCCCCGTCCTGGACCGGAAGCCCAGCGAGTTCACGTCTTCGAGCAGTGACGTGAGGCCGAGCTTGAGGCCGAGCTGGTAGAAGTAGACGTCGCAGCTCTGCGCGATCGCCTGCGAGAGGGTGAGGTCGCCATGACCGCGCGGCTCCCAGCAGCGGAAGTACCGGTTGCCGTACTGCAGGCCGCCGGTGCACGGGATCGGCATCCGCGAGTTCATGGTGACGACGCCGCGCTTCAGGCCGATCGACGCGACGAGCAGCTTCCACGTGGATCCGGGGGGATACCGGGCCTGGATGGCACGGTCGAAGAACGGATTCGCCGGATTGTCGTTGAGTTTCTTCCACGTATCCGGATCGATGCCCCCGACGAACGCGTTGGGGTCGTATCCCGGTGCGCTGTAGAGCGCGAGCACTTCACCCGTGTTGGGGTTCATCGCGATCAGTGCGCCCCGCTGCCCCGCCGGGAACACCTTCGCCACATACCGCTGGAGGTCGAGATCGATGGTCGTGCGGATGGTCGCGCCGGGGACGGGCGGCAGCGTCGGCGCCGCGCCTGCTTCCCGCACCACGCGTCCCACCGCACTCACCTCGACGAAGCGCTGTCCGTCCTGCCCGCGGAGGGAATCATCGTATTCGCGCTCGAGCCCCGTCTTCCCCACCAGCGCACCCAGCCGCAGCCCCGCATACCGCGGTGTACTCCGCTCGTCTTCCGTGACCTCGCCGACGGTGCCGAGGAGATGCGCTGCGGCGCCCGAGTCGGGATAGTAGCGCCGTGGCTCGGCTTGAATGAACAGCCCCGGGATGTTGAGGCGTCGCTCCTCGAGCTGTGCCACGAGATCCGGCGGCGCGTTCGCCATGACCAGCGCCGGCTGATAGGGCGCCCGCGAGAACCGTTCGAGGACGCGGGCGATCGCTTCTGAGTCGAGGTCGGCGAGTGGAGCGATCTGGAGGAGCCGGGTATGCAGCTTCGCCGTGTCATCCGGCAAGAGCGAGATCGTGTACCCGGGAATGTTGTCGGCCAGCACCTTCCCGTTGCGGTCGAGGATCAGTCCGCGTGGCGCCGGGAGAATGATTTCCTTGAGGCGATTGGTCTCGGACTGCAGGCGGTAGTGGCTGTACCCGAGGATCTGCGTGCGGAAGAAGGCGATGATCAGGACCGCGAACACCACCAGCACCACCGACCGCACCAGCCGATACCGGCGGTCGAGCGTGAACGGGTGAAACGGCGCGCTCATGCGTCAGTGAACCGGACGGACAGCCACCGGCCGAGCACGATGAGCACCAGCACGCCCACGAGCGCCGTCATGAGGCTCTGCAACGGAGACCACACGAGGAGCTCCCAGACGAGCGTCTGGCCCTTCAACTCGCCTGAGGCCAGCGAGACCACAAGGTTTCGAATCCACGTGCCGCCGAAGAAAATGCAGCCGTTCACGAACAGGTTTTCGGCAAAGAACACCGCCTTGGACCACGAGGAGATATACCCGACCAGCGTGTGGGCGAGGGCGTTCGCGCCGAAGGATGCGGGCGTGAGCGCATCGCGGATGATCCCGACGCTGAACCCCGCGCCGGCAGACGGCCCGGGAGCCGCGCGGATCGTGTACATCAGAAGCGCCAGCAGGAGGAAGTCGGGGGCGATGCGATCGTCACCGAGGCGGCTCCGTACCGAAAAGTGCAGCAGCACCAGCCCTGCGAGCACGAACCAGAAGCGGTATTTGTCGGTCCGTCTCATGGGCTCTTCCCCTCATCCTGGAAGAGCTCGCGCAGATTCCCGCCACCCCTGGTCGTTCCCGTCAGGATCATGACGTGCGTAACGGACGCGGGGTGCACGGCGGGCCGCAGGAGATAGGTCCGCTCCCAGTGTTCGTTATCCACGCCCTGCCCCATCACGGTACCGATCGGAATGCCCCGCGGAATGACGCCACCCAATCCCGACGACACGATGAGCGCGCTGTCCGGCACCACCGACCGGTAGGGGACACCCTGCAGCTCGAGGAGCCAGATGCCGGGTCCTTCCGAGCCGTGCGGCGCAACGATGCCGTAGACGCTCCCGTCCGCGGCCATGGCCGCGGCGCGGAACTCCGGGTGCGCCCAGGTCGCCACGACACTGGTCTGCTCATCCACCGCGGAAACCACACCCACCAGTCCCTCGGGACTGACGACCGGATCGAGCGTCTTCACCCCGTCCGTGCGTCCCGCCGACACCAGAAAGGTCAGGGGATCGGTGGGACCCGATTCGTGCAACACTTCCGCCGGGACGTACCCCGTCTGCAGGCGCTGGCCGAGGCCCAGGAGACTGCGCAAACGCGCGTTTTCGCTGCGAAGCTCTGGCAGGAACGTCGCGGCGAGCATGGCGGAGTCCCGTTGCGCCGTGATCTCGTCCACGTGTGCCTGCGAGGTTTTCAGGGTCGCGGTTTCTTCCTGTAGAGCGAGCAGCGGAGCGAGGATGGTCTGCCGCAGAGCCTGACTGAAGGGACGCCGGATGGAGTCGGGCACCGTCATCGCGACGATGGAAAGGGCGAGGCATCCCAGGAACACGAGCGTATCCGCCCGCGATCCGTAGCGATCAGCCTCGATCGTCATCCCAGCCTCAGGTGGTCAGGACGTTACGGTATTTCTCCGGATCGTCCAGGATCCGGCCCGTCCCGCGCACGACACAGGTCATCGGATCTTCGTCCAGATGGATGGGCAGTCCGGTTTCCTGCTGGAGGAGTACGTCGAGGCCGCGGATCAACGCGCCACCGCCCGTCATGACGATCCCGCGATCGACGATATCCGAGGCGAGCTCAGGAGGCGTGATTTCCAGCGCGCGCCGCACCGCATCCACGATCTGCTGGATGGGCTCCTGCACGGCCTCGCGCACCTCGCTCGAGTGGACGCGCACGATCTTCGGAATGCCCGAGACCAGGTCGCGCCCCTTCACTTCCATCTCGCGCTCTTCCCCCACCGGTGCCGCCGAACCGATCTGGATCTTGATCTGCTCCGCGGTCGGCTCACCGATCAGGAGATTGTAGTTCTTCCGCATGAACTGGACGATCGCCTGATCCAGCTCGTCACCACCGGTGCGAATCGACGTGTCGGACACGATGCCGGACAACGCGATGACCGCGATTTCCGTCGTGCCGCCGCCGATGTCGATCACCATGTTGCCGGTGGGCGTTTCGACCGGCAGGCCGACACCGATCGCCGCGGCCATCGGCTCCGCCACCATGTAGACCTCTTTCGCGCCCGCCGATTGCGCGGAGTCCCGCACCGCGCGCTTCTCCACTTCGGTGATTCCCGAAGGCACGCAGACGATCACCTTCGGCTTCACGCGGAAGAGATGGCGGTCGATGATGGTCTTGAGGAAGAAGCGGAGCATCTTCTCGGTGACGTCGAAGTCGGCAATGACGCCGTCCTTCAACGGACGCACCGCGAGAATACCGTCGGGCGTGCGCCCGAGCATCCGTTTCGCTTCGAGTCCGATGCCCTTGATCTTGCCGGTCGCTTTCTCGATCGCGACCACCGAGGGCTCGTTGAGCACGATGCCTTCGCCTCGCACATACACGAGCGTGTTCGCCGTGCCGAGATCGACGGCGATCTCGTTCGCGGGGCTCCAAGCACCAAATTTTAGGTTCGACCAGCTTAGCGGCACAGGCAGTCAGGGCAAAGGGAAAAAAGAGGGGGCGCTATCTCAAGCGCCCCCAAGGTAACAAATGGCCTAACTGCAATCAATACGAAGGCTTGGGCGACCCCCTATTGGCGGCAGGGACCGTGCGGGTCGCTCTGCTTGGGTCCGTCCACCACCGGGCGGTGCTCCAGGTTGGCGACCGCCACCGCGAAATCCCGAGCCAGGGTCGCGACCCGGGCCAGCACGGCGTAATCGATGTACTGGGCCTCGTCGGTCACCTGATGGTAGTCGGCATGCTCCCCGCGCGAGATCGCCAGCGCCGGGATCCCGTACCGCGCGTAGCTGTAGTGGTCGGCCCGGCAGTAGTACTGGAGCGGGTGCCCGGGAACGTCGAACTCATAGTTGAACGTGAAGGGCTGGGCCTCACCCGAGTTCACTTTCTCGAACAGGTCCCCGAATTGGGTCGAGAGCCGTTTGGCCCCCACCACCTCGAGATACCCGGGGCCGCCCTTGGGCAAGTCGATGGCATTCCCCCGTCCCACCATGTCCATATCGATCTCCCCGACGATCGAGTCCCGCGGGACCGTCGGGTGGTCCGTGAACCACGCCGATCCCAGAAGCCCGCGTTCCTCGGCGACATGGGAGATGATCAGGATGGACCGGCGCGGGTGGGGCGCCGCAGCCAATGAACGCGCCACCGCCATCAGGCCGACTGTGCCCGAGCCGTCGTCGTCCGCGCCGTTGAAGACCGAGTCCGGACGGTCCCCGACGGCTTTCTTGAGCGAATCGCGGATCGCCGCCACGCGGGTCGCTTCGGCGGGAGTCGTCGCGCGTTGGGGGGAGTCCGCGCCCATCGGCCGCACCACCCGGTTGTAGGCGTACACCGAGTCGTGGTCCACCGGCACGAGGGTGAACCCCACGTGGTCGTGGTGTGCACTCATGGACACGTATTCGCCCTTGAGCGCCGGATCCGACCCCGGCAACATGGCGATGACGTTGCGGCCTGGGTGATCGAGAGGCTGGCGCAGCCAGCGCAGAGACCCCGACACCGCCGCACCGACCGATCCGGGCTTCGGCTTCGAGCCGAAGAGCGCCGGCAGGGCCCGCGGGGCGATCAGGAATCGGGGCGGGATTGGGGAGGTGATCGGCGTCGTGTCCGTGGTGACTCGACCGGCCAGAATCTGCGGTGTGAGATCGGGCGGCATTCGATCGAAGCCTGCGAGCGCCATCCCCGCGACGCGGGTCATGCCGGGATGCGCCGCGATCGCCCCGATCGTTGCGAACATCGGCCGGAAGCTCACAATCGAATCGGGGACCGAGAAGACCACCACGCGTCCGACGATCGCGGCGGAATCGGGCCAGGTCTCCGGCTGATCAATGGATCCCCCGTAGACCGTCGGGACCGCCGCGAAATCGTGTGTCACGGCGGGACCCAGGGGCAGCAGATTCTTCCCCACCGTCCACGTCTCGCCGCCCGCGCTGAGGGATGCCCCGGCATCGACGGAGACGTGAATGAAGGGAACCACCTGGAAGTAGCCGCCATTCTCGCCGGCCGGGAGCCACCCCGCCGCCTTCAGCTCAGCGGCAACCCATTCCTGTGCTTTCCAGTCGCCGATCGAGCCCGTCTGCCGGCCGCCCATCGAGTCGGCGGCGAGGGCGAACAAGTTCGCTCGGAGGGAATCGACGTTCAGTGGTGGAGGCGACTTCTGGCCTGCGACCGGCGACGCTGCAAACAAGAGCAAGCACGTCGACACGAGCCTACGCATGGGACGACCCCTCCCAGATAGTGGTGGCGACGGCGCTGCTGTATAAGCGGAACGGATGGTGTAACTTACAGCCCATGCGCGTCACCCGCCCGGCCGAGATCGCCGTCGTCGACCTGAGCCTCTGCGACCGCTGCGGCCTTTGCCTCCCCCTGTGCCCCCCCGAAGCCATCCACCTGGCCCTGGCCGACCTGGTGGTGGATGGCGTCGCCTGCACCGGTTGCCGGAAGTGCGTGGCACCTTGCCCCGTGGGCGCCCTGTCGATGGTCCCGAACCGCGCCGCCGCCTGATGCCTGACGTCGACGTCCTGGTCGTCGGCGGCGGCCCCGCCGGGAGCATCGCGGCCGCGGAAGCGAAGCGCGCCGCCCCCGAGGTCTCCGTCGTCCTCCTCGAACGCGATCGCGCGATTGGCGCACCCGTGCGCTGTGCCGAGGGCGTTGGTGATGCAGGGCTGCGCGAATTCGCCGACCCGACCGGGGCGCCCTGGACCGCCCGGAAAATCACGAAGGTCATTTTCTGGGCTCCCGACGGGACTGAGGTGAAGGTGGCCGAGCGCGAGGTGGGCTGGGTGCTCGACCGGACCCGGTTCGACGCATTCCTGGCCGCCGAGGCCGTGAGCGAAGGGGCCGAGGTTCGCGTGGGGACCGAGGTCACGGGCATGCGGCGGGATGGCGACCGTTGGGTGGTCGAGACCCGGGGCGCCCGGGGTGCGGAGACGATCAGGGCCAGCATCGTCATCGGCGCGGATGGCGTCGAAACGATGGTCGGGCGCTGGGCCGGCCTCGACACCCGTGTCCCGTCGCGGGACATGGAGTCCTGCGCCCAGTACGTGGTCCAGGGGATCGACTTCGACCCGGACGCCATCTACCTGCAGTTCGGCGACCAGGTAGCTCCAGGCGGCTATGCGTGGGTGTTCCCGAAGGGCGTCGGCGTGGCCAACGTCGGCCTCGGCATTGTCGCGCTGAGGGCGGATGGCCGTTCGGCCCGGGGATACTTGGACGACTGGATCGCAGCCCGTTACCCGGCGGGTGCGAAGACCGGATACACGGTAGGGGGCGTGATCGTGCACACCACGGTCAAGCGGACGTTCGCCGACGGGACCCTGATCGCCGGTGATGCCGCACACATGGTCAATCCCCTCTCCGGCGGCGGCATCGTGAACGCCATGAAGGCGGGCCGGTTGGCCGGAAGAACGGCCGCTGCGGCCATCCGCGAGAAGAACACCACCGCCGACCGGTTGTCGAGCTACCACGACGACTGGATGAAGCTCCTCGGCGACGATCATCTCAAGTACTACCGCATCAAGCAGGCGCTCGAGGACCTGGATGACGGGTTCTTCAACGCCCTGGCGCGCACGGTGAATGCGATACCCACCCCCAAACGCACCCTCGGCCGCATCTTCGCGCATGCATTGGTGAAGCATCCCCAGCTCATCCCAGTGGCCGCGAGGTTCTTCTTCTGACCGCCCCCGCCCGGGTGGTGATGGAGCCCCGGACCATCTTCGTAGATGCCCATGCGATGCGCCGCCACGAGCGCGTCTCTGCGCTCAAGGAATGTCTCGCGGCCATCGTGCTGATTCAGGCAGGATGGAAGGACGTGACGTCCGCGGGGACCAACGCGCTGTCCATCTTCGACCTCGTCGTCGGGTTCGCCGTCCTGGGTGTGGGCGTGATCGAGCTGAAGCGGGGGAAGAAGTTCGGCAGCTGGGTACGGTGGTTCGATATCGCGGTGGGTGGTCTGATGGCGCTCGAAGGCCTGACACTCGCGACTGAGGGCCAGCATCACAAGACACTCATCTACGGCTACTACGGCCTCGGCGCGTTCTATGTCTTGCTGGGTGTGTTCCACGCGCACTTGGGACGGCGGCGGTATGTCCGGATGGACGATGACGGCGTCCAGGTCCGCATGACCCCCTTCCGCAGCTTCCGGCTCGGCTGGCCCGAGATCAGCCGCGTGGTCGGCCACGCCGACTCGATCGAGGTATTCGCGAAGGGAGACAAGCGGTACGAAGTCTCGAGGCGTTACGTGCCCAACCTCGACGAGATACGTCAGATGATGTTGGACCGCGCGTCAGGACGGGGTATCGCGACCCAGTAGTCGTCGCATCACCGTCGTGCCGACCGCGGCGCGATTCGCGCCGTAGGCCACCAGCCGACCCACGATTCCCAGCTCATCATCCCGCAGGCCAAATGGCACGTCACCCAGGTCCCACATGTACACGGGCACCCGGGACAACCGCATGGAGTCTCCGTCCACGCCGGCCACCCCATCGAATCCAAGTGAGTACCCCGCCCCCTTGGCCAGGCGGGCCACGCGCTCGTCGACGGCACCGAACGGATACGCGACGGCCTCGCCGGCATCCGCGCCCATTCGGGTGGTGAGCGTCTCACGAGACCGGCCCAACTCGTCCCTCACGCGAGAGTCATCGAGCCACGTCAATCGGGCGTGGGTCGCGCTGTGAGAGGCAAAGTCGAACCCTCGGGCCTTCCACCTCTCGATCGCGTCCCAGTCCAGGTGGCGCAGCGGATCCCGCGTGTACTGGATGTCCCAGGCGTTCGTCTTGCCGATGAAGTCGGTGATCAGAAACGTCGTTGCCCGAAAGCCCACCTCTGCAAGCGCAGGATACGCGTGCTCGGCGAGCTCGGAGTAGCCGTCGTCGAACGACAGCAGAAATGCGGATTGCGGAGGGCGGAGTGCGGAGTGTTCTGCATGGGCGGCAGCCGCGAACTGCTCAAGCGTCAATGTCCGCCAGCCGGCCTTGGCGAGGGCGCACATCTGACGACGGAAGGTTTCGAGAGAAACGCGGGTAACGCCCAGCTCCGGCGGGCCGCCGACGCGGTGATAGCACAGCACCGGTGGCGTCATCACGTTCCCGTACTGCCGAATCCCCCTTCACCCCGGGCCGACGGCGGCAGCTCGGCCACTTCCTTCAACTCCATCAATTCGACCTTCTGGAACACCATCTGCGCGATCCGCATCCCCCGGGTCACCTGCACCGGCTCCTTGCCGAGGTTGATCACGGCCACCATCAACTCGCCGCGGTAATCGGAATCGATGGTCGCGGGGGTGTTGGGAAGGCTCAGCCCCTGCTTCAGGGCGAGCCCCGAGCGGGGGCGGATCTGGGCTTCGTACCCTTCGGGGATGGCGATCGCGAGGCCCGTCTTGACCAGGCGGCGCTCGAGCGGCTGCACCGTGAAATCAGGCTCGGCAGACGCGAGGTCGTAGCCGGCCGAACCCGCCGTCTGACGGACCGGCAGGGGAAGACCGTCGTGGTGCGGCAGACGCCGCACCGACACGACGGGCGCACCCATGCTCAGACCAGCGTCTTGAGGTCGGCGAGCGAGAGGCCGAACGCCTCCGCCACGCCCGGATAGACCACTTTGCCCTCGATCACGTTCAAGCCCAGCGCCAGGGCGCGGTCCGCCTTGCAGGCGGATTTCCAGCCCACCTTGGCCAGCCGCTTGGCGTACGGGAACGTCGCGTTGGTGAGCGCGAGGGTGGACGTGCGAGGCACACCACCGGGCATGTTGGCCACCGCGTAGTGGATGATGCCGTCCACCACGTAGGTCGGATTCTCGTGGGTCGTGGGCTTGATGGTCTCGATGCAGCCGCCCTGGTCGACCGCCACGTCGACGATCACGGATCCCGGCTTCATGAGCTTGAGATCAGCGCGCTTCACCAAGTGCGGTGCCTTGGCGCCCGGCAGGAGCACCGCGCCGACGACGAGGTCCGCCTTCTTCAGCTGGTCCAGAATGTTGTGGCGATTCGAGTACAGGAGATCGACATTCGGCGGCAGGACATCGGACAGATAGCGCAGCCGGTCGAGCGAGACGTCGAGCATGGTGACATGCGCACCGAGGCCCGCCGCCATCTTCGCCGCGTTGGTGCCGACGACGCCACCCCCGATGATCAGGACCTCCGCCGGCAGCACGCCGGGGACGCCGCCCAGCAGGATGCCGGAGCCGCCGAACACCTTCTCGAGGTACTTGGCCCCCTCCTGCACCGCCATCCGGCCCGCGACCTCGCTCATCGGCGTGAGCAAGGGCAGCTCACCGGAATCGAGCTGTACCGTCTCATACGCGATGGCGACTGCGTTCGAGCCGATCACCGCTTTGGTCAGGTCCTCGGCTGCCGCGAAGTGGAAGTAGGTGAACAGCACCTGGCCCTTCCGCATCCGCGGCCACTCGACCGCGATGGGCTCCTTCACCTTCATGATCATCTCGGCCTTGGCCCAGACTTCGTCGACCTTGGGCACGATCTGCGCGCCCACCGCCGTGTACGCATCGTCGGCAAACCCGCTTCCGAGTCCCGCGCCCTGCTCCACCAGCACGGTGTGACCGTCCGCCGCCAGCGCCTCGGCGCCGGCGGGCACCAGGGCCACGCGATTCTCGTTGGTCTTGATCTCTTTCGGGACGCCGACGATCATGCCGGTCTCTCCAGGAGGCTGGTCAGGAATTCGGGCCGAGCCACACCAGGGTGAAGCGCTCGGGATTGAAGAATTCGGCCGCCGCGGCTGACACCTGGTCTTCGGTGAGCGCGACGATTTCTTTGAGGACGTCATCCAGGGATCGGTAGGCCTCGCCGTACACGTGCCCGCCCGCCAAACGATACATCTTGGCGGTGGGACTCTCCAGCGACAGCATCACCTGCCCCTGCGTCTGCAGTTTCGCTTCCTTGAGCGCGTCGCCGCGCAGTCCTTCGCGCGACAGCGTCGCCAGCTCGCCACGGATCGCGTCCGCGGCGGCCTGCGCCGTCTGCGGCTGCGTGCCGACATACACGCCCGTGGTGCCGACTCCGCGGAAGAACGACGAAAACGCGTACACGGCGTAGGCCAATCCCAGCTCCTCGCGCACCTTCTGGAAGAGCCGGGACGACATCCCGCCCCCCAGAATGTTCGCGAGCACCATGATCGCGTACTTCCGCTTGTCCGCGAAGGGCACGGTATCGGTGGCGAACACGAGGTGGCTCTGCGCCGACTCCCGCGCCACCCGCCGGAAGCCGCCGCGGACAGCCGGCGTGACCCGCGCCATCTCGACGCGGCCGGCCGGAGTCGCCGGACGCTCGAACCACCCCTCCTGCTCCACCATCTTGAGCAGGTCCTGGTGGGTGAAGTTTCCGGCCGCGGCGATGACGCAATTGGCGGGGTGGTAGGCCCGGCGGTGCAGATCCCCGAGGTGCTCCGTCGACAGCGCGCCGACCGTCTCGCGCGTTCCCAGGATCGAGAACCCGTACGGATGCTCGGGCCACAGGGTCTCGGCGGAGAGGTCGAAGACGAGATCGTCGGGCGTGTCCTGCACCGTCGAGATCTCTTCGAGGATGACGTTGCGTTCGAGCTGGAGATCGGCGTCCCGGAGGACCGGCCGGCGGACCAGATCGGTCAGCACGTCGATGGCGCGGGGCAGATCGGCGTCCAGCACGCGTGCCTGGAACGCGGTCGAGTCCCGCGAGGTGTAGGCGTCGAGGGACCCGCCCCGGGCCTCGAGCGCCAGCGCGATTTCCTGTGCGCTCCGCCGCTCGGTGCCCTTGAATACCATGTGCTCGAGGAGGTGCGACACGCCCATCTGCGGGCGGGCTTCATGGGCGCTGGCGGCGCGCACCCAGATACCGACGGCCGCCGAGCGCACCGTGGGGACGCGCTCGGAGCAGATGACCAGGCCGTTGTCGGCCGTGGTCTGGTAGATCTCCTGGTCGAGCTGAACGGTGTTCACGCCCGCTCAGTTCTTCTCGATCAGGGCCTTCCGGGAGAGCTTCATCCGGCCGCGCTCATCCACCTCGAGCAGCTTCACCCGCACGGTGTCGCCCTTCTTGACCACGTCTTCGGTCTTCTCAGTGCGGGCATGCTGCAGCTCGGAGATGTGGAGCAGCCCCTCGACGCCGGGCAGAATCTCGACAAACGCCCCGAACGCCGTGGTGCTCTTCACGGTGCCTTCGTAGATCTTGCCGACTTCGGGCGTCTGGACCATGCCGGCGATGATGTCGCGGGCGCGTTCGCCGCCCTCGCCCACGCCGGAGATGGTGATCAGGCCGGAGTCGTCGATGTTGATCTCGGCGCCCGTCTGCTCCTGGATGGAGCGGATGGTCTTGCCCTTGGGGCCGATGATGTCGCCGATCTTGGACTGCGGGATCTGGATCGTGATGATTCGCGGCGCGTACTTGGACAGCTGCGACCGCGGCTGCGGAATGGCGGCTTCCATGATGTCGAGGATCTTGAGGCGCGCCTTGCGGGCCTTCTCCAGCGCCTCGGTCACGATCCCGAAATCCAGGCCCTCGATCTTGATGTCCATCTGAATGGACGTCACGCCGGCCCGCGTGCCCGCGACCTTGAAGTCCATGTCGCCGAGGTGGTCTTCGGTGCCCAGAATGTCGGTGAGCACCGCGACGCGCTTCCCTTCCTTGATCAGCCCCATCGCCACACCCGCGCAGGCACCCGTCATCGGCACGCCGGCGTCGAAGAGCGCGAGCGAGCCGCCGCAGACCGTCGCCATGGACGACGAGCCGTTGGACTCGAGGATGTCGGAGACGATGCGGATGGTGTACGGGAACTGCTCGTACGGCGGCAGCAACGCCTGGAGGGCACGCTCCGCGAGCGCCCCGTGGCCGATTTCCCGGCGGGAAACGCCGCGCACCATCTTCACTTCGCCCGTCGAAAAGGGTGGGAAGTTGTAATGCAGCATGAAGGACTTCGTGGTCTCCTGCGGGACGTCGATCGAATCGATCCGCTGCTCGTCCGAGACGCTGCCGAGCGTCGCCGAGACCAGGGCCTGGGTCTGACCACGGGTGAAGAGGGACGAGCCATGGGTGCGCGGCAAGACACCGACTTCGCAGGTGATCGGGCGGACGGTATCCAGATCACGGCCGTCCACGCGCTCACCACGGGAGAGCACCTGCTCCCGCATGGTGTGGTACTCGATCTCTTCGATGACGCTGGAGATATCCTTCCCGTTATCCGGGAACTCCTCCGCCAGCTGCTCCTGGATGGTGTGCTTCAGCGCCGCGAGCGCCTGCGTCCGCTCCGACTTCTCGGCGAGGTTCAGGGCCTCGGAGATCCGCGGCTCGGCCAGGGCCTTCACCCGGGCGACGAGGTCGGCGGGCGCCTCGATCTTGGTCCACTCCATCTTGGGCTGAGCCGTTTCGGCGACCAGCTCCTTCTGCGCGGCGATCAGGTCTCTAATGCCGGCGTGCGCCGTCTGGAGGCCCTTCACGATGTCGGCCTCGGACAGCTCCAGCGTACCGCCTTCCACCATCACGATGGAGTCGGCCGAACCGGAGACGATCATGTCGACGTCCGAGAACTCGAGCTGCTGGAACGTCGGGTTCAGCACCCACGCGCCCTCGACGCGGCCGACGCGAACCGCCGCGATCGGACCATTCCAGGGCACCTTCGACAAGGAGAGGGCCGTGGACACGGCGGTGACGCCGAGGACGTCGGCGTCATTTTCCTGGTCGGCGGAAAGGACGTAGATGAAAACCTGGACTTCGTTCTTGAATCCTTCAGGGAAGAGCGGGCGGATGGAGCGGTCGGTCACCCGGGCGGAGAGAATCTCCTCGTCCGAGGGGCGGCCTTCGCGCTTCAAAAAGCCGCCGGGAATCTTGCCGGCGGCGTAGCTCTTCTCGCGGTATTCGACGGTGAGGGGGAAGAACGGGAGGGTGGACACGTTGTCCGAGACCGTCACGGTCGCCAGCACCACGGTTTCCCCGAACTGCATCAGGCAGGATCCGGCGGCCTGCTTGGCCAGCCGTCCCGACTCCAGCCGGAGGGTCCGGCCGGCGAACTGCTTTTCGACGTGCTTCACCTCGGTCGCCTGTCTAGAGCACAATAGAAGGACGCCGGGCTAGACCGGTGCTCTTCCCGGCCAGCCCTGACGCGACGCCGTCCGACCTCTTAGTGGCGGAGGTCCAGCTCAGTAATGAGCCGGCGATACCGTTCCAGATCCGTGCGCTTCAGATACTCCAGGAGGCGGCGGCGCTGATGCACCATGCGCAGAAGCCCGCGGCGTCCGTGGTGATCTTTGGCGTGAGTCTGGAAGTGATCGGTGAGGCTGTTGATGCGCTCGGTGAGCAACGCGATCTGCACCGGCGTGGATCCGGTGTCCTTGTCGTGCTGCCCGTGTTTCCGAACCGGCGTCGTCTTGTCGTACATCTGTTCGTGTTCCCTAATCGTTGTGAGCACAGTAAGTTAGAGGCACACCCCGCCTCTGTAAAGGCCTGATGACGAACGCCCCCCCAGCCCCGACTGACCTCGTCGGTCAGACTCTGGGCCCATATCGGCTGGAACAGCTGCTGGGTCAGGGCGGTTTCGCCTGGGTCTTCGCGGCCCGCGAAGCCGACGGCACCCCCGTCGCCGTCAAAGTGCTGAAGCCGCGCTACGCCACGGACCCCCAGTTCGCCCCGCGGTTCCGGAACGAGGCCAAGACCGCCTCCCAGCTGGAGCATCCGAACATCATCCGGATCCGCTCTGTGGGTGAGGCGAACGGGCACTCGTACTTCTCGATGGACCTCTGCTCGGACAGCCTGGCCCTCCGGATCGCCCGCGAGGGTCCCCTGCCCGAGGCCGACCTGCTCCGCACGGCCAAGGACCTCGCGCATGCCCTCGAGTTCGCGCATGGCCAGGGGATCATCCACCGCGACATCAAGGTCGACAATGTGCTCCTGCGATCCGATGGGTCAGCCGTACTGACGGACTTCGGGATCGCACGAACGGTGTCGGGTTACGCGACGTCCACGGGCGTCGATATGACCATCGGCACGCCGTCTTATATCTCTCCCGAGCAGGCACAGGGCCGTCCCCTGGACCCGAGGGCGGACATCTACTCTCTCGGCGTCACCCTCTACAAGGCGGCCACGGGCGAGGTGCCCTTCTCCTCGAAGGACTGGTTCGAGCTGGCGCGCATGCACGTCGAAGATCCGCCACCGCCCCCCCGTGCGCGCCGGCCGGACCTCTCGAAGCGCCTCGAACGGGTGATTTTCAAGTGCCTCGCCAAGCACCCGGATGACCGCTACGCCTCGGCCACCGCGCTGCTCGAAGACCTCGTAGAAGTCGAGGCCAAACAGCGCCCCACCGTCGAAGTAGGGACGCCGCCGCCGGGAACGCGCGAGCAGGTCGCGATCAAGCGACCGGTGACGAAGAAATTTCCGTGGGAAGTATGGGTGTTGGTGGGAGGGGTGGTGGTGCTGACGATCTTGGTGTGGAGACTAATTAGTCGCTAAGACGCCAAGTCGCTAAGTCGGCTATCTGAACATCCCAAGTACCCGGTCCATGAGACGGCCGAAAAAGCCACGCGCTTGAGCAACAGGAGTCGCCACTTCGGCGGACAGGCTGGCGGGCGTCTCCGACAGAGCCTTCTTCGCCGCGGCCTTGAGTGCCGATTCGTACTGCGCCGGAAATGGCCGCTCGGCAAGCTTGATCTCGAACCCCTTCCCTTCAGCCGCCGCCAGCTCGACGACTCCGGGCGCGCCGCGTTCGATCACCGCGATCAGCTCGCGCCAGCCGTCCCCCTTCAACGACTTCCGCTCGCGGTAATACGTGGCCGCGACCGCTGCGACCAGCCGGTCCGCCTTGATCCGCCCGCCTACGTACTCGGCGAGCGCGTCTTTAGCGGAGGGCTTTGATGACGTCATTCCCGACCACGAAGAGCATGAGACCGACGATGAGGAAGAACCCGACCTGCAAGAGCCGCAGCCGCAGCTCCAGGGACAGCGGCCGTCGACGGATGCCCTCGGCCACCAGGAACATGAAGTGACCGCCGTCGAGCACGGGGATCGGCAGCAGGTTCAGGAACGCGAGATTGATGGAGAAGACGGCCATGAACTCGATGTACCGCTCCACACCCTGCCGGGCGACCTGCCCGGAGACTTGGGCGATCGTCACGGGCCCCGACAACGCATGCCCGATCGAAACCTTGCCGGTGACGATATCACGAAGGCCGCTCAGAATCCCTCCCGCAGTCCGCAGGCTCACGTCCCATCCATCGGGGATCGCGCGTCCAATCGGCTCCGGGTGGTAGGCCGTGGGGACGTCCACCTGAACGCCGACCTGGCCGTAGGTGCTCGCCTGCCCTGATGTCCCCGCCTTCTCCGTGATCGAATCGGGTACCACGGTGACCGCGAACGTCGAGTCCGCCCGCCGGATCCGCAGCGCGACCGCTTTGCCCGGACTTTCGTGGATGAGCCGCTGTACCGTAGTCCACGACGCGACCGTGTCGCCCGCCGCGCCGACGATCATGTCCCCCTGCTCCAGCTTCGCCTTGTAGGCCGGCGTTCCGGGAATCACGAGGCCGATCCGCGGAGGAATCAGGGGCTCGATCAAGGAGGCCAAGTACCCTCCGTCCGTGAGCGAGTCCTTGCTGATCGTGACCCTCAGGGGCTCGGCGCGTCCCGCGACCCGGATGGCGATGGTGCTCCCCCGGACGGCGCTGTCGAGCGCATTCCCGACGTCGCCCCAATCGCGGATCGAATCGGCGCCGATGGTCAGGAGCCGGTCACCCCGATGCAGGGTCGCCAACGCCTCGGCGCCGGCCGGGAGCTTCGCGACATCGACGGAGTCGACGACCGTGCTCGCGATCGTCGCCGCACCGAACACCACGGCCTCACCGGTGATCAGTACGTACGCGAGGATCAGATTCATCGTGACGCCGGCCAGAATCACCACGATCCGGGCCCACAGCGGTTTCCGGTCAAACGCGCGCGACGGGTCGACTGCCTGAGGCGCCGGGCCGCCCTCGACCTGCCCCATCATCCCCTCATCCTCGAGGCCCGCCATCTTGACGTAGCCGCCGAGGGGGAGTGCGGCGATGCAGTACTCGGTCTCACCCCAGGTGAAGGACAGGATGGGCTTCCCGAAACCGAGTGAGAACCGGTGCACTTGAATCCCCACGGCCTTGGCGGCGAGGAAGTGACCAGCTTCGTGCACGAAGATGAGCACGCCGATCATCACGACGAAGGCGGCGAGGGTCAGGAGCATGCGATCTCCCGGGCGAGGCGCCGGGCTTCGCGATCGGCGTGGAGCACACCCTCGAAGGTGCCCGCGTCCCCCTGCGGGGCCTTCGCCAGGGTGCCGTCGATCACCTCCGCGATTCTGCCGAACCGGATCGTGCCGCTCAGGAACAGCTCCACCGCCACCTCGTTGGCCGCGTTGAACACCGCGGGGGCCGTCCCCCCGGCCACGCCCGCACTCCTCCCCAACCCATACGCCGGAAAGAGCGCCGGGTTTACCGGCTGGAAGGTCAGATCTCCCGTGGCGAGCGGATCGAAAGCTCTGGTCCCTGAGTCGCTCACGCGCTCCGGGTGAGTGAGGGCGTACAGAATGGGCAGCTCCATCGTCGGGAAGCCAACCTGAGCCAGCACCGAGCCATCCCGGAACTCCACAAACGCGTGGATGATCGACTGTGGATGGACGACGATCTCCACGGACGGGTAGCCCAGACCGAACAGAAAGTGGGCCTCGATCACTTCGAGCGCCTTGTTCACCAGCGTGGCCGAATCGACCGTGATCTTGGGACCCATCTTCCACGTCGGATGCTGCAGCGCCTCGACCACCGACGCCCCGGCGACCTGCTCCGGGGTCCACGTGCGGAATGGGCCGCCCGACGCCGTCAGGATCAGGCGGCGCAGATCCTCGGGCGTGCGCCCCGAAAGGCACTGGAGAACGGCGCTGTGCTCGGAGTCCACCGGGACGAGCTCCCCGCCCCCGGCCTTCGCGGCGGCGGTCACGAGCTCGCCGGCCATCACGAGCGTTTCCTTGTTCGCGAGCGCGACCCGCTTCCCCGCCGACAGGGCGGCGAGCGTCGCCTCGAGTCCTGCGGCACCCACGATACCGTTCACCACGATGTCCACGTCGGGCCGGGTGGCCGCTTCGATCAGGCATTCCCGCCCGTTCCCGTTCACACACTTCGCAAACGCGGGCTTCCACTCCTTTGCCTGGGCGTCGAGCATCGCCTGGTTCGTGTGCGCCGTCAGCGCGACGAGATGAAAACGGTCACGCTGCCGCGACAGCACGTGCAGGGTGGAACGTCCGATGGAGCCTGTGGACCCGAGGATCGCGACGCCGGTGCTCATGGAACCCGGAAGAACCAGAAGAGTCCGGCGGTGGCGGGCAGGACGAAGTAGAGCGAATCGAGCCGGTCGAGCACGCCGCCATGCCCGGGGATCAGCGCCGACGAATCCTTCACGCCGACTTCGCGCTTGAAGAGGGACTCCGCGACGTCGCCGACCTGCGCCAGAATGCCGATGGCGACGCCGATCACGATCAACGGGAGCACGCCGACCACCATCCCCAACCGCGGGAACACCCACAGGCCGATCGCCGCGGTGGCCACGATCCCGCCGGCCAGTCCGCCGGCGGCCCCAGCCCAGGTCTTCTTGGGAGACACGACCGGCGCGAGCTTCGCCCCACCGATCGCAGAGCCCACGCCCATGGCCGCGGTGTCGCAGACCCAGGTGGCGACGAGCGGCAGGAGCACCAACCAGGTGCCCTGCCAGGGCCCCAGGGCGCCATTCCGGAGTTTGAGAATGAAGGCGAGCATCCAGGACGCGTAAAATGGGCCCATCACGGTGAGGGCCACCGCGGTCAGCGGCTTCTGTGTCGGTGCCCGGGTGGCCAGGGCGACCACCATCACGGCCATCAGCCAGCACGCCAGGGCATAGGGCCAGCCGACGATCATCGACGAGAGCATGCCGAGAGGGATGGCGGCGGCACACAGGTACCCGAGCCAGGCGATGGGTTCAATCCCTTGCTTCCGGCCGAGGTCGTAGAGCTCACGTGTGCCCAGGACACCGAGCACGGCGAGCATCCCCGCCAGAATCCAGTCGCCTTCGTAGATGATGAGGACCGCGAGGGGGATCGCGACGACTGCGAAGGCGATCCGGACCAGCAGATTCCGCGACATCAGGCCGTGACGTTACCGAAGCGCCGCTCGCGCCGCTGATAGTCGAGGATCGCCTCGTACAGACACTGGCGGTCGAAGTCGGGCCAGAGCACCGGCGTGATGTAGATCTCGGTGTAGGCCAGCTGCCAGAGCAGGAAGTTGGAGAGACGCTGTTCGCCCGACGTCCGGATCAGGAGATCGGGATCGGGCCACGGCGCGGTGTAGAGCTTCGCCGCGAGGGCCCCCTCATCGAGGTCCTCCAGGCGCTTATTCCCCTTCAGCACCTCTTCGGCCAGGAGCCGCGCGGCCCGCGCGAGCTCCGCACGGGACGAATACGAGATGCAGAGGTTCAGGGAGAGCTTGGTGCCGCCTCGCGTGTCGGACATGATCCGTTCGACCGCGGCCCGCTGCTTGGGGCCGAGGCGGGTCAGGTCGCCGAGCACGTTCACGCGCACGCCCTGATCCGACAGCTCCCGGACTTCCCGGGCGATGTATTCCTCGAGCAGGTTCATCAGGGCCGAGATCTCGGTGGCCGGGCGATTCCAGTTCTCTTCCGAGAACGCGAACAGCGTGAGCACCTCGACGCCGCTCTCGATCGCACCTTCCACCACCTCACGGACGGCCTTCATTCCCGCCCGGTGTCCCAGGGGCCGGGGCATGAGGCGCCCGCGGGCCCAGCGCCCGTTGCCATCCATGATGATGGCCACGTGGCGGGGGACGCCCCCGTTGAGACGAACCTGCGCCAGGAGATCCGCGGTGACCACTAGACCTCCATGATCTCCGCTTCTTTGCCCTTCACCGCGTCATCGATCGCTTTCATCTTCTCGTCGTGCAGTTTCTGCACGTCCTTTTCGCAGTGCTTCTTTTCGTCTTCCGATACGTGCTCGAGTTTCTTGGCCTTGGCGATCGCGTCGGTCCGGGCATGCCGCACTCCCACCCGCCCTTCTTCGGCGAACTTGTGCACGACCTTCACCAACTCCCGGCGCCGCTCCTCGGTGAGCGCCGGGATCGGGATCCGGATGACCGTGCCGTCGTTGGAGGGGGTGAGGCCGAGCTCCGAGACCACGATGGCCTTCTCGATGGCTTTGGCCAGCGACTTGTCCCAAGGCGTGACCGTCAGGAGCTTGGGCTCGGGCGCCGCGACGCTCGCGACCTGATTGAGCGGCATCAGATTGCCATAGGCGTCCACGCGGACCACGTCGAGGAGCGT